>ULWN01018934.1_pt1 | contig 17578 bp, 14 predicted proteins | sample 1960371 | NCBI WGS metagenome assembly ULWN01 (sample SAMEA4835813, study PRJEB28245) | human gut metagenome | biome: gut microbiome; material: fecal sample | place: Denmark | collected 2008 | reverse complement strand
TATCGGCGGGGAGGGCTTTGCCTCTGTTGCACCGTGGCCGGAATACGACGAGTCCAAGACTGTTGACGATACCGTAGAGATCGCCGTTCAGGTATGCGGAAAGCTGCGCGGAACGGTCACCATTCCCGTCTCCGCAACGAGCGAGGAGGCTATCGCAGCCGCAAAGGCTGATGCTCGTGTGGCTGCAAATCTCGAGGGCAAGACGGTAATCAAGGAGATCTACGTTCCCGGCAAGCTCGTAAATATCGTAGCAAAGTAAAGAAAGATATCAGAATAATAAAGCAGGCATCTCGTGCAGTACCCGACTGCATGAGATGTCTGCTTTTATACCGACATGCGCATACGGCGCTGTCGGCGCTATGTCTTAATTTCTATCGCAGTTCAGATGCGGTCTGCATCGTGTACGGCGTTTTCCTTTTCCTTTTTCAAATAGCGATGTGCCGGACGGAAGCAGAGCAGGGCAATGCCGATGAGCAGCGCCGTCGACGACAGACTTATCGGGTAGACCGTCATAATGGTAGTGAAGGTCGGATTCTGCGGAAATACAAAGTTTATCCAGAATATGCGTATACCGCATACGCCGATGGTCGTGAGAATGGCGGGTATGAGCGAGATTCCGAAGCCGCGCATATAGCCGGAGAGCACCTCGTACAGCATACTGAATACATATGCGGAGAAGAGATAGATCAGGCGGGTGTAGCCTATCTCGATGACCTCGGGATCGCTGTTGAAGATAGACAGCAGGAAGCGCCCCGACAGCAGGACTATTCCGATGGCAATCGCTGAGGCGATAAAGTCCTCGAGAATGCTCAGCAGCAGCGTTTTGCGGCAGCGGTCGATCTGACGCGCGCCGTAGTTCTGACCGACGAAGGTCGTGCACGCCTGACTGAAGGAGTTGAGTACATAGTAGGCGAGCAGCTCAATATTGAGCGCCGCACTCGATGCTGCCATGACCACCTTGCCGAGGCTGTTGATAGCCGACTGAATTACGATATTCGAGAGCGAGAACACAGCGCTCTGGATGCCTGCCGGCAACCCTATCTTCAGTATCAGCTTCATGCTCTGACCGTCGATCCTCAGGCTGCGCGGTTCGAGCTTTATATATTTGTCGGTACGTATCAGGCGGATAAAGAGTATCAGCGAGCTCAGCGCATTCGATATGACCGTTGCTATCGCAACGCCGTTTACCGTCATTCCGAGAACGGCGACGAAGAACAAGTTCAGTATAACATTGAGTACGCCCGAGCAGGCAAGCGCTATCAGCGGGACCTTTGTATCACCGATGCTGCGGAATATCGCCGCCTCGAAGTTATACAGCAGTATGACCGGCATCCCGAGCAGATAGATGCGCAGATAGAGCAGCGCGAGCGGATAAACATCGTCCGGGACATTCAGCGAATGCAGCAGTGTACCCGCGATCAGCTCGCCTATTACCGCGATAGCTGCTCCGCCGAGCAGTGCAACGAGAATAGAGGTATGTACCGCGCGGTGTACCGCATCCTTGTCGTCGCGTCCTATTGCGTTTGCAATAACGACGTTTGCGCCGAGTGCTATGCCGACGAACAAATTTACGATAAGTCCGATGATGGCGGTATTTGCTCCCACCGCCGCTACCGCTGCGGTCTTTTCTGCAGCGTCGCCGGCAAAGTTGCCGACTACCGCGACATCAGATGCGTTGAACAGCTGCTCGAGTATCGCCGTTGCCGCTACCGGCAGAGCGAACCGCGGCAGCTTGTTCCATATCGAGCCGTGCAGCATGTCGAGCTGGTGTGACTTCGCTTTTGCTTTCATAAAATATCCTTTGTCCTGCATAAGAAAATACTTCTATATGCAGATTATAACATTGTTTTCCGAAAATATAAATACCCGACGAAAAAATATTTTGCATAAATTTTCGCGTAGTCTCCGACCGGAGTTTATGCGATAGGTCGTGCGGAGCAGCCGCTCAGGCGGTCTGATATCTCAATGCGGCTCCGTATGCCATGTCTGCGCCCGGGTAAAAAGCAAAAATCCCATCGGAAACAATCTTCCGATGGGACCGGGCGCCACCCTAACGTGGTGACCCGTAGGGGAATCGAACCCCTGTTACCGCCGTGAAAGGGCGGTGTCTTAGCCGCTTGACCAACGGGCCTGGTAGCGGAAGTCGGATTTGAACCAACGACCTGCCGGGTATGAACCGGATGCTCTAGCCAGCTGAGCTATTCCGCCATATTGCCCTCGACGCTCGACGAGGGATATTATATCATATCCGAGCGCGCTTGTCAATATCTTTTTTTCATAAAATGTTAAAACAAGTTTTCTTTCGGCGGAGGTTGTAATTTACGGCATGTTGCTGTATAATATAAGATGTAAAATTATAGGCACTTACAGCCGATCATCGGCTTTTGAATTTATGCCGTAAATGCGGCGATCATACGGAGGTGCAGCATGCAGCCAAAACTCAAAACCTCGCGCGGCGGTATACGTCTGCCTATGAGCATAGGCGGTGTAGACAGGCTGCACACGGCGCCGTTGCCCGAGACCGCCGCGCTGTATCTCGACTGCCCCGCCGGAAGGATAGCGGAGCCGGCGGTACACGAGGGCGATACTGTATGCAGATATTCGCTGCTTGCCTCGCCGATAGGTGAGATAGGCACTCCGGTGTACAGCTCGATATCCGGACGTGTCGCTCGCATCGGAGAGGATGATGGCGGCCGACCTGTCATTATTATTTCCTCGGACGGTACGGGAAAAGCCGAGGCGCATTCCCCTGTCTCGCGTCCGCTCGGAGAGCTGACCGCGGAGGAGATAGTCGCGCTTGCGCGCGGCGCGGGTATAATCTGCCGCTCGGGACTTCCGATGTGGAAGAATATCGAGCTGTCGGTCGGCGCGGCGAATACTCTCATCATCAGCGCGCTTACCTCCGACCCGCTTGATCGTTCGCTGCTCACTCTCGCAGCATGCAAGCCTGAGGCGCTGCTCTGCGGCATCAAGATAATTCAGCGTGCGCTCGGCATTCGCCGCGCCGCAGTTGTTATTCCGGAGCGCGGTGCATCGGCTCTTTCGCGTTTGCGTACCGCTGCCGCCGAGGACGGCTCTGCGGAGCTGTTCCGATTTATCACCGCGACCGAGATATACCCGATGCACGAGGATGCGCAGCTGATATACGCGCTTGCGGGACCGGCAATGCCTGACGGAGCGCATCCGTCGGATATCGGATATGCGGTATTTGATTCCGCTTCCTGCGCAGCGCTGTTTGAAATGTACGCGACCGGAGAGCCGTGCGTCGACACTGCGGTGACTGTGACCGGAGACTGTGTTCGCTGTTCCGCCACTGCTCTTGCTGCGATAGGAACACCGATAGCCTCGCTCGAGTCGATCGCGGGCGGACTGAGGAAGCGAGCGTTGCGCACCGTTCGCGGCGGTCGTATGATCGGCAGCATCGCCTCGCAGGAGGATTCCCTCGAGCAGTGCACCGGGCTTGTTCAGTTTTCGGGCAGACTTGAAACGCGCGCGGAGACCGACTGCATCCGCTGCGGCAGATGTGTTTCGGTATGCCCGCATAATCTTGCGCCGCTGTATCTTTCGATGTACGGCAGGCGAGACGGTTTTAATAAATGCAGAAAGTATCATATAGAGTCGTGCAGCGGCTGCGGCTGCTGCGATTATGTTTGTCCCTCCGGCATTCCGCTGACCGAAAATATTAACTCAGCCCGCGACCGCATGAATTCAGCCGTAGGCAACGGTGCATCGACACATATGCCGCGCGCCGAGAATGCTGCGGAGGTGCGTTCGTCCGGCAAAGCCGGAGCGAACAAGCAAGGTGAGACAAATAAGAAAAGAAAGGGGAAACGGGCCGGAAGATGAGCGAAGAAAAGAGATCACGCTCGGTCAATGAGTTTGAGAATCTGCTCGGCGATCTTTTTGAAGCCGAGGAGCGAAAAGAGGAAGCGGATGCGGAGCTTTTCGACGCATCGGGCTTTGAGGAGCTTGTAGCCTCAGGTCTGACCGATAAGTCCGATGCCGTCCGGCATCCCCGCACAGAGCAGCCGAGCGCTGCACAGCGGACCTCTGCGGAGCTCGGTAGACCGCAGCAAGCGGAGCACCGCACAGTACCGACAGCGAGTAACGGAAACGACCGTGCCCGCGCCGCATCTGAGCATCTCAGCGTGCAGTCCGCAGCCTCAAAACCGAAGACTGAGACGCTTCGGGTTAAGCAGGGATCTTCAAATGTCGTGGCTGCAAAGCCCGAACCTATAAAAGCACCTACAAGGTCGGAGCCTGCCGATACCGCATCGAGAAAGCCTACGGCAAACGGTATTTCGGCAAGGAGTATGCCTGTCGAGCGTCGCGCTTCAAACGATGTTCCAGTAAGGAACGTACCCGCAGAGTATCGTGATTTAAATAATATCGGCGCAAGGGATGTATCCGCCGAGCGCCGCACTTTAAACGATCCCCTCGTTAGGAGCGCTCACATCGAGTCCTGTTCTTTAAACAGCGCTCCCGCAGATAGTATTTCTGCCGAAAATCGTAATTCGGTCAAAGCCGATGCCGGAAAGGCAAAGAATATTCCCGTGATAAAGCCGCATCGAACCTGCGAAGCAAATTCGCGCGGCACATCCGGCAGCCGCTCGGAGCGTTCCGCCGCTCCCGCAGTCCCCGCGCATTCCTCCGCCGTAAGGGCTGCCGTACCAATGGCATACGGCGCGGCGGACAGAGAGGCGCGGCGGGCAAAGCGCGAGCGTATTGCTCTGCCGCGTCCGGTTCGCGGGCACGGTGCGCCGTTCATCACATCCGGCAGACCCGTTACCGCCATATATGCCGATATGCTTGTGGCGACACTGCCCGCGATAATATGGGCGGTGTTCCTTTTCGGTGTGCGCTGCCTTGCCGTGATCATCTGCTCGGTAGGCGCCGCCGTGCTTACCGAGCTTGTGCTCGAGCAGCTGTTGCGGCACCGTGTGACAGTATCCGATCTCTCCGCCGTATGGAGCGGCGTAACGGTGGGCATGCTCATGCCGCCCTCGGTCTCGTTTTGGGTGCCGATGCTTGCCTCCGCTGTCGGTATAGGCGTGTTTAAATGCGCACTCGGCGGCAGAGGACGCACTGTGATAAGTCCCGCGCTCGGCGGCTTTGCCGTCCTTACACTGCTCATGCCCTCCCGTCTCGAGGTGTTTACCGCGCCGTTTTCGCGTCTGTCGGTGTTCTCATCGGCCGGCGAGGGAGCATCGTATCTGCTGTCCTCCGTTCCCGGCGCGAGCATGCCGTCCGAGTCGATAGGCTCGCTCTTTCTCGGTATTCGCCCCGGCACGATAGGAGAGGTCAGCGCGCTGATGCTGCTTATAGGCCTTGCATATCTCATGGCGAGAGGAGTGCTCTCGTGGGAGGCTCCGCTGACCTTTGTCGGCATCTCGGCATTACTGTTCTATATTTTTCCGCGTTACTCGCTCGAGGATCGCTTCCTTGCGGCAGAGCTGCTGTGCGGACTTATCCCGATATGTGCACTTGTTTTCGCACCGGATTTTGCCTGCTCGCCCGTCTTTTCCACCGCCCGGCTCGTCTACGGCGCTTTGTGCGGCGTGCTGACCTTCGGACTGCGCTATCTCGGTGTTGGTATTTACAGCGCGGTGTATGCGACTCTTGCCGTACAGATTCTTTCGCGTCTGCTCGATTCGCTGTTTATTCCGAAGTGCTTCGGAAACACTGTCGGGGCACGGCTGTTTCATACCGAGGCTGAAAAGCAGTCGGATTGAAGACCGCGCGGATGAAAAAAGCATCGGAATACGGTGCGGAGGTCTCCGAAAACATCAGACCGGATAGAATCGTATCGTAAGCATCCGACCGAAACGCACCCGACAGAAACGCATCCGACCGAAACGCACCCGACAGAAACGCATCCGGTTGACACGCATTGAGTCTGAAAGTATTGATTCGTAATACCCCGAATCGGGCGGCGGTCGCGCACGGGCACGGAGCGCATAACGCATTATGGTATAAGACCGTGGCAAAAATATCTTTTTTGAGGTGTTACCTTGGCTGACATTAATATCGTTCTTGTGGAGCCGGAGATCCCGCAGAATACCGGCAACATCGCCCGCACCTGCGCGGCGACGGGTGCTGCGCTTCATCTTGTGCGCCCGCTCGGCTTTGAGATAGACGACCGCAAGCTGCGGCGCGCGGGACTTGACTACTGGAATAAGCTTGACATAACCTACTATGACAGCCTTTCCGACTTTCTTGAACAGCACGGCGGCGATCCGCTGTATCTCTTTTCGACCAAGGCGCCGCGCGCCTACACCGATCCGCATTACCCGCGCGGGGTATTTCTTGTATTCGGCAGGGAGACGCGCGGACTGCCTGAGGATTTTATCCTCGACCGGCTCGATACCGCCGTTCGCCTGCCGATGCGCCCGACGCTCCGCAGCCTGAATCTGTCGAATACCGTCGCGGTAGCCGTCTATGAGGTGCTGCGTCAGGGCGGCTTTGAGGGGCTCGAGGATGCGGGAAACTTCGGCGCGGCGGAATAACTATTCCGTACCAGACGGAAACATTCGGCGTATCCGGCGGTGCCCGGCTGAAAAAATGAACGCCTTTCGGCGTTTTCGGGCTTGTAAGGGCTGTTTATTATTGACACAGAGCCGTTTTTGAAGTATAATCACTAAGTATTGATATCTGTATTTCGGCATCGGCGAGGAATCGCCTTCCGATTGAAATTTCAGTGTCGGCGAGGGCTGCCTGCCGATGTAACATTAATGTCGGCGGAGGCATCCGCCGATTAGAAATGAGGAAGTATGCATACCTATATCCCCGAGGGCTATGCCCCGATACTCGACCTTTATCAGACTCAGACCGCGATAGGTGATCTCAAGCAGTCGTTTCAGCGCGAGCTCGCTACCGCACTTAACCTGAAGCGCGCAACCGCGCCGCTGTTTGTCGATCCCGCATCGGGACTCAATGATAATCTTAACGGCGTTGAGCGTCCGGTCAGCTTTGATATCAAGGGAGTTGATACGGTCGCAGAGGTCGTACAGTCGCTTGCCAAGTGGAAGCGCATGGCGCTGATGCGTTACGGCTTTGCTCCCGGTGAGGGCATATATACCGATATGAACGCTATCCGCCGCGACGAGGATCTCGACAACCTCCACTCGGTTTATACCGACCAGTGGGACTGGGAAAAAGTCATCACGCGCGAGCAGCGCAATATCGAGACGCTGAAAAATACAGTTCGTGCCATTGTTGCAGCCGTCTCTTACACGAATGATGCTATCAAGGCGAAATTCCCGCAGCTGTCCTGCCGAATCGAGCGCGATGTGTTCTTTGTTACCGCTCAGGAGCTTGAGGATATGTATCCCGAGCTCTCGCCTAAGGAGCGCGAGAATAAGATAGTTCGTGAGCACGGGACTGTGTTCGTTATGCAGATAGGAAAACTGCTTCGTTCGGGCACACGCCATGACGGCAGAGCACCCGACTACGACGATTGGGAGCTGAACGGCGATATCCTTGTATGGAATGATGTTATCGACTGTGCCTTTGAGCTTTCCTCAATGGGTATACGTGTCGATGCGGAGTCGCTTGACAGACAGCTCAGCGAGCTCGGAGCCGACGATCGCCGCAGTCTTACATATCACCGCATGCTGCTCGCGGATGAGCTTCCGCTGACCATCGGCGGCGGTATCGGACAGTCGCGGCTGTGTATGCTGATACTGCAAAAGGCACATATCGGCGAGGTTCAGGTCTCGGTATGGGACAGCGAGACTGTCGAGGCATGCGAGCGCGGAGGCATTCCGCTGCTCTGAGATTTATCTCGGCTTTTTCGAGATATCTTGCATTATTTCGTTAAAAATCTAACCGAAAATTTTGACGTCTACCGCGGCGTCGATAGGGGGATGGATATGCTCAAGAATACCGTATATCGCTTAAATCACGATCGTGCACTAACCGTCGGCTTTTTCGGCGGTTCGATAACCGAGGGCGCAGGCTCCTCCGATCCGACCAAGACAAGCTGGGCGGGTCGGACCGCCGAATGGCTCAAGAATAAATATCCGAATGCAGACCTTGACTTTCGCAACAGAGCGATAGGCGGCACCGGCTCGGATTTCGGTGTTTATCGTCTTGAGAGCGAGCTTATGCCGGAGGGCGAGTCTCTTCCGCAGCTGTACTTTATCGAATTTGCCGTTAACGACTACGGATGGGTCTACGAGAGCATTCATACGTCTATGGAATGCATCGTCCGTAAGATATGGAGCCGCTGCCCGACAGCCGATATCGTCTTTGTCTATACAATGACGAAGTTTGTTGACGACGATGTCCGTGCCGGAGCGGAGTTTGAGAGCCGTGCGGCACATTCGGCTGTTGCGCATTATTACGGCATACCGTCGGTCTCGATAGGAGACGCGCTGCGCTCTGCAGTATGGTCGGAGCACGGCGGCGATTGGCTTGCGTTGACTGCGGATAATGTTCATCCGAACGACGACGGCTATGCCGTCTGTGCGGAGGCTGTATTCCGTCTCCTTACGTCAGAGCTTGACGGCGATACGCCGGATGCGCTCGAGGAGAAGCAGCTTCCTCCCTATCGATCGATATACGATCAGCTCGAGGCTCGTGTCGTTGATTCGTCGGAGGCTGCGGCGAGCAGCGGATGGAGCTACCACGATTCGCCTCTCGGACACTATCCGCACTATTATGAGGCATCTGTTGCCGGCGAGTGGATGGAGCTGCGCTTTGTCGGCAGACGGGTGGGCTTGTATGTGACCCTCACTCCCGACTCAAATCTGCTTAGATGGCAGATAGACGGCGGCGAGCCGCTTGAGCTGACCTGCTGCCGCAGACCGATGCAGTGCGCGCTGCCCTGCGAGCTTGAATACGGCGAGCATACCGTGCGCGTGTATATCGACGGCGAGGCGGGAACGGCGGTAGAACCGCAGCGCATAAGCGCATTCCTCATCAGCTGATATTGAGGTGAATATGAAAAAAAGAACCTGCGCGGCGGTGGCTGCCGTATCGGTACTGCTGTCCGCGATAATTACCTTTCAGATAACGAGCACGACCTATCGCGCTAAGAACAAGGCGGAGCTTGATTCGCTGAAAACAGAATACGAGAGCTCGTTCGGCGGCAAGATGAACGCGCTGCACGACGATTTTCTGTCGCTGTACAACGGCGATGTCGACGAGGAGCAGCTCGACGAGCTGAGCATGAAGTATTTCGTATTCGCTACCGGCGACCGCTACGGAGAGTATCTGACGGCGGATGAGTTTGCAGAGCTTGAAGCGGGGCTTGAGGGCGACTTTGTCGGTATCGGTGTCTCGGTCATAGAGGACAGTGACAGCGGTCTGCTCGAGGTGGTGGATGTATTCCCGGATTCTCCCGCAGCCTCGGTCGGCATGCAGCCGGGCGACCTTATCTATAAGGTAGGAGACGACTACGCCGCAGAGATAGGCGAGGATGCCGTTCTTTCGCGTGTGCGCGGCGAGGAGGGAACATCGGTCACACTCACGGTGCTTCGCGACGGCGCGGAGCAGACCTTTACCGTAGCGCGCGCCCACGTTACCGAGCGCAATGTCATGTACAGAATGTACGGCGAGCAGGGCGGCGAGGCGAGCAATGTCGGACTTATCATCATCTCGTCATTTGATGCCGTAACGGAGAGTCAGGTCGACGAGGCGATAGCGGCGCTGCGCGAGCGCGGAGCGGAGGCTCTGATATTCGACCTGCGCGGCAATCTCGGCGGTGCTCTGACGAGCATCGTTCCGATACTCGATAAGCTGCTGCCAGAGGGACCGATACTTCACGTTGTGCCGAAGGTGGGCGATACCGAGACTATTTCCTCCGATGCGGAGGAGCTTGATATGCCGATGGCAGTTGTCGTAAACGGCAATACCGCGAGTGCGGCGGAGCTGTTTACAAGCGCACTGATGGACTACGGCAAGGCTGTCATAGTCGGCACTCAGACCTACGGCAAGGGCTGCATGCAGACGATAACGCAGCGCCCGGACGGCTCTGCTATCCGCGTGACTACCGCATACTATGACCCGCCCTACTCGGAAAACTACGACGGGGTAGGAATTACGCCGGATATCGTAGTTGAGCCGGACGATGTAACATCGTCGACCAATCGCTATAGGATAGCCGACCGTGACGATAATCAGCTGACGGCGGCATACAATTCGCTGACAAACTGATCTTCGGTGCGGCACCGACAAATGCATTACCCGCGGCGGGAGCCGCAGAACATAAATAAATTCAAGTTTGAAAGGATAAAACGACATGGCAAAGATCAATAAGATTACCAATGAGGGCTACAAGAAGCTGCAGGACGAGCTCCGTTTTCTTAAGACTATCCGACGCAGAGAGGTAGGAGAGGCTATCAAGGCTGCGAGAGCGCTCGGAGACCTCTCGGAGAACAGCGAGTACGATGAGGCTCGCGAGGAGCAGGCAAAGGTCGAGGCGCGCATCGTCGAGATCGAGGCTATGCTCGAGAATGTAGAGGTCATCAGCGAGCACGAGCTTACCAACGATGCCGTAAACGTCGGCTCCAAGGTAAAGCTTCACGACATCAAGAATAACAAGGAGCTTGAGTACACCGTTGTCGGTTCGTCCGAGGCGAACGCGCTCAAGCACATGATATCCGACCAGTCGCCTATCGGCAGCGCGCTCATGGGCTGCAAGGTCGGCGAGGACGTTACGGCATATACCCCCACCGGCGAGCGTCATTTCAAGGTGCTCGAGATATCTAAGTAATACGGCAGAGCTTTTGCAGAAAGGACGTAACCCGACATGGCAGATAACAGAAATCAGGATGTTCAGGCGGAGCAGGATCCCGGTCAGCTGCTGCGCGTGCGGCGGGAAAAGCTCGCAGCGCTTCAGGCGGCAGGATGCGACCCCTTTGTTATAACGAAATATGACGTTACGCACCGCAGCGCGGAGATAAAGGAGCGCTACGACGAGCTCGAGGGCAAACAGGTCTCGGTCGCCGGCAGAATGATGAGCAAGCGCATAATGGGCAAGGCGTCCTTTTGCAGCGTTCAGGACAGAGAAGGCGCTATTCAGGTCTATGTTGCGCGCGACAGCCTCGGTGAGGAGGCGTATGCCGACTTCAAACGGCTCGACCGCGGCGATATAATCGGCGTTGTCGGCAATGTGTTTAAGACCAAGACCGGTGAGATATCAATCCATGCAGAGCGTATCGAGCTGCTCTCCAAGAGCCTTCAGATACTGCCGGAGAAGTTCCACGGTCTTACCAATACCGATATGCGCTATCGACAGCGCTATGTCGATCTTATTGTCAATCCCGAGGTACGCGATACCTTCATCAAGCGCTCCAAGATAATCAGCGCGATAAGAAAATATCTTGCAACGCAGGACTTCATGGAGGTCGAGACCCCCATGCTCGTTGCAAATGCGGGCGGTGCGTCCGCGCGTCCGTTCGAGACGCATTTCAATGCGCTTGACGAGGATCTGAAGCTCCGTATCTCGCTCGAGCTCTATCTCAAGCGTCTTATCGTCGGCGGTCTCGAGCGCGTTTATGAGATCGGCAGAGTTTTCCGCAACGAGGGACTTGACACCCGCCATAACCCCGAGTTTACGCTCATGGAGCTCTATCAGGCATATACCGACTATCACGGAATGATGGATCTCACCGAGAATCTCTATCGCTTTGTCGCGCTTGAGGTGCTCGGCACGACGAAGATCACCTACGGCGGTGTCGAGATGGATCTCGGCAAGCCCTTCCGCCGCATAACGATGGTCGATGCGGTCAAGGAGTATTCCGGTGTTGATTTCCGCGAGATACATAGCCTCGAGGAGGCTCGCGCCGCAGCAGATGCACGCGGCATCCACTATGAGGAGAGACATAAGAAGGGCGATATACTCAATCTCTTTTTCGAGGAGTATGTAGAGGAGCATCTTGTTCAGCCGACCTTTGTCATGGATCACCCGGTCGAGATATCGCCGCTGACCAAGCGCAAGCCGGACGACCCCGAGTATGTCGAGCGCTTCGAGTTCTTCATGAACGGCTGGGAGATGGCGAACGCCTACTCCGAGCTTAACGACCCGATAGATCAGCGCGAGCGCTTTGCCGCGCAGGAGCAGCTTCTCGCCGCAGGCGACGAGGAGGCAAACCATACCGACGAGGACTTCCTCAATGCTCTCGAGATCGGTATGCCACCTACGGGCGGCATCGGATTCGGTATCGACCGTATGTGTATGCTGCTGACCGACTCTGCCGCTATTCGCGATGTGCTGCTTTTCCCGACAATGAAACCCTTGAATGGTGTAAAGGACGAAATTGGTGTAAACAAAACCGAGTCCGAAGCGCCGAAAGCCGAGCCGGAAAAGATTGATTTCTCCAAAGTAGAGATCGAGCCTTTGTTCAAGGATTTCGTGGATTTTGAGACTTTCTCCAAGTCTGATTTCCGGGCAGTCAAGGTACTTGCCTGCGAAGCAGTACCGAAGTCCAAGAAACTGCTCAAATTCACGCTGGACGATGGAACAGGCGCAGAACGCACGATTTTAAGCGGTATTCACTCCTATTACGAGCCGGAGGAACTGGTCGGAAAGACCTGTATCGCTATTACCAATCTGCCGCCAAGACCGATGATGGGTATCGACTCCTGCGGTATGCTGATCAGTGCGGTACACCACGAGGAAGGCGAAGAAAAGCTTCATCTTCTGATGGTAGATGACCACATTCCGGCGGGCGCAAAGCTCTACTAAAACGAGATGTACTTCATTTTCCGAAAACCTCGGATTTTACACAAATACACCAATTTTACACCAATCGGTGCTAAAATCGGTGCAGCGACAAAAAAATCGCATAATTTTGATTTCACACCGCCCCTGAGAAGTTATAGCTTCTCAGGGGCTTCTGTATTTTCTCATAGTTTTTACTCGCCTCGTCGCAAACTATACCAATCTACGCTTTCCAAATATAATGAAGCTAATCGCAGAGGAAGGAGAGGATTGAGTATGAGCAATATTTTATCAGAGGTACACCCTGAGCTTGTTGCGGAATGGTCGGAGAGGAATTTGCCGCTTACGCCGGATAAGATTACATACGGCTCAAACAAAGTCGTTTGGTGGAAAGGCGCTTGCGGTCACGAATGGCAGACGAGTGTTAAAGCTCGTTCAAACGGCGAAAACTGCCCAATCTGCTCAGGCGCAAGAGTGATAGAGGGTATCAATGATTTGGCAACGCTGAAGCCGGAACTGGCGGATGAATGGTCGAGTAAGAACGATCCGCTAAAGCCGACAATGGTAACAATAGGCTCCCATAAGAAAGTGGTTTGGCAGGATAAATATGGTCACGAATGGACAGCAACGGTTAAGAGCAGGGCGTTAAACGGTACAGGCTGTCCGTATTGCTCCCATAATAAAATCTTAGTAGGATTTAATGACCTTGCCTCACAGCGCCCTCAAATCGCTTCTGAATGGTCTGAGAGAAATTACCCGCTAAAGCCTGATATGGTTACGGCCTTTGCAAATCGGAAGGTATGGTGGCGGTGCAGCAAAGGTCACGAATGGAATACTCTCATTTCCACTCGTTCAGGCGGAAGCGGGTGTCCTTATTGCAGCGGTCAACTTCTGCTGAAAGGATTTAATGATTTCGCTACGACACATCCTCAGCTTGCACAGGAATGGTCGGATCGGAATCTGCCCCTTACTCCTGATATGATAAATGAAAAGTCCCGCAGAAATGTCTGGTGGAAGTGCAGAGAGTGCGGGTATGAATGGCAGTCAGTCGTGTATGCTCGTGTAAAAGGAACGGTATGTCCTGTCTGTGCGGATCGGGCGGTTATGACAGGGTATAATGATTTAGCAATGACGGACACACATCTTCTTTCGGAATGGGACTACGAAAAGAACAAAGATATTTCCCCAAACAAAATATCAAGGCACTCAATGCAGAGCGTGTGGTGGAAATGTTCACTCGGACACTCGTGGAAGGCAAAAATTTCAGAAAGAGCGATTGAAGGAAAAGGCTGTAAGATGTGTGAAAAAGATTATCTGACGGTTTTTCCGAAGCTGGCAGTTATGTATTATGCAGCGAAGAAGCGCATAAAGGTACAGACGGATACGGATAAGATTATCGGCATACCGCTTGAAATCTATTTGCCTGAAGAAAAAGCAGCGATTGAAACGGTTAGTGGGACAGAGAATGTAGAAACCTTGAAAGCATATCTGTGCCGGAAGCGGGAGATCAAACTGATTAAAATCCCATATACATTAGGAAGCAGCGAAGCGGACTTTGCCGTGAAGATTAAAAAAGCGTTTCGCAGCTTACATATTCTCATAACCTCGAACGAAGATGAAGATACAGCATTTATCCGGCAGAGGTTTTTTGAATGGAGAAAAGGACATATAAAATAAAGGAGACGATTTGATGAAAGACAGGCAATTTCATATCTATCTTGATGACGAGGAGTACGGACAAGTTTTGCAGGCGTTGATCGACCTTAAAAATAATCTGATAGCGCAAGGCAGATATACGGACGCAGTAGATGATGTCCTTATAAAATTTACAAAAGCACGAAAGAAAAAGATGACCGTGCAATACATCTGAATAAAACCACAGTTATGCCGCTTGTTTCTTTACGGAGAAGCAGGCGGATTTTTTGCGTTTTTAGGGCAATTTTCAAGGTCAAAAAAATTTTTTTCAAATTTTTTTCGGAAAAGGGGCGATTTTGGGTGTGCATTTTGACCCCCTTTGTCCAAATGAGTGAAGGGGTTATTTCTCCGCAGGGGATTTCCCCCTTCACAGTACCTTGAAAATTGAATAGACAGGCGCTAAGGACATTAGTTCTGATGAATAGCCCGAAGGTGGGTACGCCGTGACTTTTCCTATTGATATACGGAGAACGAGCGAGAATCCCTGACCTGAAATTCAGCTTGCTACTGAAACGGCAATGACAGTCAGAATGATAATGATACTTCTCTACGGAGCTGGCGGAGTACCCGGCAGAGGTGAGATTCCTATGATACGGTTTCGCAAACCGTAACCTTAGCGCTTCCCGTACAAAGCGAATCGCTTTCCGCAGGGGGCGTTGAGAACAAATACTGCGGTCTTTACATAGCCGCTTCTTATTGAGGCAGGCTGTGAAATCTATGAAAGGAGGTAAAGCCGGAGATGTCAAACTGCAAAACGATTGCGGTATGCAATCAAAAAGGCGGCGTGGGCAAGACCACGACTACGGTTAATTTGGGCGTCGGACTTGCTATGCAAGGGAAAAAGGTGCTTCTGATTGACGCTGATCCGCAGGGCGATTTAACGACCTGCCTCGGCTGGAGGGATAGCGACAGCCTTTCCGTAACGCTGACAGAGAAGCTTCAGGCAATTATATCGGAGCAGGAGCAAAATCCCTTTGACGGTATTCTGCAACATAAAGAGAAAGTAGACCTTGTACCGTCCAATCTCAGCCTATCGTCATTGGAAATGACGCTTGTAACGACGATGAGCCGAGAGAGCGTCCTGAAGAATTATCTGAGCCTTGTAAAAGACAAGTACGATTATGTCCTTATTGACTGTATGCCGAGCTTGGGTATGATTACCTTCAACGCTCTAACGGCGGCGGACAGCGTGATTATCCCCGTTCAGGCGCAGTATCTTCCCGCTAAGGGAATGACGCAGCTTTTGGGGACGATTGCGAAAGTGAGGAAACATACAAACGCCGATTTGAAAATCGACGGTATTCTGCTGACGCTTGTGGACGGAAGGACAAATCTTGCGAAAAGCACAGTGGAAGCGCTCAGGGAGAATTTCGGCAGCCATATCAGGATATATAGATCAATGATTCCGGCAGCCGTAAAAGCCGCAGAGGTATCTTCTAAAGGGACAAGTATCTACGCCTATGAGCCGAACAGTCCGGTGTCTAAGGCTTACGCCAGTTTCACAAAGGAGGTGTTAGCCGATGGCAGGCAGAAAGAGCGACTTCACGCTGCCCACGAACACGCTCGATGAATTGTTTTCCTCGCAGGAGGAAAGGGACGAAGCGAAGCTGTCAAAAATCAGAGATATTCCGCTTGAGGAAATCGACGATTTTCCCGACCACCCGTTTCAGGTGCGGGAAGATGAGGATATGTTTCAGCTTGTGGAAAGTATCAAAGAGCGTGGCGTGATTACTCCCGCTACCGTAAGGCAGAAGGAGGACGGAAGATACGAGCTTATTTCAGGACACAGGCGAAAAAGGGCTTGCGAGCTTGCCGGATTTGAAACGCTCAGATGTGAGGTGGTAGACCTCGACCGTGATGAAGCTACGATTTTAATGGTCGAAAGCAACTTTCAACGGTCGCAGATACTTCCCTCGGAGAAAGCTCACGCATATAAAATGCGACTTGACGCTATGAAAAGACAGGCAGGCAGACCAAGTAAAAATAATTCTGCAACACTGTTGCAGAATTTCGGTGGCAAGACCACTCGTGAAATTATTGCCGCAGAAAGCGGCGAAAGTCACGAACAAGTCCGAAAATATATCCGTCTTACAAACCTTGTTCCCGAACTGCTTGAATTTGTGGACGAGGGCAGGATTAAAATGCGCCCCGCCGTTGAGCTGTCCTATCTGAACGAGGATTGTCAGAGGGATTTGGTGGATGAAATCGACTTAAACGACTGTACCCCGTCCCACGATCAGGCAATCCGTATGCGGAAGTTTTTCGAGGAAGGCAAGCTGACAACAGAAGCGATTTCTGCGATTATGAGCGAGGAAAAGCCGAATCAGCGTGAGAAGATTGTTTTGCGTGGGGACAGGGTGCGAAGCCTGATCCCGAAAAATATACCCATCAACCAAACGGAGGAGTATGTCTGCAAGGCGCTGGAGCATTACAATAAGTTTTTGCGTAACCGTGCCGAGCGTGACAGCAGGTAAGGCGGAGTGTGTTTTTCTTCTTCCCCCTTCCTCACACTTCAACCCCTAAACTATCTCACTATCCGAAAGAATAAAACTATCTCTCCTGATTACAGCTATCTCACCTAACTCAATCTATCTCAGAAAAACGCACCATTCCAAAACACAGGAGGTATGCCCTATGATGTAAGATTAACCTTCATTTCACACCTTTGCTTGAAACGCTGTTTCGCATTACAATGGCGGCAGAAAAGGAGTGAAACGCAATGAAAACTTAAACGATTGTTTTTTTATTGGCTCTTTTGCTGATCGTGTTTGCAGGCTGCAACAATGCCCCGCCGGATGAAGATGAGACGCAGCCGTTTTCTTTTTCGGAGAGTGTTCAAAGCACCTCTGAATCCGAAGCACCTGCGGGAAAGGAAAGCAAAGAGGTTGAAACAACGCCTGAAGCCGTACAGGAATCAGAGCCGGAAAAGCAGGAAGAAACAACGGAAACGGATACGGTCAGCTCCGAACAGCCTCAGACTGTTTCTGAAAGCGGGCAGGCGGCACAGTCCGCCGAACAACCCGATAAAGCGGATAAGACCGAACATTCCGTATCCACACAGCAGCCGGATATAGCAAAAGAAAGTGAAACGCCTGAGCCGTCTGAAACGGAAGAAACGACGAGCGAAACTAAAACTGACTTTGACATTGACTACTGGATTTCCTTTGCAAAAGGTTACGCTCAGAGCGTGGGGCTTCTGTTAGACAGCGAGGCGGT
>ULWN01000073.1_pt1 | contig 18483 bp, 13 predicted proteins | sample 1960371 | NCBI WGS metagenome assembly ULWN01 (sample SAMEA4835813, study PRJEB28245) | human gut metagenome | biome: gut microbiome; material: fecal sample | place: Denmark | collected 2008 | reverse complement strand
CTGCAAGCTACAGCTGCCTGTCTATCCGACCGATACTTACTTCCCGGTTTCTCCGCGCAGTGCATTCCTGTGCTGAACATGAATACCGATATGTCCGATCCCAAGAATCACCGATGCGCCGATGATGATGGCATTCCCCGCATAGATGCCCAAAAGCAGGCACGCCGTAACCGGAAGGGTCGCGCCCGCCACCGGAAACCCCGCAAAGGGCGCATAAAAATCCGGCAGCGTTTTCGGGCTTCTGAAATATTTGATCCAATAGCATTCATACAACACCATCAGCGCAAATGCCGTGAGCCAAAGGATCATTTTCCACGCAAAGTAGACGCCATCCAGTATCATAATTTTCGGATTGAGCGCTGTAAACAGTACAAGCGATGCACTCATCAAAACCTCCCCGATGCGCTCAAGAGCCAACAACAGTTTATTCTCTTTTTGGGCGCTTTCCTCGTATCCCGCAGGCTTTGCTTTGCGCGCCCAAAGGATATTCGGCACAAGCAGCATCAGAAGAAATACAACCCCGATGATGCAAAAGCCCAAATCGTACGGCTTGCCGAGCCGGGAAAAAGCAAGGGCGCTGACCCTGACACTGCGGATGATATCCCCGTATTGCGCTTTCAGCCGTCCCGCCATCCGCTCCGGGTTTTCGGGATCGGTGTGATAGCTCCCGTAGATGCCCATAATCTTCCCGCCGCCGCACCGGGCGTATGCGTCAATAAAATTCGACACCATATAGGTTTCTCTCCGTGCCGATACCCCATTCTGTTCGGTATCCTCGGTATAATACTCCTGCCCCTGCCGGATGCACTCTTTCGCCAGCCGATCGTTTTCCGAGCCTTCAAGGCCGTTGTCCTCTAAGTATTTCAGATACCTTGCGCCCGTTGTATCATACTGATGTCCGACATCGGTGCCATAGAATACCGTATCCGGACAGGTGTTTTTTATTTCGTGGAAAAACGCCTCATAATATTCATTACCGGACAGGGTACCGTTGATTTCTTCAAACCACTGATCCAGCAGCTCATCGGAATCTGCCCTCATCCAGACATTCAGAAATTCGGCGCTGTAATACGGCAGCTCCACAAAAAGATCGCGGCATCCTGCATCATAGAATTCGCGCCATTCTTCCAGCTCGGTATCATAGCACTTTTTATACCCGTGCGCTTCCCCGTAAAGGTTTATCCTCGCGTTTTCGTTCGGAACCACAGCGGTCGTCCGATCCAATTTATTCAAAACCACGCCTGTGACCGCCAGTATCCCCACAATGCCAAAAGCGCACAGGGCTTTTATTCCGACTATTTTGTTTTTCATCTCCACCCTCCTCTTTTGGGCTTTCACTTTTGGCCGCTGCATTCTCCCAAAAACTGCGCAACGGCACGGTTGAATTCGGCAGGCCGTTTATTGGCGATGAAATGATCGCCTTGAATAATTGTCAATCGGGCATTGGGTATGCTCGCCGCAATTTGCTTTGTATGCGCCTCTTTTATCATATCTCTTGTCCCGCAGATCACAAGCGTTGGTACAGTAATCCGCGACAATTCATGCGGATCGATATGCGGGTCGTTCACCATCAGGCCAAGCATTTCGGCATTGGCCTTCGCCTCCGGCGATCTTGCGGCAAAGCATCTGGCTATCCTGTATCCGATCTCGATCGGAATCTGCGTTGTCGGTTTTACCCCCTTGGGATCAAGATTGCCGCCATTCAGGATCAGCGCCCTGACCATATCCGGGTGCTTCATGGCAAATGTCATCGCAATATTGGCTCCGTCCGAAAACCCCAGGAGCACAGCGCGGGGGATCTGCTGTGACCGCATAAACGCGTACAGGTCACAGGAAAACTGTTCAATGGTAAACGGCGCCGTACCTCTCGGCGATTTCCCGTGTCCTCTTGTATCCAGAGTGATCACACAATACCGGCTTTGAAAATACCCGATTTGGTTTTTGAAATAGGCGCCGTCTTCGCCGTTTCCGTGCAGGAATATAAACGGTTCCCCGGTTCCTTTTTTCTGATAAAACAACTCTGTATCCATGTTTTTTATCCTCACAGATTTCGATTGGCCGCCCAAGCCCTCAAAAAAGATTATGGGAAAGGGCAACCATCAACCCTTCATCATTTTCTACACATCAAGCGTACCATACTTTAATCAAAAAGGCAATCGGGATCCGTGCTTTTTATCCATTTGCGCCAAAAAAGCACCCGCCATTCCGAACGGAATGACGGGTGCTTTTTGATGCAATTGTTTATTCCGGCAGAAACCCCATCAACCGGTGATACCCACGCGGTCAATGCTCTTCACAAACCGGCGCTGGATAATCATGTAGAACACCAGCGGCACAACCAGGTAGAGCAGCACGCCGGCCGACACAGCCGCCGGATACAGCGGCTCGCCGGAGTTGATGCTGGCATACATGGTCAAACGGGTGCCCAGCTGGCTGAGAACCACCGCCATCGGGCGGCTGTCATCCAGGAAACACAGCTCCGCCAGATAGCTCTCGTTCCAGTGCCAGATGATCGACAGCACAGAAACGGTCACGATCACCACGCTGGAGGACGGAAGCGCAATGCTGAAATAGGTGCGCAGCGGGCCGGCACCATCCACATAGGCGGCATCCTCCAGCTCGCGGGGCAGACCGATAAAGAACTGCTGGTAAATATAGATCAGCATACCGGAGCGGATACCCACACCAAACAGCGCCGGCAGCCAATAGGCAAAGGGCGTATTGAAGATGTGCAGGAAACGGTAATTGACGGACAGCGACATACTGTACATCTGCACCGGCACCAGCAGGGACAGGATCAGCAGGAAGCTCGCTAGCGGCTTGCCGGGGAAATTGAACCGGGCAAACCCGTACGCCACAAAGGCGCACACAGCGATCTCCAGAAAAGCACTGACCATCTGCAGGATCATTGTCTGCTTAAGACCCGTGATCAGGCCAATATCGGACAATTCGAAGTACATCTTGAAATTGTCCAGCGTCAGCTGCAGCGGAACCCACATATGGCTGACATCCAGGAAATCGGACTCAGTCTTGAGGGAATTGGTGATCATATACAGCAGCGGGTACAGCACGATGTAGCCCACAATGACCAGGAACACGATGCGGAAAAGGCTGAAAAGGGTGCTCAGCGACTTCTTGCGCAGCTTATCGCCGGCACTGCCGGACAGCTTGTTCGTTACACTCATCATAGCTTTATCCCCACCTCTTCAAGAACAGTTTGCTATAAAGCAGCAGGATCAGAGCCACGATGCTGCCGGCGATCAGGAAATAGAACCACAGCATTGCCGAACCCATACCGTAATCCATCACATTGAATTTATCATAGGCCTGCAGAATGACCGGATTGGTCTGGGCGGTGATATTTTCCACCATGGTGAAAATGATCACCAACAGCATTGGTCGCAATAGCATGGGCAGCGTAACAAACCAGAATTCCTCCCATTTTGTCGCGCCCTCCACCTCGGCCACCTCGTACAGCAGCTCCGGAATGGACTGCAGACCGGCAATAAACAGCACGATCTGAATACCGCTCTGCCACACCATCATGAACAGGTTATCCAATGCCATGGTCAGGTACTGCTCTACCTGCTCCGGCAGGCCAAGGCCCTTCAGTATCTCGGTAAAATCCATCATGCTGAAAGCCACGGCATCCGCCACAGCCACATCCGTCGCATTGCTGGAGGCAGCCGCCAGGAACTGCTTGAGCGCCGGGCCGCTGGACAGGATCACCGGCACAAAGAACAGGGCACGGAAGAACAGACGGCCACGGAAATTTTCGTTCAGGAACAGTGCCAGGATCAGGCTGACCACCAGAATGAACGGCAGCGTGACGAAAAAGCTCTGTACGGCACTGATCAGATTGGGGGAATATGTCGGATTTTCATGCAGCAGCGTCTGGTACTGCTCAATGCCCAGAAAAGTGGTCACCACGCCAAACTGGTTGAGCTCCAGCCGGCAGAAGGAATAATAGACGGACTGGATGATGGGATACAGGAAAAACAGGAGCATACCCACGATCCAGGGAGCCAGGAAGATCAGTCCGTAGCGGGACCGCTTTCTTTCCAGGCTCATTGGTTTACGATTTTTCACTGTGCAACCCTCCCTGTGATCCAGCCGCCAGCCGGCACACTGCCATAGGCGGTCGAGGCCTCGGCATCGCCGTAGTTCACGGCCACATACACGCCATTATCAAACCGGGTGATCCGAACATCCTCGCTGAGCGCTGTATAATCGGCGATCTTGGCTCCCTTGATGCTGGAGAGATACTCCTTAACGGAGCCGATCTGCTCGAGGATGCGCGTCTTATTTCCGGAATAGCTGCTACCAAAGATAAAGGACTGATAGGAAGTTACCAGCTCATTATCGTAGTTGTAGGTCAGCGTATACGAAGGCGAAATACCGGCCTCCACACAGCGCAGCAGCGCATCCTGCTCATTCGCACACAGGTTGATGGACACCGAGCTCATCGGCACATAGCCACGCAGCACCAGCTGATAGAACGGTACATCCTGGCTGGTGATATCGTACTGTGAAGAGTAGATCGGCGCGTCAATCACCGCATCCGCCGCCAGCGCAGCATACAGGTTGGCGCTGTCTGCCAGCGTGCTGTAGCCGGCCTGCTTGACCTGGTAAAAGGCCTGCACGGCCGCCTCGCTCATGCCCTTGCACACCTTGGTCTCCTCGGTCTTGTAGTCCGAGTAGATCACATGTGACAGGGAATCCAGCGAGATGCCGGTCAGATCCATGGAAGAGGCCTTATCCGTCAGCTTTTTGACAGACTCTGCCAGGCGGCTGCGGGCGATCATATGCGTACGGATGGAATAATTCATCCGGCTGACCGTATTGAACTGATAGAAATACGCGCTCTGCTGATTGGGCCACACGGCGCCCTTGGCCGAGGAACCGGACTTAAAGGAGATCATATCGAAATCCATGTACCAGGGCAGGGCCAGCTCGGTCATCTTCGCGGCCAGGGAACGCATCCCCTTCTTGCCGCCCAGATTGCTGGCGGTGGTATAGCTGCCGGCATACTTGCCGGTATTGATGCCGGAGGCACCGAAGCCCACCAGATCCACCAGGAAGTCGTTGCCGAGCGTCTCTGCCAGCTCACCGGTCATGGTGGCTGCCTGCTCGGTGGTGGTCAGCGGGTACAGCTTGCTGGTCGGGATACCCAGGAAGAAATCGGGCTGCACCGTTCCGCCGACATACTTGAAGCTGGCGCTCTTTTCCTCCGTCTGGCTCTGCTTCAGCTCGCCCTTGGCCGTCAGGTACGCCTGATAGGTCTCCGCCATCCCCATCACGCTGGCCTTTTCGCCGGAAAGCGGATAATAGGCCACGCTCAGGGGGGTGGTGCAGATGCTGTCATCGAACACCTTGATAAAGGCGGCCGGTGTCGAGAAGCCGCGGGGCGGCGTCACGCTGTTGTAGCCGCGGATGCTGAACTGGGCATACACGCTGCTGTAGGCAATATTGGATGAGCCAACATTCCAGCCGATCGAGGCTTCCTCTGCCCCGGACTCAATGATGGCAAACAGGCCGTTATCGCCCTTTTTCACGCCGTAGACCGGCATATAGGTCTGCTGCAGAACCGAGGTAAACTCATGCTTCTGGATGGTCAGATCGTCGCCATAAACATGGGACAGACCGCTTTCGCCGACCGTTGCCATGTCATGCGGCCGCACAATAGCACCGGAACCGTCCGGCAGGAACAGCCAGCTATCCTCGCTGCCATTTTTCAGGCCGCACAGGAACGGCGCCAGCGAAACCGCCGTTACATATTCCTCGCCATTATCGGCGATCTGGGTGGGATCCACCGTCACCAGGAAGCGATCGTCCTCGATGATGTAATCCACCGGCACTATAATCTCGTAATTGATAAAATCGTAGATCACCCGCAGACCGTTGTCGATCTTCTGGGCATACACCTCTCCATCGCTCACCGCGTCATTATAGGAGAGGATGATCTCTTCCGCCACATTGGTGGGGTTGTGGTAATACACATGGAGGGCCGATTCCACCTGTGCGTGGTTCTTCTTGATATCGCCCTCTTCATCCACCTGCGGGGTGCAGGCCTCCTGCGGAGTTGTGCCCCACACGGCACCAGTGGCCTTTTCCACAAAGCTGACGCGCTTATTCTCGTCATCCCAGTTCAGCTGCCACCGGCTGTTTTCGCATACCGTACCGGATTCTTCGATATCGGAGGAATACGAAACCTCATCATACCGTTTCGTATCCACCTTTTCCTCGGTATCCGAGCCGGAGGCGCAGCCAGCAGAGCTGAGACCCATGAGCAGCGCCAGCGCTGCCGCGACAAGCCGCTTTTGTAATTTCATTTGCGATCCTCCCTTTCCTTTACCGATACCGGATCTCGATATACAGCGTCATCAGCCAGCTGACAACCTGCTGCGCCAGCAGGATGATCAGGAACATCAGGAACACGATGATGAGCATGGACAGCAGGGTCAGCACCGTGGTGCCGAGGAAGCGCCCAAACCCGAAGTCGTGCACTTTCATGGTGCCGACGATCAGCATCAGGAAAGTATACAGCAGGCAGACACCCTGGAAGATCGATACAAAGACAAATTCGTCCGGCACGACCAGATGCGTCAGGATCAGCGTAACGATATGGGAGAAGATGACCGGCATCAGGCTGTAGCAGGTGACGATGAAGATCTCCTTCAGCTTACCGATACCGCCAAGCAGCACGCACACCAGCCAGTTGGCCAGTGTCCACAGCACCACCAGACCGACCGTGCTGAGCAGCACATAGAATGAATTGTAGGTGGAGGCATTGAAATTGTTGAAGGCGAAGCCGCTGGCCACATCGGAGATAGCCGACATGATGTAGTACAGCGCCAGCAGCAGCAGTGCCAGCGGGACAGAGCCCATGCCCTTTTCCTTCACCAGCCGGAAGGATTCGAACGGATGGGCAATCGCACTGAGCATGACATGCAGCTTTTCATTGCGGATCAGGCGGAGGTTCTTCTTACGCTTGATCACCGCAAAGACGATCAGGCCGCCAACCACCAGGATCACGCCGATGAATACCAGCGCAAACCATTTTTCGAGGAAGGCTGTCCGCAGCTTTTCAAAGGCATTGCTATATGTATCGCGATCCACACCCAGCTTGGCATATTCCGCTGCCTTTTCGTTATCGCCCAGAGCGTAATAGCCCTTGGCCAGGCCGCGGTAGGCCAGCTGGCTGTTCTGATCCTGATCCAGCACCTTATGCCACTGGTCAATGGCGCCCTCGTAATCATCCTCCAGCGTCTTCATCTGCGCATCGCGCAGCAGCTTGCCGTATTCGGTGATGCGGAAGATGTTGATGGAATTCTTGGTTCCGTCACACACCAGCACATCCGTCCCATTGATCACGATGGCGCTGGCCAGATAGGTCGTGCCTCTCTGCGCGCCGGTGCCGAGGGCACCGCCGAACACGCCCAGCAGGTTGCATTCCTCATCATACCAGAAAACACGGCCGTAGGTCGCATCCACAATGTAGAAGAAGCCATCGGCATCCACATCCACGCCCAGAGCGTTTTCCACCTGCGTTTTGGTATTGTAGGAACCGACCTCTGTATCCAGGAAGTTCCATGAGGTGGAATCGGTGAGGATGTTCTTACCGCCGGGGTTCATCACACTGACCTGCCCGGTAGCAATCACGGTGGTGCTCTGCCGACCGGTCACGGTATAGATGAAATCATTCGGACCGACGACCATATCCACAAACTGATACGGCAAACGGAGCGTACTGGCATCACGCTTGGCATCGTTGGAAAACAGATTATTGAAGAAGTTGCTCAGCACATCAATCACGGATGCCGGCACCGTATTGGCGCCGTAGAAGCCGAGAAACTCCAGGGTGGGCGAATACACCAGTGCACCGTAATAGGAGCCGTCGCAGGAGACATAGGTGTAATTCTTGGAGTCCACCGTGATCTTCTTCGGCCGGTAGATGAAATCCTCCGGAATCAAGCTGGACTCCGGCACGGTCAGGGTGCTCTGCACCACGCCCTGCTTATCCATCACCAGCACACGCTCTTTATTGGTATCCGCCACATAGATCTTACCATCCTTGACGAAGATACCGGAAGCGCTGTCAATGACCTGCGGCTCCCCATCAAGCAGGATCGTATTGATGCTGTACAGATAGTGATAGGTGTTGTCCGTGACATGGATCTTGGAGGCCGAGGCATCCAGCAGGTAAATATTGCCCTGCTCATCGGCACAGATATCGGTAATGGTATCCATCAGCGGAACGCCGAGGGAATTGGCCGTTATCGTGTCGGCGATCGCATAGACCGGCTTGCTGTAGCTCGGCGTTTTGACCTGTCCGCCAAGATCGTTCCAATAGGTATAGCTCTCATAGGGCACCTCGTTGGTGCCAACGGAGGAGGTTACCGGCGATGCGGCCGAGGCCGGCGCTGCCAGCATGACCAGCAGCAGGCTCAGCAGCAGACCGCACACAAGCAGCCTGTTCCGTTTGCGGGAAATCGTATGCATGCTTTCATCCCCCTCCTTAGCCCTTGATACCGGCGCTGCTCATCGACTCTTTGATACTGCTCTGAGAGATGAGGTACACCACGATCGGCGGAATCATCATCAGCACGCTGGCCGCCATGGAGGCGCCGGAACGCGCGATACCGCCGGAACCAATCGTCGACATAACGGTCGGCAGCGTTTTCAGCGATTCACTGAAGATCGTACCGCCGGGGATGGTCGCCCAGATATCCCGGAAGGAGAACAGCACCAGCGTCAGTACGCAGGGACGCACCACCGGAAAAACGATCGTCCAGAAGGTGTGCGACCAGCCGGCGCCGTCGATGCGCGCGGCCTCGATGATGGCATCCGGCACATAGCCGTCCATATACTGCTTCATCAGGAACACGCCCATAGCCGACGGAATGAACGGCAGGATGTACACAAGGTAGGTATCAATGATGTGCATGCCGTTATAAACCAGATACCGCGGCACACCCAGCGTATAGCCGTTGAACAGCAGCGAATACTGGATGATCATGAAGATGATGTTTTTGAATTTCAGATCTGTTTTGGAAAGCACGAAGGCCGCCATGCCGGAGGCAATTACATGCAGCACCGTACCCACAATACTCACAAAAAGGCTGTTGAATATGTAGCGGGAAAGCGGCAGGCTCAGGCTGGAGATCAGATCCGGCAGCACCAGATAGTTGGCGATGGTGGGGCGGCTGACCTTGAAGATCTTCGGCGGGAAGATCATCAGCTCATCCAGCGGCTTGAACGAGGTGGTGATACTGTAAACCAGCGGCAGCACCGAAAAAGCGCCGAACGCAAACAGGAACACAAAAAACATCACATTGCCAAACTTGGAACGCGTAAACTTGCGTGCCTGCGTTTTGGCGATATCCGCACGCGGCGGAATCAGCTTATTCAAGAATTCTTTCATACTCATGTCCCCGTCTTCCTCAACAGTTTTGCGATGATGCTGCGGGTGCCGATCATCAGCAGGAACAGCACAACCGACAGCGCCGACGCATAGCCCATCTCGTATTTCACGGTACCTACATCATTCAGGTAGGACACGATTGTATCCGCCGCATAGTTGACGGTGGGATAGCCGGCCAGAGAGGTGATGGTGCCGCTGATGGAGAAAGCACCGGCAATCTGCATAACCGCGCTGAACAGTAGCATATGCTGCATGCCCGGCAGAGTGATGTACCACAGCTCCTGCCAGCGGTTGCGGATGCCGTCCACGGCGCCCGCCTCAAACAGCTCCTGGTTGATGTTCTGCAGACCGGAGATATTGGCCAGGAACGAAACGCCCATGCTCTGCCACAGCTGCACGGCCACCACAATGGGCACGATGTAGCTTTCGGTGGACAGCCAGGTGATCGGCGCGGTGATCAGGCCGGCCGACAGCAGCAGGCTGTTAGCATAACCGAAGGAGTCGGAGCTGAAAATGATCTGCCAGATAAACAGGCCGTTACCGATCAGGGCGGGCACATAGAACATGAAAGACAGCAGCGTGCGCACGCCGGGGCGGAACTCATTGATCAGCCAGGCCAGCACAAACGAGAGCAGGAAGCCCACGGGGCCGGTCAGCACCGCCAGCACCAGCGTGTTTTTCAGCACGATCGGGAACAGATCGTCCTGGATGAACGCACGCAGGTAGTTATCCACGCCGGACCAGCTGGGCAGGGACACCATATCGAAATCAAAAAAGCTCAGCACAATGGAGGAAACGACCGGCACGACCGTCAGCAGGATGAACAGGATCAGGAAGGGGGCAAGCAGCAACCAAAGCTCCCAACGCGCCTTGACCGTTTCCATGAAGGTATGTTGTTTTAATGTATTGTTTTTCATGGCTCACTCTCCATCCGGATCTTTGTCGGCATACTCGGCGATCTTGCGGGCAACTTCCTTGTCGCAGATCTCCGACCAGTCAACGATCGCTTCCTTGCAGGACTTGGTGCCGTTCTTGGTCGCCCAGAACGCCTGGTCGATGGAACGGGAAACGAAATAGCTGCCGGGCACCTCGGCGATCTCCTGCACATTCTTCCACTGGGCGTTGATCACCTTCAGCGAGGCACTGTCCCAGGAAAGACGGGAGATCGCATCCACGGTGGCACTGGCGGTACGGCCGGACTCGCCGAGGATTGCCTCGCACTCGGCCGAATAGCGGTACTGGGTATCCGAGGAGACCCACCACTTGATAAACTTCCACGCCGCCTCTTTCTCGGTGCTGGATTTCATGATCGAGCAGCCGGTACCGGAGCCGCTGCACACATTATTGATGGTGCCGTCGGCATTCACCTCGCCGGGGATCTCCGCGATGGCCCACTTGCCATCAATTTCCGGAGCCGCCACCTTGAAGGTGAGGTACTGCGTGTAGGTGGTGATGCCCAGCGGCATGGTGCCCACGCGGAATTTCTGGAAGAAGTTGGCCTCCTGGTCAAGGCTGTATTTCGTGTAGAAATCCGTCCAGAAGGTGAACGCCTTGATCGACTCCGTGGAGGTCAGCGCCGTAGCGGTCAGGTCATCATTGTACATCTGGCCGCCCTTCTGCATCAGCATGGTCGGGAAGATGGACAGACCGCCCGCGCCGGTGTTCACTGTCGTGGCGGCGGTGATCTTGGTATACGGCAGGTAAGTATTCATGTTGTTGCGCTGCAGGATACCGGTGGCCTGGGTGAAATCATCCCAGGTCTTGGGCACCTCGATGTTCAGCTCATCCAGGATATCCTTGCGGTAGAACATCACATAGAACGCCTGCGTATCCGGCAGAGCGTAGCAGCCATTACGATAGAGGTACGGCGTCTCTGCGCCGGGCTGGAAATTCTTCAGCACATCCTCGTAATCGGAGAAATTCTTGAGATTGTACAGCACGCCGCGCATGGCCAGGTTGACCGGCTCGGTACGCGCCATGTGCAGGTACAGGTCGGGCGAGTTGCCGGAGATAACGCCCTGCACCAGGCTGGCGTTCACCTGCTCCACCTTCACATTGACATTGTTCTGCGGCGTAAAGGTATCCTGGATCAGGGTGTTCAGCACCTTCACCTGGTCACGGCCCCAGTTCACCCAGATCTTGATAGTGGGCATGCTCTCATCGCCGCTGGAGACCGCCGTGGTGGTCTTCTTGAAGGAATTGATGAACCGCCGGATGCTGAACAGCATCCGCTCACCGGCGCCGGAACGGGGCGTATCAAAATCCTGATCCGGAGCCGCCAGCACGATCTGGTCGAGGCTCAGCGCCATGTTCTTGATATCGTACAGCCAGGCACTGAGGGTCTGGTGTGCGCTGTAATAGGTCGTCACATACAGCTGTGCATCGTACAGGCTATCCAGCATGTCGCCGAGGATACGGGACATATTACGCACCGCACCGCTCAGCTCACCGTTGGTCTGCAGGGTCACGCCCAGCTCACTGTCCAGCTGATCCAGCGCCTCCTTATTGGTGCGCAGGCGCTCCTCAAAGTTAGGGATCTGCTTGTGCAGCGTATAGTCACGGTTGCGGTCTGGGCTGTCGGAGGTGATCATGACGATATCGAGGTACAGATCGCCCAGCGAGGCCACGATGCCCTCCAGGCGGTCAAACACCTCGGCCACATCCGAAAGCGTGACCTCCATGGACAGGGTGTGCGGGCCAGCCGTCAGATACACCAGATAATCCTCCGGGCTCTTGCCGTCCGCACCATCGCCGCCAAAGGAAAGGAACTGCCAACCCACATCATAGGAGAAGCCGATCTCGCTGGCCTCCGCGAAGGGGGTCACGCCATCGATGCGCAGCCAGCGGTACACCGTACCGTTGGTCACCGTGCTCTGCTTAAAGGCAAAGCCCAGCTTGTACAGACCGTCCTCCGGCGCATTAAACTGCCAGCTGATCTCCTGCCCCGGCTCCTTCCAGGTATCGCCGCCGATGTAGTTGATCAGCGAACGCTCCGGGTCGTGGGGCGAAACATTGGCACTGCCGGGGTCGGACTTAGAGGACAGGGCGTAGTCCGTCTTGCGGTAGGGCTCCTCGCCCTCCAGCACAATCTGCTCACCCTCGTACTTTTTATAGTTGCCGTAATCGGCCGAAACCTCAGCATAGCTGCGCACCCGCTCCGGGATGCCCAGGTCAAGACCCGCCAGCAGGAAACCGCGCTCGTTCGCGGTCACCGCAATCTCATGCGTGCCGGCGGTCAGCCGGAATTCGTACGGGTCGCGCACAATGCCTTCCATATCCTTCAGAAAGGCGGCATTGATACCCTCCACCTGCTTCTGCGCCGGGGTCACCTGGTCGCCGTTGGAAAGCTCACGCACACCACCGTCGTCCTGCCACAGAACATTGAAGGTAATCTTCTCGCACCCATCAAAGGGATAGGCGCCGTCCACCTTCAGCCCGATCTCGTAGTTTTCTGCCGTGGAGACCAGGTTGCCGAACAGCACGGACAGGGTATACACCGCATCCGTCGGCACCGTCACGCGGAAGGTTGCGGTGCTGTTCTGCTCCAGCTGGTACACGGTGCCGTACTGCGCGTCCGCCTGCGGCGTAACGCCGGCGGAGCGATCGGCCACATAGCTGTCCGCCCGCACCGAAACAGCCTGCGCCGCAGGTGCCGGGGCGTCCTTATGATAGCTTGTGTAGCCGTTGTCGGCCGCCACGGTGTCAGAGGTGACCAGCGGCGTGCTGTTGTCCGCCGTGCCGGTCTCCTCGGCCGATACCGCCAACGGCACCGTGCTGATGAGGCACATCAGCGCAGCGGCCAGGGCGATGCCTTTCGTGACAATTTTCATAACTTCTACCACCTTAAACATGATCCAATGGTTGATCGGCGGGCACAACTCCGCCGTGAAAAGCACACCGGACGCCCCCACGCCCGGGAAAGCAAAGGAAAAAAGAGGAATGCGCATGGGCGCCGCGCGCCCGGCGGGTGCATCCGCCGGCCACAGCCGCGCCACAGAAAACGGGAAGACCTGCGCCGGACAGGGAGGTTTGTCCCCGCCGCAATCGGCCGCAGGCGCCGTATACCCACCCGGCGCCGGCCGAAAACGGACAAGCGCCTACTATTATGTATGGGCAATGGCTCCACTTTATGCTGAATGGCCGCACACAGGCCGCGCTTTCAGCACCGCGCACCGGCCGTTTGGACAAAAAATCCGTCATCTGCCCAGGCAAATGAGGCTGTTTTACCCAAAGCCGCCAGCACTCGCTTTGTCAGCCCGTACATTATACACCATAATTGTCGAGAATGGAAGAGTTTTTTCGATTTATTTGGCGAAAATCCCAAAAAAATTGGCAAATCGGCCAATCCAACCGCTATAAAGCTGGTGGATCGGCCGATTTTCTGTCAAAATGTCACATACTCCCAGTTGTCCCGGTTTTCCAGGTCCCCGTCAGTCCCCGCGGAGCGGCTGAGCGGCTCTACCGGCGCCAGTGCATATACCGCCAGCTGCGGCGGGCACCAGCGGCGGCGTTCCGGGGCGTCATTGCGATCGTTCATCGGTTTTCCTCCCTGCGCGAAAGATCAGAAGGTCACATACTCCCAGTTGCCCCGGTTCTCCAGATCCGGGCTGGTATTCGGGCGGGTGGTGGTGCCGGGGTTCTGCGGCTTGGTGGTCACCGTGCCGCCATTGGGCGTGGTGGTCGTGGTGCCCGCATCCCCGGCCGGCTTCTGGCCGGAGGGGGTCTTGTTATCGCCCGCCGTGCCGTTCGAGCCGCCGGAGGTATTGGTATTGCCGGAGCCCTTTTCGTCCTCCAGGTCAAACTCGCCGTCCGTGTGGCCGGCGTTGGCGCCACCCGGCTGGGAATCCGGCGTCCCCTGGGAGCTCTCCGCATCCTGTGCGTCCTTGGACTCCTGCGGGGTGGACTCGCCGGAGGTGGTGGTGCTGTCGGAGCTGGTCTTTTCATAGTCGGTGCCGCGCTTGGGGCAGCCGGTCAGCAGCAGTGCCGCCAGCAGGCCGCACAGCAGGCACAGGGAAAAACGGCGTATCGTCATGGGTTTGTCCTCCTTGCTTATTACAGCAGATTTTTTATCCAAGCCCGGCGGTGCGCCGGGGGCCTTGCCCGGAAGAAAGCGATTGCTCCGGGAGCAAGCGAAAACGCACAGACCACAGGGGCTGTGGGCTTTCGCCTGTTACCGGGGCGCCGGCAGAAGCAGCACCGGCAGGCGGAAGAATTTCCGGTTTCCCCTGCCGCCGGCCGCGGAAAAAGCGGACGCCGTGGTCGGCGGCAGGGGAACACCGCGGGCGGGGGAGCCTTTCGGCCCCCCGCCCGGGGATCACAAAACTACGCACGGCGCTGCCGGACCCGCGGCACCGAAAGCGATGGCTGCCGGCCGGGCGAAAATTCCGCCCGGCCGGGGGATGTCAGGGGTTAAATCTTCCCCACATCCAGCTCCTCATCATCACGATTGGGATCAAAAGGACCACTTGTGCTGATCACGTCGATCTGTTCGAAACGACGGATCTGCAGTTCAGGGTCATTGTACATTTTCTTATTCATACTTGCATTCCTCCGTTTCGTATTATTAGACCAGATCTTTGTCAAGCGTCACGCCGTTAACAGACTCATACTGCTCCACAGCCGCATTCCAGGACACCGTCGACAGCTTACCATAGAAGGTCACTTCTTCGCCGTCCATATCCACAGTGACATAGGGGCGGAAGTTGTACTTCGTGTCAGCCGTCGTGCTGGAAAAGCCCTTCAGCAGCAGGCTATAGGTGATGAAGTCCTTGATGCCATCATTATCCTTGTCGAAATCCTCCCAGCAAACCGTTGCGGGACTCTTCGCCGTGGAAATCTTGATGCAATGCTCGCCCTCTTTGCTGAACAGCGACAGATTCGTCTGGCTCTCATTGGCCAGGATGATGCCGCGCTGCTTCACCGTGTAGGTCACGCCATTGATGGTCGCCTTGTCATACTGACCGTCGGCGATCTTGTAGCCGCCCAGCAGACGCAGTGCGCCGTGCTGGCCGTCATAACGGGCATCGTTGTCGTTGACATACAGGGCCACATTGCCGCTGAACTCCTCGAGAGCGCCCAGCTCCTGCACTTTGGTGTCGTCCACATAGACCGCCTCGGTGGCGCCGGCCTCACCGTTCACTGCCGTGTTGGCAAAGGCCAGTGCAAGATACTGGCAGGTTTTACCGCCGCTGGTTTTCGTGGGAACAGCCCCCGCCAGCGTCACCTGCGTCCATGTATTGGCCGCGAGAGCAACCTGCTTGGTGGCTATCGTCTCATTGGGATCCACCAACCAGCTGCCAGCGCTTCCAGCCGTATACAGCTGCACCCCAACCGTCGTCTCGGTGGCGGAATAGAGCCAGGCCGACACAAGGTAGGTATTGCCGGGCGTAACCTTCCGAATGGTTGCATCCGCATTGTACAGAGCCGTAATGCAATCGCTGAAGGAATTATACGCCCACTGCTCTTCCCCATTCTTAGTGTAATGGAGCGACACCTTTGCCGTGTGGCCAACGCCGCCAAGGCCGAAGGAGTGGTTCATGACCTCTTCCGTCACCTCACGGCCATTGCCGGTACCGGCCAGCTGACCGGTTACACCCTCATTATAGCCGTATTTGTCTGCCGGTATTTTCTCATAGGTATGCACATCCGCCAGCGTATCGGTCTCGACAATCTGGATATCGTCGATGTACAGGGTGTTGGTCCAATCATACGGCCCAACGCCTGCAGCGGAGACATTATCGGTATAGCCGAGCACCAGGCAGTTCTCTGCCGCATCATTGTGGGCAGTCAGGTTGGCAATGGTCACCGTGTACTGCGTCCACTCGGTGGGCAGATTATTGGAAAGCTGTGCATTGCTGACGCCGTTATCGCTGGAGAGGCTGCCGCTGCTAACATTGCTCAGCGACTGCATGGTGTGCACTGCTTTGTGCGCATCGCCCCAGCCGTCATTATTGCTGATTTGGTCATTCAAAGTGGCCTTATCGTAGGTTGCCAAATAGAACTTGAAGTCCTCCTTGCAGCCATTCGGCTCAGCCTTGGCCGATTTGGCCCAGAGAGAAACCGTGTAGCTCTTACCGGGGGTCACATCGCCCAGCAGCAGACGCGGACGGGTGCGCTGGCCGTTTTCGCTCGGCACAACCTGGCGGACAAGAGAGGTGCCACCCGCAAAGGTATGGTTCTCTTCTGTGCTCAGCTCCAGCGGGAATTTGCTGTTGAAGGTCAAATCGTCGACAGAGGCGGTCTCGAAGCTCTGCAGGCCGTCGATCTCCGCAACCGTGCCGACCTTATTCCAGTGGGCATAGACATCAATGTCGCCTGTAACCGTTTCAATCTTCGTACCGGCCTCGGCATCATCATACCAGCCCAGGAACTCCCAGCCGGGACGCACCGGATCCGTCACGGTAATCGCCGTGTTCTCTTCATACGCTGCCGTTGCGCCACCGGTCAGGGTACCGCCGTTTGCATGGAAGGTTACGGTATACCAGGTGCCCTGCGGCTCATCCCAATGGGCATACAGGGTAGTATCGGCATCCGGGAACACCGTTACCTGGTCGCCACCCTCGGCCTCCGTGAACCAGCCCAGGAAGGTGTAGCCGCCCTCACGGGTGAGAACGGTAGAAATCGGCATACCGGAGAGACCCTTTTCGGTCGTTGCCGCAGCCCCTGCATAGTTGGGGTCCAACGTCACCGTAACAAGATCGCTCTCCGCAAAAGTATAATACTCGAAATCATCCAGCCACACTTCTGTGCCTGCGCTCTGGGTATTATCGCTTGTCTTCAGCACGACATGCAGGCCAGCCATGTCTGTGTCGAGATTCGTATTCTGAATGATCAGGTCGGCCTTCATCCATTCATCCGTTTTGGTCGTGGTTTTTAACTGCACCGTCCCAAGAACACTCGGGGGGTTGTTGACAACACGAGACCAATCTATACTGCCCGCAATAAGCAGAATATCGGCGTCAACCGGCATGTTCACAACCTTGTACCAGAACACCACACGGTAATAGGTACCCTTTGCCAAGCACTGTTTGGTGGTACCGATACCCAAACGGCCGGCCGGCATTTTCAGGTAGTCGCCTCTGGCATCGGTTAGCGTGTCGCCATTCTGGATATACTTGGCCACGGCCACGCCAGTACCACTATGAGCTCCTTCAACGGAACTAACCTGCTTCATAGAATACTCATTTGCTACTTTGTTGTTGCTGCTGCTGGTGGCTTCTCCCCAAGCACGATTCGTATTCGTCGAGGCAGACTCAAGGTCCCAGGAGCCCAGCGATGTGACTGCCGCCGAGGCAGGGGCGAAGACCATGCAGCTGACCAGCATGACAACCGAGCATGCGACTGCCATGAGCTTTTTGCCATAGGAATGGATCTTCATTTGTCATTTTTCCTCCTTAAATTAAAATGGGGGCATTGCGTGGGTTTGCGCTCTTTCCGGAGGCGGCAGAGCCGCGCGGCCGGGTGTCCATACCGGCCGACGCTCCGGGGGGTGGAGAGCCTCCGGCCGCCGGGTGTCCATGCCGGTGGCGCTGTGGCGGCTCTCCGCTGTTTTTTCTGCTGCCGGTTGTCCGGGCCGGCCGCAGAAAGGGGGGTATAACCAGGCACGGGAGCAGACTGCCCCCGCTGCCAATTGTTCAATTATCCGTGCAATGGGAAACCGAAAAGCGCCCGTGCAAGGGGGATCGGCGGCACACCCCTGCCAAAAACGAGCCGCCGGAAAAACGCCAAAAGGCCGCCCATTTGCCCAGATAATTTCACCCTCATTATAGCACAATAAGAAAATGTGTCAAGCTGTTAAAAACTTTTTGGTAAGAATGCCAAACAAGAAATTTTTTGAAAAAAGCGCAGTCATTTTTTGGTAGATGTGGCTTTCCACCTCAGGCGGACGCTGCTTTCCACAGCATCCGCCGTGCCCCGGCAGCGGAAAGAGCCGCCGCCGAAGTCCCCTCCGCATGCGTGCGGCGCCGACGGGCGCGGATGGTGCGGGCGAGTGCAGGTGGGCACGGACGGGTAGATCGGACGGCGCCGGCGGGCGCGGAGCCGGTGGTAGTTCACCTGCC
>ULWN01002593.1_pt1 | contig 18511 bp, 17 predicted proteins | sample 1960371 | NCBI WGS metagenome assembly ULWN01 (sample SAMEA4835813, study PRJEB28245) | human gut metagenome | biome: gut microbiome; material: fecal sample | place: Denmark | collected 2008 | reverse complement strand
CCCGATAACGTAAAGTTCCCCGATGGCTCTCCCTGCACCGCCAGCGATATCAAGTACACTTTCGAGCGTGCTAAGGAATCCTCTTTTACCAAGACCAAGGTAGAGCTTGTTACAGACATGCAGGTTGTTGATGATACTCACATTGCTATTACCATCTCCAAGCCCTCCCAGGACTTCCTGCTCCTTCTTGCACACCAGAGCATGTCCATACTATCCGAGGCTCTTACTACATCAGATGAGTTCGGTTATCAGATCGGTACCGGCCGCTTCGCAGTTGAAGAGTGGATACCCGGCGACCAGATTTCTTTCGTCCGCTCCGAATATTTCTATGGTGAACCCGCTCCTACCAACAAGATAATCTTCCGTCTCATTAAGGAAGAAGCTTCCCGTCTTATAGCTCTCCAGACCGGCGAGATCGATGTCTGCGTTGATCCTCTGAATACCGACCTGGGCTACATCGAGGACGACGAGAAACTGGAACTCATTAAGGTACCCAACTACGTTCTGCTTTACCTGGCTATGAACAACGAGCGCGAAGGCCTAAACGACGTACACGTACGCAAGGCTATCGCTTACGCTACTGATAAGCAGTCCATGATCGAAGTTGGATACAACGGTGAAGGCTTTGTACATGACCACTGGGTGAATCGCGGCCAGTTTGGCTGGTACGACGATCTGCCGGTATATGAGTACAATATAGAGAAAGCTAAGGCTGAAATGGCTCAGTCAAAGTATGCCAACGGTGGCCTTAAGCTCCGTGTCATCTATAACGGCACAGCTAAGGAAAACATGGCTCTGGTACTTCAGAGCGATCTCGCTCAGATCGGTATAGAACTTGAGCTTATCAAACTGGAGACTGCGGCTCTTAAGGGCATATTAAACGACGCAGCTCTGGATTACGACCTCTGCCTATATCAGTTCACCGATAATCTTGGCACCGACTTTACCCTCCGCAACCAGTTTGGTTCCTATGAGGACAACGGTGTTCTGAAGAAGAATGGTTCCAACCGAGCCAACATGAAGGATCCTGTATTCAACAAGATGATCGATGACGCTCTTGTTGAGCAGGATGCGGCAAAGCGCGAAAAGATGTATAACGATATAGAACTGTACCTCAATGACATAGTACCTATCGTTCCCATAGCTACCTCCTACGTCAACATTGGCGTCAAGAAGGGACTTACCGGCGTAAAGTGGAACGGCACAGCAAAGCATGACTACCGCTATATTGCGGTTCCCGAATAACCAAGAGGTCTCTGAATGCGCGGGGGCGGAAACGCCCCTTGCGCTTTAAAAGGTATTAATCAAATTTATTTTATCAAGAAATCATCCTGCATGGCCGCGATAGCTTCGCCGTGCATCGAAAGTCAACAGAGGAGAGAATATGTATCGTTATATCATCAAAAGACTATTGATGCTTATCCCCGTTCTGCTCTGCGTGGCCTTTATCATCTTTGCTATTATGGACGTGGCAGATGGAGACCCTGTATACTCCGTCGTCAGTGCAGACGCAACAGAAGAGGAAATAGAAGCTACCCGAGAGGCAATGGGCCTCAACGGCTCGCTTATCGAAAGATATTTCCGTTATGTAAAGGGTATGGTCACTGGAAATCTCGGAACGTCATATGTTTCCAAGCGTGATGTTATGGAAACCTACCTTACCCGTTTGCCCAACACTCTTAAATTGGCAACCGTTACGATGATAGTGGCTCTGGCTATATCCATACCTCTCGGTATAGTGGCAGCAGTGAACCAGAACTCAATAAAGGATACAGTATCCATGATACTGGCGCTGCTGGGCCTTTCAATGCCGAACTTCTGGCTTGGCCTGCTGCTTATCATCGTGTTTTCTTTAAAGCTGGGGTGGTTCCCTTCCGGCGGCTATGAGGACGGCATAAAGAGCATCATACTGCCTGCCTTTACAATAGGCGCAGGTCTTGCTGCTTTCATGACACGTTCTACCCGTTCTTCTATGCTGGACGTTATACGACAGGATTACCTCCGCATGGCAAGGGCGAAGGGTGTGCCTGAGCGCAAGATAATCCGCAAGCATGCCCTACGTAATGCCCTTATACCTATAATTACCGTATTCGGCGTACAATTCAGCAACGTTCTGGGCGGTTCTGTTCTTGCTGAAACGGTATTCGCTTGGCCCGGCGTAGGCCGTTTGGTAGTTGACGCCATAGATCAGCGCGACATACCTACCGTTACGGGAGCTTTGGTCATGACTACCATGTTGGTCACGATAGCTAACCTACTTATCGATATTGTGTATGCTTTCGTGGATCCGCGTATCAAGTCCCAGTATGTGAAGTGAGGTGCTAAGCTATGGAAACAGTCGTAACAGCAAAAAGAGCTTCCCAGAAATATAAGAAGCGCAGCACGCTCGAAACTATATGGCTCCAGCTCCGCAAGAACAAGGGCGCTATACTGGGCCTGATACTGCTTTTTGCAATAATTGTTATAGCCGTTGCTGCTCCTTATATATTCGACTATGAGACAGACGTCATAGCTAATAATATAAAAGAGCGAATGCAGGCTCCTTCCGCCGAACACTGGTTCGGCACCGACGATATGGGCCGTGACATATTTGCGCGAGTATGCTACGGAGCCCGCTATTCCCTTGCAGTAGGCATTATCGCCGTTCTGATAGCGCTGGTATTTGGTGTTACACTCGGCGCTGCGGCAGGCTATATAGGTGGTGTGTTCGAGAATATAACCATGCGCGTATGCGATATATTCTCATCTATTCCTAGCGTTCTTATGGCAATCGCGGTGGTGTCTGCCCTTGGAAAAAGTACTATAAATCTGATGATCGCAGTTGGCATAGCAAGTACGGCACCATTTGTCCGAGTGACACGCGCTGCGGTGCTGACTATACGCGGCGAGGAATACATTGAGTCCGCACGGGCTATCGGTTCCCCTGAATGGCTCATCGTTGTATCTCATATACTCCCAAACTGCGTATCTCAGATAATCGTTCAGGCTACCCTCCGTGTAGGATCTGCCATAATATCCTCTTCACAGCTCAGCTTCCTGGGTCTCGGCGTTCCTGCCCCCGCTCCCGAGTGGGGCGGCATGCTGGCTGCGGGACGCGCCTATATACGTGACTACAGTTATATGACGATGTACCCCGGTATAGCGATAATGCTTACCGTGCTTTCACTTAACATGATAGGTGACGGTCTGCGCGATGCACTGGATCCCAAGCTTAAGCGCTAAGGGGAGGTAAAATATGAACGAAGATAATAAAAAGCTTATTCTTGACGTACAGAATCTGGTAGTACGTTATGAGACAGAAGACGGCATAGTACGTGCCCTCAATGGTATAGACCTGCAGCTGGGTTACCGGGAAACCATAGGTCTGGTGGGTGAGACCGGTGCCGGTAAGACTACTGCTGCCCTCGCTATGCTGCGTCTGGTACCTGACCCTCCGGGGGTGGTGGAATGTGACAAACTGATGGTGGAGGGAAAGGATATACTGAATCTGCCTGCGGCCAAGATGGATGAAGTCAGAGGCAAGGATATTTCCATGATATTCCAGGATCCAATGACTGCACTGAACCCCGTGTTTACCGTGGGTGAGCAGATAGCCGAGAGTCTCCAGCTCCATGAGCATCTCGACAAAGAGGCTGCAATGAAAAAAGCCAAGGAAATGCTGGAGATGGTAGGCATACCAGGCTCTCGTGCAAACGAGTACCCTCATCAGTTCTCAGGCGGCATGAAGCAGCGCGTAGTAATAGCCATCGCTTTGGCCTGCAATCCTAAGCTGCTTATAGCCGACGAGCCCACAACTGCCCTTGACGTTACCATTCAAGCTCAGATGCTGGAGCTCATGAATGAGCTGAAGGAAAAGTACGATACCTCCATGATAATGATAACCCACGATCTGGGAATAGTCGCCGAGGTATGTGATACCGTGGCGGTAATGTACGCTGGCCGCATAGTGGAGCAGGGCACCCTTGAGGACGTGTTCAATCATACCCTGCACCCTTACACCGAGGGCCTGTTCAACTCTTTGCCCAATATAAAGAATCGTACGGCCATGCTCAAGCCTATAAAGGGCCTTATGCCTGACCCTGCCAATCTTCCCGAGGGCTGCGCCTTTGCACCCCGTTGCGATTATGCTACCGAGGAGTGCAAGCACAGGAGGCCTGAACTGATACATGCTACGGATACCCATAAATTCGCCTGTCTGGCATACGAGCAGGAGGGTTTCCATATCAAGAGGGGGAATAAATAAATGGCAGAGAAATTATTGCAGGTACGCCACCTTAAAAAATACTTCAAGACCAACAGCGGAATGCTTCATGCGGTGGACGACATAAGCTTTGACCTTGAAGCAGGAAATACCCTTGGTCTGGTTGGAGAGTCTGGCTGCGGCAAGTCCACTACCGGTCGCTCTATACTGCGCCTTATAGAGCCTACCTCCGGCGAAATCATATTTAATGGCAAAGAACGAAGCTCAATAATGCCCAGATGCGGCATATGCGTAAAGACATGCAGATAATCTTTCAGGATCCATTCTCCTCATTGGATCCTAAGAAGACTATCAACCAGATAATCGCCGAACCCATAAAAGTGAACCATATACTTACCGACAAGCATGCTATAGAAAATCGTGTACTCGAGCTGATGGAAACTGTCGGCCTTGCTGAGCGCCTTATAAACAGTTACCCGCACGAACTGGACGGTGGCAGACGGCAGCGTATAGGCATCGCCCGCGCCTTGGCTATGGAACCTAAGCTAATAGTCTGCGATGAGCCGGTATCTGCCTTGGACGTTTCTATTCAGGCACAGATACTGAACCTCCTCAAGGAGCTTCAGAGAAAGCTCAATCTGACTTACATATTCATAACTCATGATCTGTCGGTAGTAAACCATTTTTCTGATGAGATTGCTGTGATGTACCTGGGCTCCATAGTCGAAAAGGCATCCGCGGAGGAACTGTTCCTCAACCCAATACACCCTTATACCAAGGCGTTACTGTCTGCAATTCCAGTGCCTGACCTTTCCCACAAGAGACAGAGAATATCTCTTAAGGGAGAAATAACCAGCCCAATTAACCTGCCTGACGAGTGCCGTTTTGCCAATCGCTGCTTTGAGTGTGAGCATCGCTGTCGCGAGGGCATACCTCAACTTGTCGAGGTGGCGCCCAATCATTTTGTAGCCTGCTACAAGCATGGATGCTGATATATAATTAAGCTGGAGAAGATACTTAGATGCTTACAATAAGGGAACTGACATACTCCGCAATAGTCTTACGTATATTCCTTGCCATACTTCTTGGGGGTGTAATAGGCATGGAGCGGGGTATGAAAAACAGGCCCGCCGGGTTAAGGACATACATGCTGGTGTGCCTTGGCGCATGTATGGTGATGCTGACTAACCAGTATGTGTATCAGGTATATGACATAGGGGACCCTGTGCGCATGGGGGCCCAGGTCATAAGCGGAATAGGCTTCTTAGGTGTGGGAACCATAATCGTCACCAGTCGCAATCAGATAAAGGGCCTCACTACTGCCGCTGGTCTCTGGGCTAGCGCATGCATAGGCCTGTCGCTGGGCATAGGGCTGTATGAAGCTGCTATAATAGGTGCGGTATGCATATTCCTTATACTGACGCTGCTGAATGAGATGGATTTCAAGATGCGCCGCAACACAAAGCAGCTTGATACCTACATTGAACTCAAAGAGAATGTGCCGCTGAGAAGCTTTTTCGACTTTATCCGCACCAATGCCTTTGAGCCTAGTAATTTTCAGATGCAGACTGAAGGAATATTTGATCCCAGGATAATAGCCTTTAACGTTACACTTAAGTCTCATGATAAGAATCACGACGAAATCATACGGTGCCTTAGGGATATGCCTGGCATAGCCTACATAGAGGAACTGTAAATAACAGAAGCAAGAGTTCGACAAGGTACCCCGCTCCGAGTTGCATAGCCCTGGCGCGGGGCTTTATTTTGTTAAGAAATGTATGTTATAATGAATCATTAAGTATAAGGAGCAATATATGCGATTTTGGATATGCTGCGGCTACTATGCCTCCATAGGTCTGCTGTTTTTTATAATTGGACGGATATTGCCGAAAAAATGGTTCGATTATAACGCGTTTCCGTATAAGGCGTTTGATTGTGAGAAAGACGGAAAAATTTACGAAAAAATAGCGATAAGCAAATGGCAGTCAAAGGTGCCCGATATGAGCCGGATATTTCCAATGCTTATGCCGAAGAAGCGTATGGTGGCGACCGATCCGGACACGCTGCTTCTTATGGTACGTGAAACCTGTATCGCGGAGCTTATACATGTACTCCTGAGCATCTGTGGCCTTTTTGGAATTTATATAATGCCGGGCGTTTGGGGAGTGCTTTTTTACGCGGCTTATTTTCTCCTTGGCAATCTGCCATTTATACTTATACAGCGCTACAACAGGCCCCGGCTGGTCCGGATATACGAAAAGAAAAGGAGTATGGTGAAATAGAGTGAAAATACTTATACTGAGCTGCAATACCGGCGAGGGCCACAATTCCTGCGCTAGGGCTATATCAGAGGAGCTGGAACGCAAGGGAGATTGGGGCTATATTGCGGACGGGCTGGCGTTTTTATCAACGGGCACGTCGAAATTCGTATCTGGCTGGCACACGAGGCTGTACAGGTATTTCCCACGGCTTTACGGCAAAGGGTATGAATATGCGGAAAAGCACCCGATGAATATAAAAAAACATACCGCCGCATACAGGATGATACGGCGGGGCGCGAAACGGCTGCGAAAGGTCATAAAGGCCGGAGGCTACGACGGCGTGATATGCACCCACCTGTTCCCGGCAATGATGGTGACGGGTCTGGTGAAAAAAGGCACTGTGACGATACCCGCCTGCTTTGTAGCTACTGACTATACCGCAAGCCCGGGCTGCGAAAAGGTGGGTCTGCCAACAATAACGCCCCATCCGGACCTTACGGGAGAATTCCAGGCCGTGGGCATACCTGCTGAAAATATACTGGCCTACGGCATACCGGTTAGAAGCATGTTTACGGAAAAAACTGATAAGGCGGAGGCAAAGAGAAAGGCAGGCCTAGATCCTGAAAGGCTGCATATGGTCATAATGGGCGGCAGCATGGGCTGCGGGCCCATGGAGGACGTGCTGGCGGAGATAGCGGCGGGCATGCCGGAAAATATAGAGCTTACCGTCATTTGTGGTACAAATAAACAGACGGCGGAGAAGCTGCGCCGCCGCCACGGAGAAAACCCCCGCGTACATATACGGGGCTATGTGAAGGATATGTCCCTTATGCTGGACAGCGCAGATCTGTATCTTACTAAGGCTGGCGGCATAAGCACCACCGAGGCCGCTATAAAGGGCGTGCCGCTGGTGCTGGCGGACGCTGTGGGCGGCTGCGAGAGCCGTAATCTCGAGTTCTTCGTGGAGCATGGTGCGGCGGTGACTGCAAAGACAGAAGAACTTGGCAGGCTGTGCGTAAGCCTCCTCGAAGATAGGCGGAAGCTGGACGCTATGGCGCAGGCTATAGAGCGGCTGCGCATGGAAGACGCTGCGGAGAAGATATGCGACTATATGCGGCAAAGGGTGGGCAAATAGGCGCGGAAAGAAAAAACATCAGAAAAAATTAACAAATGAACACGCCGTCATTCTGGTATAATATATAATTAGCGGGAATGCTATGCTTCGCGCTGTATATTTGAAAGGTTAGAATCATCAGATGGAAGACAGGCGCGAGAAGGACAAGGGACTTAAAACAGGATGGCTTTGGACCATAACGGCAGTTTTGGCCCTGCTTTGCTGCGCCGCCATATATGTAGACTGCGTCCTGGGAAGGTTGTACAGTGAGCAGCGGAAGCACATACAGCTTTCGGCGGAGGCCACGCCGGTGCCTGTGATAAGTGTCACCCCGTCGCCGATACCTACGCCGGTACCTACCAGAGTACCAAAGCTCGGGGACATAGAAAATGTAAGCTTCCCGGACTATGATACCGGAGCCGCGTCCGATTACAGCTATCAGAGCGACGAACTAAAGATAGCTGTAAACAAGGTAGAGGACGACGGCGTAACATATTACGTCGCGGACATATGGATGCGAAATGTTAACTGCTTCCGCACCGCCTTTTCCAGCGGCAAGTACCGGGGGAAGCGGGAATCTGCGGAAAAGATCGCCAAGGACAATAACGCGATACTGGCGGTCAACGGAGACTTTTTGAGCGGCCTCGTGATACGCAACGGGGAGCTTTTCCGCCAGGCGGAGGTAAGAGCTACGCCCACGCCGGACCCCGATGCGGCGTCTGCGCCGGGCTATAACAGCTATGGAATGTACGGCACGGTGACGCCTGCGCTGTCCACTGACGAAGCGGCAAGGCCGGAGCGCTCTACCTGCGTGCTGTATCTCGACGGGACCTTGGCCACGACCGAATTCGAGGATTTCAGCACTAAAAAAGCTATGAAAAAAGGTGCGTGGCAGGGCTGGCAGTTTGGCCCTACGCTGGTGCGGGATTCCAAACCACAGAAGGACGTAAAGAAGCAGGGCAGAAGTCCCCGCTGCATACTCGGCTACTATCAGCCCGGGCATTATTGCCTGATAATTATAGACGGGCGGCAGAAGGGTTACTCCATAGGTATGAATTTTGACGAGATGAAGGAGCTCTGCACTCGCATGGGTCTGAAGGATGCGTACAACCTTGACGGCGGCGGCAGCGCCATAATGGTGTTTAACGGCGAGATAATAAACCGGCCATCGGGCAACGGCGACGCTCGCAAGCTGCTCGACATGATAGTTATAGGCGAATACCTTGACGGAGGGGAACTGCATGGCGTGACGCCTTCACCTGTACCCACAGCAACTACGGAGGAAGCGGGCAATTGAAGGACAGTGAAATAAGAAAAAGGCTTAAAGCGGCTATACTCTGCCTTTCCGCGGTGCTTATACTTTCTGTTGTGTCGGGAGCGGTGCTTTTGAATAGCATAGGCAGCACCAACGGTTGGGGCAGGACTGAAAAGCAGGAGGACGAGATATATACCAAGGAACAGATAGACAAGTTCATCACCAGCGTCCTCATAATCGTGCAGAACCAGCCCCTTTCCAGCGATAAAGCAGGAGCGGATATGGTGTTCATAGCGTCCTTTGATTCCTTCCGCCAGCGGTTGACCATGGCTGCGCTGTACAGCCAGATGGAGATAAATGGCGCGGCGCTCAGTAATATTTATGCGAACAGCGGCCCCGGCGGCCTGGTGAATGCCGTAAACGACGGGTTTGGGCTGGATATCGAGTACTACGCCTGCACAGATACGGCGTCTCTGGGAGCCATGATAGACCTCCTTGGCGGTATAACCGTAAAGGTGGATTTCAGCGAGGCGGACTATATAAACAAGGCCCTTGGCGAAAAGAGCGTAAATGCGGGCCGGGAAAAGCTCAACGGCAGCCAGAGCATGATATACGCCATGGACGACATAAGCGGAGAGGAGCAGATGGGCGGCCTGAAGCGCCGCCTGGAGCTTGTAGAATCTGCGGTGAAGAACATGCGCAGGACTGCCACAAAGGAGGCAATGCTGCCATTGCTCAGCCTCGTTGCGGGCAGTATAAAGACTAATCTCGATTTTTCCGCCCTACACGATATGGGCTATGAGATATTGAAGGCCGAAGAGATGGAGTATCGGAACATATGGATCCCTGCCGATTATAGCTGGAAGCTGGACGAAAACGGGCAGTTCACAATAGAGGACTTTGAGACGAACAAAAAGCAGCTCTACAACGGGCTGTATAAGGAGTAACAAAAAGGCGGCCAAAGAGCCGCCTTTTTGATGCATAGCTACTCGACCACCCGCCTTGCGAAAGCAAAGTGCCGGTTCCAGTAATTCGTATTGCAGCTTCGCTTTACTACCTTTCTGTGTGACGATGAGGCGTCAATCATGTTTTTTGAGGAAACGGCTATACCCGCGTGCCGTATTTTTCCGTCCTCGCCGCAAAAGAACAGTATATCGCCCGCTTTGACGTCGCCCAGGCTTTCGATTTTGCTCCAATCCTCATTTTGCGCATATCCGGCGCAGTCCTTGCGATCGACAGCTATGCCGCATTCGTTAAGTACATAATACACAAGTCCCGAGCAATCGAACTCATCCGGCCCGGAGGCATTTAAAACATACTCTTTGCCGACCTGATTCTTCGCGGTGGCGACGATGGCGTCTGCCGTCGGCGCCTCCCTTGCGGGCCGGGCGTCTGCGCTGCGGTACAATATAGTGAAGTTATGCTTGTTTTCCCATTTCCTTGCATCCTCCTTGCTGGCAAACCACAGGTCTATCATGTTCAGCGGCTCCTTGGTTAAATGATTGACCTTGTTTTTGTAGGCGTTGACGTCGGCGGCTATTGCGTAACCGTAGCCGGGTATATAAAGCTCCGTGCCTATGGGTATAGCGTTGGGATTTACTGAGGCGGTGCCCAGCTTGCACTCTGCACCTGTGGAGGTAACGGAGCTGCCGGAATAGGCTGATATTTTGTCCGCCGTAATACTGCTCCAGCCGTCAACGCCGTCCTTTGGCGGCTCACGCCATATACGCTTATCGCCTGTGTATATTCCGTCCGCAAGCGTCCAATTTTTTGCGCTGTCGCTCAGCAGCAGGGCAAGGGTTTCATCTCCCGCAATGCCATCGGAGGGCAGCGCGTTATCCTCCTGAAACATCTCGATTGCAGCCCTTGTGGCAGAGTCGTATGCGCCGCTGGGATTTTCAAGGTAGCCGAGCGCTTTCAGGGCGGATTGTATGTCAGCTACGGCTGAGGAGGTCAAGCCGCTGGAAGGATCTGATTCGGGAGCCGCTATCGGATACCTTTCCGCAGCCTGCTGCTTCTGCTTGCGTATGTACTCGATGTATGCGTTCTTGTTGTAGTCCTTTATATCGTTCCTCTCGGCGTAATCTACGAAGTCGGTGCAGAAATTCTGATATTCCTTGCTGTCAGGGAAATCCACATAGGTTATTACATATTTATCCCCGTCTTTTATCAGCCCCGCTTCGATAAAGGTACCCATCACGGTGGTTTTGAAATACCCTTTTAGAAGGTATTCGTACATTATGCCGCCGGAAAGCTGGCCTACTATGCCGAATTCCGTGATCTCAAGGCTTTGGAACCTGCCCCTGTCTATCGCGGGGACGGTGGTTTCCCTGAGAACCTGGGTGAAGTTTATCCATTGCCTGAGCAGGGCGATGTTTTTGTGGGATTCAAAGTTGCCCTGTAATTGCAGCAGCCCGTCGTACATGGTGCTGTTCGAGCTGTCGAAGCCGAAGTCGTCGTTGCCGTGCGCCATGTCGTCAAGGTAGCGGGTGAGGAATTCAGCCACCGCCTGCTTAGGGTCTGTGCGGTCAAAGGCATAGGTAGCTGCAGCCACTTCGGGCTCCTGCGCGGAGGGATCAGGGATAAGTGTGGGCTTGGGGGACGGGTCTGCCGTCTGCTCTGCCGCCATGCCGGGAATATCCTTTTCCGGCGCGCTCTGGCAGGCGGTGGTGAAGCAGCATAGGGACATTATCAGCGCGATGCACAGCGTTATCGCCCTGAAGGCGGGAGAAGTGCGGCTTTTCATAAAGGCTCCCTTCATGCGGCGTTTTGCCATGCGCTTTGAGCGTATCTGGCTCATGCCCAGTATGGGCTCGGTGTCATATGAGAACATGTCGAGTATCACGGTGAGGTAGCCCCGCTTCTGCTCGTGGCCTATATAGGCCAGTACGTCCGAGTCGCAGGCCGATTCCATATCGGATCGCAATTCTGAAAATGCGAAGTGTACAACCGGGTCAAACCAGTACACGGCGCGAAGGATATTAAGAAGCATCGTCATGTAATGGTCGCCGCGCTTTTTATGTGTAAGCTCATGCAGCAGGGCAAAGCGCAGCCTGCTTTCGTCGCCGCAAAGCGAGAGGGGCACCAGCAGCACAGGCTCACCGAAAAAGGCTATGCCGGGGGACATGGACTTATTCACTATCCAAAGGGGAAGCGGCTTTACACCGAGCTCCTTGCAGCACCTGCCGTAAAGCTCGTAGACCTCCCTGGGTCCACCCGCCATGAGGTGCTGAAGGGATTCGTAATAGCGCAGCTTTACGAATATCAGCCAGCCGAGGAAGCCTATCGCGCCAAGCAGCCATACTACGAATACGATGGAATACCAGTCGGTGCTTTTTGCGGGATTTACGTGCTGTGATGGGGCTACATCTGTATCCGGCTGTACCGCCGGGGCGACGCTTTCGTAAGAGGACTGCGTGTTGGGTACAGATGCCGGGGCCACGTCCAGAACCGGAGCAGGAGTGGGCAGCTCGGCTTGAACGGCTTGCTCTTGCGGTATGCTCTGCAAGCCGAGGTGTATTCCGATATCCGGCGTTACGGGAATGATCAGCCGGAGTATAAGCAGCCACCACATGAGGTATTGAAGCTTAGAGGATATGCGATTTTTGAATATAAAACGAAACAGGAGTATGCCTGCCGTTATGGCGGCGGAGTAGAGAGCCACCTGAACGAGGGCATCAACGGTCGCTTTCATTTTCGGTTTCCTCCTTCAGCATCTTTTCCAGCATATTCATGAGCTCCAGCCTGTCGCTGCGTGAAAGGTCGCCCTCCCGTACCATGCTGGTTATCATCAGCCCTACAGAATCCGACTGCATCTTGCTTAGCACGGCGCGGCTCTCGCGGGCTATGCATTCCTCACGGGATATGGCGGGGGAGTAGAACTTGTCCCGGCCGCGCTTTTCTGATGAGATGCAGCCTTTCTTTTCCAGGACGTTCATGTAGGATTGGTATGTCTTGTAGTTCCAGCTGGCGCGGCTGCCTATGCGGTCTATGGTTTCGCCCAGCGTTGCCGGGGATTTTGCCCAAAGCGCCTCCATAACTATCCATTCGTTGGGGTTTAGGGTATCCTTCACAGGCATTACCTCCTATGCTTTTAATATCAAGCTTGTGATTATAAATATAATCTAAATTGACATGTGGGTCAATAAACTGCGGCAAAGCTTAACAATTAGTTCATCAAATAAAAAAGGCCCCGCAGGGAAGAACCTGCGGAGCCGTGTACTTGCAGTTATTACTGAGCGACGGTAACGGCGGTTATGTGGGTATTTACACCCTCATACCAATAGAGGAAGCCCTCAACGTCAACTACGTCGCCTTCCTTGAGAGCGCCAACGGTGGAGTAAACCTCGGTGTCGGGGCCGGTAAGGTAGGACTCTACGCAGAAGTCATAGGAAGCGCCGTTGTAGCCGAAGGTGACATAGATGTCATCGCCGGGCTGGTCGTTCTTGTAGGCCACCTTCTCGACGGTCAATCCCTTGAAGGAAACAAGCTGGTTCTGGTGGTCGATCAGCTCGTCCTTTCCCAGAAGCTCGGTGGCGTCAAAGGGAATGGCGATGAAGCTGCCCTCTTCTATTTCAAAGGTGGCATCGATTATCTCAATTTCGCCTGACCACTCAGATTTGTAGCCGGTGACTTTGATCTTGGTGCCGGGTACCAGCTTGTCATAGTCTTCCTGAGAGCATGCCATGTTGTAGAGGAAGTAAGCGCCGTCCTTATCCTGGGAATAAACGGTAGCCTTGTCTTCCCACCAGGATTGCTTGGCCTGTACGTAGGTTTCTACTGTAACCTGGCTCTCCAGCTCGGCCGCCACATATTCGGCATAGGTCATAACGCCCTCGGATTTGACGTCTTCCTCGGTAGCAGCGGGGGTTTCCCCAGCGGGAGCCTCAGTGGTAGCCTCCTGGTCGGGGGCTTCGGTTGCCTCGGGAGCCTTCTGGGCACAGCCGGCGAAAGCGAGGACCATGCAGAGGGTCAAGAGCATTGCCAAGAATTTTTTCATTGCTTTTCTCCTTTATAATTGCCGCCCCTTTCGGGAGCGGTTTTATGACTTAATGATTATACAATAGACATTGCAGGATATCAAACCCGTTTATTACGCTTTTTTGCGGCGTTATGGAGGGTATACGCTCCTATAAGCGCCCATGCCGCGCAAAGCGACAAAAGCAGCGCCCTTGAAGGGCCGGGGAGAGGGCCGAGATCTTCTGCACCTTCTGCGGATATGCTCTCCCTTCCGGCTCCATCCAGGCGGTAAAGGGAAGTAACATCTGAAAACAGCTTGTCCATATATGCGTCATCTACGGTCTCCTTGCGGCGGACGGATTTTGTGACGTTTTCTATGAGCTGTCCCGCAGCGTCGCGCAAAGACGCGGAGCCGTTGTATACTGGGGTGACGAAGGTATTGTCGGAGTTGGCCAGCAGCATCTTCACCGCTTTTATCTTTACATCGTAGTGGGCGACGTCCTGTCCTTCCCTGGAAAGATAATCAAGATATTCGTCGGAACCCTGCGCCATGGAGGTGACGGGAACGTAGCCTTCTGTTTCGGAGTATGCTATCTGCACGTCGTTGGTCAGCAGGTATTGCGTGAACAGCCAGGAGGCCAGTACCTCCTGAGGATCGCCCTTGTTGAATACGCATACTGAAGGGCCCTGGGATATCATTTGGGGGTGATCCGGATCAAACTGGGGTATGGGCATTACCGCCGTCTCAAATTCTACCAGCTTGTCCGCGCTTATGTCGGAAAGGGGGGCGTGGGTGCCCATCCATGTGGCGCCCGCCGTAGAGTCTATGGCGAATATGCACTGGCCTGCATTCAGAAAATTTGCCGGATAGCTGGATATCTTGAAGGTGGAGAAGGAGCCCTTCTTCACGTGTTTTGCTATGGTGTACAGCAGCTCCTTTGTGGTATCGTTGAAAAGCAGCACTTCGCCCTGATCGTTGGAATACCCGCCGCCGGACTGGCGCAGCAGCTGTATCATCATATTGTCGGTGGATTTATATATGAAGGGTATCATCACCTTCTGACCGTTGACCGCGAACGTGCCGTCGGCGTTTTTCTTTGTGGCGGCGTCGGCCACTTCCCATACGAAGTCCCATGTCAGAGTATCCGGCAGGGTATAGCCCATGGCCTCCACGTAGGTCTTGTTTATGTAGCAGGCCTCTGTGGAGCGCATGAAGGGCAGGGCATAGCAGTGACCTGCGAAGCTGCATTCGTTTAGGAAACTGGGTATTATCTCGCCGCTCCTGGGAGAGGTGAACCTTACGTCACTGCCGCCAAGCCCGTACCTGGGGTGGTCAAGCAGCTCATCAAGGGGCGCTACCACGTTTGTCCCGGTTAGGTACGTCGCTATGTGGTCGGGGTAGGTTATGCAGACGTTTGGGGTGGTGTTGGTGGAAATATTTGTGATGACGTCGTTATATATCTTGCCATAGTCGGTATAGAGCCGAAGGTTCACGCGGATATTCGGGTACAGCGCCTGAAAGTCCTCTATGGCCTTTTGGTATATCTGGGTCTGGGTCTTGTTGGTGTCGTTCTTTGCCCAGAAGGTTATCTCATAATCCCTGTTTGTGTCGAATTCCTCAGGCACCGCGAATTCCCTGAGCCCCCGGGAGCCGTGGCAGCCGGCAAGGAGAGGAAGCAGCATACACAGCGACAGTATGAGGCAGATAAGCTTTTTATTCATACTAACCCTTCGTACCTCCTCTGGATACGCCGTCCATTATCTTGTTGCGGAATATCAGAAACAGCGCTATGAGCGGCACTGATATTACCACTACCGCCGCCATCATGGCGGGTATGTTTTCCCGGCCAAAGCCGCTTTCGCGTATGGCCTGTATGCCGTTGGAGACTAGGAAGTAATTCTCGTCGTCGGTGATGAGCCGTGGCCAGACGTAGGCGTTCCAGCACTCTATGACCTTCAGTATTACTATGGTTATCATAGTTGGGCTGCAAATAGGTATCATTACCTTGGTGAGATACTTGAAGTCCGAGGTGCCGTCCACCTTTGCGGCATAGTACAGTTCGTCTGGTATCTGTGCGAAATTCTCTTTCAGCAAGTAAATATAGAATACCGACGTTACCGAGGGCAATATAAGGCCGGTGAAGGTGTTGCGAAGGCCAAGGTCGGTAATTGTCACGAAGTTGGTAATTATCACCAGCTCGTTGGGTATCATCATGAGCGACAGCAGCAGGGTGAAGGCAAGACGCTTGCCCTTGAATTCAAGCCGGGCAAAGGCGAAAGCAGCGAGGGTTATGACCGATAGCATCAGCAGCGTGGTGATCAAAGTGAATACCAGCGTATTGGTGAAATAACGCCCGAGGGGCACCGCCGTAAAGGCGTCGACGTAGTTTTGCAGAGTGGGGGAGAGGGTAAAGAACTTTGGTATGTATTCTGAATTATACGCGCTGTAGCTCTTTACGGAGGTCAGCACCATCCAGTAAAAAGGAAACAGCACTATGACGGCCCAGAGAGACAGCAGTATATGCACTGCCGTACTGCGTACCCGGCTGCGAATTCTTGCCTGCTTTTCTATTTTGGCGTAATCGGTATGTTTTTCCATAGGTCGCTCCATCAGTAATGAACGTGCTTTTTGCTGATAATAAGATTTATGCAGGTTATGGTGAGCACTATAGCGAACAGTATTATGGCCGCAGCCGATGCGAATGAGGGGTAGCCGCCACTGTTGCCGTAGAGCATATCGTAAATATAGCCTACTATGGTGTTCATCTCCGCTGCGTTAAGGTCTGTGCCGAAGAGGGCCACAGCGTCGCTGTACGCCTTGAAGGCGCCTATAAAGCCGGTTATTACCAGATAGAATATCATCGGGGAGATGAGCGGCAGCGTTATGCGGGTAAATATGCGGAATTTGGAGGTGCCGTCTATGCGGGCGGCGTTGTAGTAGTTCTGGTCGACGGAGGCCAGTGCGCTTGTGAGTATGAGTACCTTGAAGGGCATTACTATCCATATAGTATAGAAGCAGAGCACGAACATCTTGGCCCAGTAGGGGCCGTCTATGAAATCCACGGACTTTCCGCCGAACCAGTTTATCATCAGGTTAACAAGGCCGTCCGTATAAGCAGTCTTCTTGAAGAGTATCATGAATACCAATCCCACCGCCAGGGTATTTGTGACGTAGGGCAGAAAATATACGGTCTGGAAAAGATTGCGAAGCTTTTTGATTGAGCTTAACCCGGCGGATATGAGCAGGGCAAGGCCGGTGGAGAGGGGAACGGTGATTATCACCAATAAGAAGGTGTTTTTCAGCGCCTGCAAAAAGTAAGGGTCGTGGAGCACGTAGGAGTAGTTGTAAAGCCCTACGCCGAAAAATGTCTGGGAGGCGGAATTATAGCCCTCCTCAAAGGAATACACGAATACGTCTATGAGGGGGTATATCATGAATACACCTAAAAACAGTATGGCGGGCAGCAGATACAGCCAGCCCTTTGCATTGTTCTTTTCCATATATCACTCCGCCCGGAAGGCTATGCGCTTTCCGTCAGTTTTATCGAAAAGGAATACCTTGTCAGGCCGCAGGGCGAAACGTATTTTACCCGAGGCCCCATCGGGCTTATTTGCAGAGCTTATTATGGCCCGTACGGTGTCGGCTTCTGCCGCGGGGTGGGAGAATATGACGCTGGTGTCCCTGCCCATTACCTCCACGCGCCCAAAGGCGCAGCAAAGGGGGCCGTTTTCCTCCGGGATGAAGCCCTCGGGGCGGATTCCAATATTATATTCGCCATCGGGTGTGCCGGGAGCCGGCAGGACGTCGTTTTCGCCTATGAAAAGCCTTCCGCCGCGGACGCTGCCGGTAAACATATTTATGGGCGGAGTGCCGAGGAACTTCGCTACGAACATATTTACGGGCTGGTCGTAAACCTCCTGAGGCCGGCCTATCTGCTGTATCACGCCTGACTGCATTACTATTATCATATCCGAAATGCTCATGGCCTCTTCCTGGTCGTGGGTGACGAATATGGTGGTGATTTTGGTTTTCTGCTGTATGCGCTTGAGCTCCTCCCGGGTCTGGAGGCGGAGCCTGGCGTCAAGATTGGAAAGAGGCTCGTCGAGGAGCAGCACCCGCGGCATCTTAACAAGGGCCCGGGCAATGGCAACGCGCTGCTGCTGTCCGCCTGAGAGCGCCTTTGGCTTGCGGTCCATAAGGCCCTCGATCTGAACAAGCTTAGCCGCGTCGTAGGCGCGAGCGAGCATTTCTTCTTTGGAAAGCTTGTCCTCGCCCTTTAGGTTTTGCAGAGGGAAAAGTATGTTTTGCTTTACCGTAAGGTGGGGATAAAGGGCATAATTCTGAAATACCAGCCCGACGCCGCGGTTTTCAGGCGGCAGGTCCGTAACGTCGTCCTCGCCAAAGAATATGCGTCCCGCCGTAGGGGAGAGCAGGCCGGAGATGAGGTTTAACGCGGTGCTCTTGCCGCAGCCCGAGGGGCCTAAGAGGCCGATGAGTTTGCCGTCGGGTATTTCCACATTAAAGTTGTTCACGGCTATTACGTCCGGGGCGTTCTTGCCCTGACCGGAGAATTTCTTGGTGAGATCCTTTAATACGACTTTCATACTGATGTCCTTTGACACTGAATTTGTCTTTGAAAGATGCCTTTCAAGCTATTCTAACATATATGAGCGGGGTTTTCTATGATATGGCAATAGTTAAGTTATAAACAAAGACAGTT
>ULWN01044583.1_pt1 | contig 19135 bp, 19 predicted proteins | sample 1960371 | NCBI WGS metagenome assembly ULWN01 (sample SAMEA4835813, study PRJEB28245) | human gut metagenome | biome: gut microbiome; material: fecal sample | place: Denmark | collected 2008 | reverse complement strand
CCGCCGGTCGGCAGAGGCAGCTGCAACACCAGTTGACGGCACGGAAAAGTTGTTGTATAATAGCAGTATATTTCTACTGCTTTTCGGTGAATGATGGAGGATATACAATGAACCACGATTTTCAGGAAAAAGTCATTACTCTCGGAGATATGCTTTTTGCCGTACTGTATCAATGGAAAAAATGGCTGCTGGCCGCAGTCATTCTGGGACTGGCTATTGGCGGCTTCAAGGGCGTAAGCGCCTGGAGGACCGCCACTGACGAGACCGTCCACGCGGAGCAGGAGCAGGACTACCAAAGTGCGCTCGTCTCCTATGAAAACACCAAAAACCTTCTGGAGCACACGATCGAGCAGAGCGGCCAGGGGATGAAGAATCAGGAGGAGTATCTGAAAAACTCTGTCCTGATGAAGCTGGATTACCGGAATGTGTATACGACAACGGTCTCGCTGTATATCAGCACCGACTACCAGATCCTGCCGGGCATGACCTATCAGAGCCCCGACCCCACCCCGACCATTGCCGCCGCGTATCAGACGGCTCTGCTGGACAGCCACCTTTGGGAAGGCATTGCGCAGCAGGTGAATATGGAGACCCGCTTTCTGCGCGAGCTGGTCACCGTAACACAGCCAAAGGATATCTACACCACGCTGACCGTCACGGTGCAGCACGAAACGGCGGAAAAGGTGACGAAGATCGTTGAGCTGCTGGTCAGCCAGCTGGACGAGGTACAAAAGGAAGTGGCCGCAAGCGCCGGCACGCATACGCTGAAAACCGCGGTGGGGGCCGTCGGCACAACGGTGGATACAACACTGGCCACACGGCAGGATACCGAAAACGAGCTTTTCAACCACTACAAGGAGGATCTGAAAAAAGCCAAGCAGGAGCTGGCCGATCTGAAGGAGCCGACAAACACCGTCGTGACCACCAAAAGTGCCATCGTGGACTTCGTCAAATGGGGCATTCTGGGCGGCATCGCCGGGGCCCTGGTGGTCATTTTGGTCCTGTGTGTGCTGTTTGCACTCAGTGATAAGGTGTATTCCGCCACCGCCCTGGAGACAAACTTTGGCTTCCGCTGCCTGGGCACCCTGGCTGCCGGAGAGCAGAAGTACAGCCGCCTGACCCGCTGGCTGCGCAAAAAAGAGGGACGCGTGGAAGAGAACACCCCGGAAAGCGAGGCTCTGCTTGCCTCCTGTGTACAGCAGTACTGCACGCCCGGCAAAACACTGATGATCAGCGGCGGCGCAGATGCGTCCCTGATCGAGGCGCAGGCAGACCTGCTGCGCAGGAAGCTGCCCGACCTGCAGATCGTCTGCGCCGGCAGCCTGCTGCGCGATGGCGCCGCCATGCAGCAGCTGGCAGCCTGTGACGGCGTGGTATTGGTGGAGACCTGTGGCTGCTCTACCTATGCCAAGATCAACCGTGAGCTTGCTTTCATCCGCGACGCAGGCAAGACTATGATAGGTTTCATCGCCATTGAGAACCAAACGCTGTGAAAAATGGCCGGCTGACGGAGCCCCTCTCCCGGAGGGAACACGGTCCTCTGTGCCGCGCCGCAGCGAAACCTTCTGCCGAAAAACCAAGGCCTGTGCCGACACCCGCTCGGGTGTGGCACAGGCCTTTTTTCGGCGCTTGCCCCTCATACAGCGCTCATCCCGCTATATTCTGCGGTCGCCCTGCTCATAGCGGCGGCGCAGACGGCTGAGTGCCCGCGTCTCCAGCCGGGAGACATAGGAACGGGAAATGCCCAGCCGGACGGCCACCTGCCGCTGGGTCAGCTCCGGCCCGCCGATCCCGTAGCGCAGCCGGATCACCGTCTGCTCCCGCGGCTCCAGGCACTCCCCAATATACCGTTCCAGCTTTTCCGCGTTGATCTTGCGGTCAAGATCGTCCACAATGGTATCCTCCTGCGCCAGCACATCCATCAGGGTTAGCTGCCGCCCCTCGGCATCGCTGTCGATCGGCTCGGACAGCGAAATATCCTGTGCCGATTTCTTCCCTGCGCGGAAATACATCAGGATCTCATTATCCACGCAGCGGGCGGCATAGGTGACCAGATGCAGCCCCCGCTCCGGGTCGAAGGTATCCACCGCCTTGATCAGACCGATAGTGCCGATGGACACCAGATCCTCCTGGTCACGCGCATTCGGATAGTGCTTTTTGATAATGTGCGCCACCAGCCGCAGATTATGCTCGATCAGCCGCTGCCGCGCGGCCCTGTCCCCCGCCCGCATGGCGGCCAGCGCCTCCCGTTCCTCGGCGGTGGTCAGCGGCTTCGGAAAGGAGCCGCTGTTGACCACATGCAGCACCATAAAGAACATCTGCGAAAGCACCTGTCGGATCATTTCCCACATATCGCACCCCTCCTGCCTTAGCCTTATGCAGCACGGCTGTCCTTTTTGCCAGTCCGCCCCGCCGGCTTTTGTCGGAAAAAATGCGAAAAAGTGTTGAGAAAACGCCAAGGGTGTGATAGAATACCTTTATGTATGAGCACCGGCCGACCGGTGCGCGCCAAAGGAGGATACTGCATGACCAAATGTATTCCGCTGTGGGATGGCGACATTCCGGCTTTTTGCCCGGAGGCCGACACCCCGAACAACATGACGGCCTATCTGCTGGACAAGCCGGCCCCGGCGCCGGCCGTGATCGTATTTCCCGGCGGGGCCTATGCCCACCGCGCCTACCACGAGGGGGAGCCGGTGGCACAGTTCTACAACCGCTGCGGCTTCCAGGCCTTTGTGGTGGACTACCGGGTAGCGCCCAACCGCGCCCCCGCCCCGCTGGCGGACGCCAAGCGGGCCATCCGCCTGGTGCGCGCCAATGCCGCCGCATGGGGCGTTGATCCGGAGCGGGTGTTCGTGTGCGGCTTTTCCGCCGGCGGCAACCTGGCCGCCTGCACCGCCGTGCTGCCGGATGACCCGACAGTAAAGGACAACCTTTCCGCCATCAGCAGCAAGCCGACCGGCGCCGTGCTGTGCTACCCGGTCATCTCCGGGCTGGAGCAGGACGGCCACAGCTACAGCCACCACATGCTGCTGGATGACCGCTATGAAAAGGAAGTGGAGCACTACTCCCTGCAGCTGCAGGTGGATGAACACACCGCCCCCTGCTTCCTCTGGCACACCGCCGAGGACAACGGCGTGCCGGTGCGCCATTCGCTGATGATGGCCAACGCCCTGCGTATGCACGGCATCCCCTTTGAGCTGCATGTTTTCCCGCACGGCGGCCACGGGCTCGGTCTCTCCGACCCAGCGGACGAGGAACACTATGTGCCGGGAGTGAACCGTTGGGCAGAGCTGAGTGCGGAATGGATCCGCACCTTCTGATAGAAAGCAAAATAACAGGAAAGAGGTTATTACATTATGGTCAGAGCGATCGTCGGCGCCAACTGGGGCGATGAGGGCAAGGGAAAGATCACCGATATGTTTGCCAAGCAGGCGGATATCGTTATCCGCTTCCAGGGCGGTGCCAACGCCGGACACACCATCATCAATGAGCACGGGCGCTTTGCGCTGCACCTGATGCCCAGCGGCGTGTGCTATGCGCACACCACCTGCATCATCGGCAATGGCGTGGCGCTGGATATTGAAAAATTCTGCAAGGAGCTGGCGGATGTGCGTGCAGCCGGCCTGGATCCCCATCTGCTGGTCTCCGACCGGGCACAGATCCTGATGCCCTATCACATCCTGCTGGACACCTACGAGGAGGAGCGGCTGGGCAAAAATGCCTTCGGCTCCACCAAAAGCGGCATTGCGCCCTTCTTCAGCGATAAATACGCCAAGATCGGCATTCAGGTCAATGAGCTGTTCGATGAGGATGACCTGCGGACAAAGCTGCATAACATCTGCACCCTGAAAAACCTTACGCTGGAGCATGTATACCACAAGCCCCTGCTGAACGAGGAGGATCTGCTGCGCACCTGCCTGGAATACCGCGAGAAGATTGCCCCCTATGTGTGCGACACCCACGCCTACATCCAGCAGGCCCTCAAGGACGGCAAGAACATCCTGCTGGAGGGGCAGCTCGGCACCCTGAAGGATCCCGATTTCGGTATCTACCCGATGGTCACCTCCTCCTCCACGCTGGCCGGCTACGGCTGCGTGGGCGCCGGCATCCCGCCGCACGCCATTGAGGATGTGGTCGCCGTGACCAAGGCGTATTCCTCTGCGGTCGGCGCCGGCGATTTTGTCAGCGAGATCCTTGATGAGGAGGAGGCGCAGGCACTGCGCCTGCATGGCGGCGATAAGGGCGAATTCGGCGCCACCACTGGCCGCCCCCGCCGGGTCGGCTGGTTTGACTGCGTTGCCACCCGCTATGGTGTGGAGTGTCAGGGTGCCACACAGGTGGTCATGACCGCGCTGGACTGCCTCTCCTATCTGGAGCAGATCAAGGTGTGCGTCGGCTACGAGATCGACGGCGAGATTACCCGCGATTTCCCGACCACCACACGGCTGCACCGGGCAAAGCCGGTGTTCAAAACGCTCAAGGGCTGGCACTGCGACATCCGCGGCATCCGCGATTTTGCCGCTCTGCCGGCGGAGGCGCGCGCCTATGTGGAATTTATCGAGCAGGAGATCGGCCACCATATCAACATGGTGTCCAATGGCCCGGAGCGAGAGGCTATCATCATTCGCTGAAAGGAGACGACCCTATGAAACTGCAATATCTCGGCACTGCGGCGGCCGAAAGCTTCCCCGGTATGTTCTGCAGCTGCCCTGTCTGTCAGCGGGCACGGGCAGCCGGCGGGCGGAATATCCGCTCCCGCTCCCAGGCGCTGGTGGATGACCGCCTGCTGATTGATTTTCCGGCGGATACCAACTGGCATGTGCAGCAGCACGGCCTGTCCCTGGGCGATATCCGCCATTGCCTGATCACCCACGCGCACAGCGATCACCTTTATCCGGCTGATCTGGAAATGCGGTGTGACGGGGCAACGGCCACAGCCACAGGGACGCTCACGCTATATACCGGGCCTGCCGCTGCGGAGCAGATCCGGAGGACCATCGCCTGCTCCGATCTGGGAAAACAAAACCGGGCGGCTGTCCAGCTGCTGTACCCCTATCAGCCCGTCACCATCGACCGGTACACCGTGACCCCTCTGCCGGCCAGACACGACCCTTACGCCACCCCCTACATATACCTGATCTCGGATGGGGATAAGACCCTGTTCTATGCGCACGATACCGGCATCCTGTGTGATGAGGTATGGGCATGGCTGGCGCAGTACCGCCAGCACATTGACTTTGTCTCGCTGGACTGCACCGGTATGCAAAAGCACGGCTGGACGGCGACCCACCTGTCCCTGGATACCTGCACCGCCTTTATTGAGCGGCTGCGGCAGGCCGGCGTGGCGGATGATACAACGGCGGTCTGTCTGAGCCATTTTTCCCACAATGGTGAGGCAATCCACGATGAATTTGTCCCCATCGCCGCCGCTGCGGGATTTGATGTTGCCTATGATGGCAAGATTGTGGAGATCTGACGGCAAAACAGCGAACACAGATGAGGAGTGATCTGCATGGAAAAAATTTTGGTTTTGGATTTCGGCGGTCAGTATAACCAGCTGATCGCCCGCCGTGTGCGGGATCATCGGGTCTTCGCAGAGATCCTGCCCTACACCACCCCGCTGGAGCAGATCCGGCAGGCCGGCTATAAGGGCATCATTTTCACCGGCGGCCCCAATTCCGTCTTTGATATGGACTCCCCCCACTATGACCCGGCCATTCTCGGCCTCGGCGTGCCGATCCTCGGCATCTGCTACGGCTGCCAGCTGACCGCCTGGATGGGCGGCGGCGTGGTGGAAACGGCGGAGCAATCGGAATACGGCAAAATCGAGCTGCATATTGCGGACGATACCTCACCGCTGTTTGCCGATGTGCCAGCAAGCAGCACCGTGTGGATGAGCCACACCGACCGGATTGTCAAGGCGCCGGCGGGCTTCACCGTTACTGCTTCGACCGATGCCTGCCCCATCGCCGCCATGGAGAACCGCAATAAGCGGCTGTACGCCGTGCAGTTCCATCCGGAGGTGACCCACAGCGAATACGGCAGCCGGATGCTGGAAAATTTCCTGTACCGTGTGTGCGGCTGTGCCGGCGATTGGCAGATGGACAGCTTCATTGAGGATACAGTCGCCCGTCTGCGGGTGCAGATCGGGGACAAGCCCGTGATTTTGGGGCTTTCCGGCGGTGTCGACAGCTCGGTGGCCGCCGGCCTGCTCAGCCGTGCCGTCGGCAAGCAGCTGACCTGCGTCTTTGTTGACCAGGGACTGATGCGCAAGGACGAGGGGGACTTTGTAGAAAAGACCTTCACCTCGCTGTTTGACATGAATTTTGTCCGGGTGAATTGCCAGGAGCACTTTCTTTCCTGCCTCCGGGGTGTTACCGACCCGGAGCAGAAGCGGCATATCATCGGCACGGAATTCTATAAGGTTTTCTGGGATGAGATTCGTAAGCAGGGGGACAAAGGTTTCTTTGCCCAGGGCACCATCTACCCGGACTGCATCGAGTCCGGCAAGGGAGACGCCGATAAGATCAAGACCCATCACAACAAGGTGAAAATGCCGGAGGATGTGGAATTCCTCGGCGTGGTGGAGCCGCTGTGCGACCTGTTCAAGGATGAGGTGCGCCGCGTAGGAGAGAAGCTGGGTATCCCACATGAGCTCGTATGGCGGCAGCCGTTCCCCGGCCCCGGCCTCGGCGTACGGATCATCGGGGAGATCACCAGAGAGAAAATCGAAATCCTGCAGAATGCCGACTGGGTGCTGCGGGATGAGATGGCGAAATGCGGCTATGAGCAGCACATGGCGCAGTTCTTCTGCGTGCTGCCCGGCGTCAGCACAGTCGGCGTTATGGGTGACCACCGCACCTACGACCATTTGGTCGCCATCCGTGCCGTCACCACCGACGATTTTATGACCGCCGATTGGGCCCGCATCCCCTATGATATTCTCGCCCGCGTGAGCAATCGCATCACCAACGAGGTCAAGCATATCAACCGCGTGGTCTATGATATCACCACCAAGCCCCCGGCCACAGTGGAGTGGGAATAATACCAAAAACGCTGTAAACCCGCATAAATACTGGGTTTTTGAGGATTAAAAAGTCCTCGTGGCAACGTTTTGGCAACATCTTGTAATTATTCATAAATAAAATTAGAGCTATTAGATTTTATTTGAAATCTAATAGCTCTTTTTTGTTGCCACAAATTAGTCGTTGAGTTTATCCTTGAAGGCTTCCACCATCGCATCGCTGAAGGCTTGCGAAGGAACTTTCGCCCACGTTTGTGTAGTGTCGTACTTAACCGCTTTAGATGTATCACAGTAGGGTTTCGGGTATCACCGGAGGAACACGAACTGATTAACCGTGTTGTTGCCCTTTCGGGACTTACCAAGCAGGAATACTGCTACCAAAAATGCCTTGACCGTGAAATCGTTGTGCAAGGTAATCCGAGAGTGTTCCGAGCACTCAAACTTGAACTTGCCGCCGTCCTCGATGAACTGAAGCGTATCGAAGCGGGCGGCGGTGTAAACCCCGATTTAATGGAACTAATCGACCAAATTAACACAACACTATATGGATTGAAAGGAGACGGCGGCGTTGGCGTATAAAACCGAAAAGACTGTTCCCAATGTATCTGTTGGCACAGATACGGAACAGCCTTCTCAAAAATGTACTGTCCCTATTATAACCGACTTCTCCTTCAATTTCAATAGTTTTGATGAAAATTGAAAGGAGGTAATGCCTATGGCAGAACTTAAAATCATCAGTATGGATGAGGTTGCCGTCGAGGAAGTTGAATGGCTGTGGTATCCCTATATCCCATACGGGAAACTGACAATCATTCACGGTGACGGCGGCGAAGGTAAAACAACCTTGATTTTGCGGTTGGCGGCGCTGTTGTCGAGGGGAGAAAAACTCCCCTGCGACGATACTGCACGTGAGCCGATCAAAATCATCTATCAGACCGCAGAGGATGGACTTGGTGATACCATCAAGCCCCGCCTGCTTGCAGGCGATGCCGACTGCTCGCAGATTAAGGTGATAGACGAATCTGAAGCGGCGCTTACAATGCTTGACGAGCGTGTGGAAAAGGCTATTGCTGAAACGGGAGCAAGGGTAATCATCTTAGATCCGATGCAGGCGTATATCGGCGCTAAGGTCGATATGAACCGAGCAAACGAAGTCAGAAATATTCTTTCCCAACTTGGCAGGATCGCAGAGAAATATCGCTGTGCGATTATCCTTGTAGGGCATTTGAACAAGGCACAGGGGAACAAATCCAATTATAGAGGTCTTGGCTCTATCGACTTTCAAGCAACGGCTCGAAGCGTCCTTGTGGTCGGCAGAGTAAAGGACAAACCGGAGGTGCGTGTGGCAGCACATCAAATTCTCATTAGAACAACAATTCACATTTAAAAGCAGTACCAAATTGATATTCGCATAATGTCAACGGCGGCAGGGAGAATAGAATCTCTCTGCCGCTATTTTATGTGTTAAACAGGTAGAAAAAGTCATATTTCTATGTTATAATAATATAGAAATGAAGTTGCAAGTATTATGGATGTTGGGCGGTGCAGATATTTCTACAACCCTTAATATTTATACCGATGTGACGAAGGAGTTAAGGAGGTCTGAATTTGAAGGTCTTGACTCGTACTTCAAAAATGAGTATAATAAGGCGAATGAAGTATTATAAACTGCTCGTTTTCGTGGGCATTAGATTTACATCATTTACACCAATTTCTACAAATAATGCTGCTCCGAGGGTGTACGTTTAGGAGATAGGAAAGTCTAAAAATGGGCTTCAAACAACATATCAGTAGAACTTGGCAGATGATAGAACAGCAAGTGAATGATGTACCATTTCGTCCCCACGATGAAGCCCATCGACTGACGGGAACTTATGGAACGTTATAAGCTATTATAAATCATTATGGTTCTCACAAACTGACTAAAGTTTTCATTGTCAGTGGAGAATGAAGTTGTAACAAGATATAAAGACTTATGAAAGATGAGAGACTTTACCGACTTGTCCGTAAAGTCCCTCTTACCATATTTGTAATTGCTCCGAATTTGATGCAATCATTTATCGATTGATAATTGAAATATAAATAAGGAGCAATTACCTATGAAAAAAGAAATTCCTTTTTGGGAAAAGTCCAACCTAACCATTGAAGAAGCGGCGGCTTATTTTAACATCGGCATCAATAAAATGCACAAATTGGTGTCTGATGAAAGCATTTTAGGGCATTCGGATATTGCGACTACAATGGATATATACACGAAAGCTACGTACAAAATGGTTGCTGATGCAGTAATACTTTTGGAGAATAATAGCGGTTGCTTGTGATTCAGTCACAGACCTATCGACATTTAAAAGCTATAATATAATCAAAATGGCATTAATGTCTTTTTGGTTTTGCTGAGTAGGCTGGATTCGTTAAAAATTGCTGATATTTATGATAACGGCCAAGTGTTCCCGACTTAGGGAAGTCAGGTGAGGAAAGAATTTTTGCTATGAATGATTTTTTATCGAAAGATGATTATGAAGAGCCCCGATGCCTTTTGAATATGCACCCGAAAGTTACGCCTATTTCGGTCGGACGGATGATAGAAAAACTGGATTCTTATCTCAATCAGAATGACTATGACGCGGCAGAAAGACATTTGAAATATTGGCTGACGGAGGCGGATGCCGGTCACGATATGCGCGGAAAGCTCACCGTTCTGAACGAGCAGATCGGGTTTTATCGAAAGACCGGCAAAGAATCGGAATGCCTCCGTGCTGTATCCGATGCACTTTCTTTTGCGGATTCTATGGATATGAATAAGTCGGTTACTTACGGCACAACACTTATCAACGCCGCAACGGGATATAAGGCTTTCGGAAAAGCGGAGTATGCATTACCGCTCTACCGCAAGGCACAGATTATTTATGAAGAAGCACTTGACTACACTGACGGACGACTTGGCGGTCCTTACAACAATATGGCTTTGACGCTTACCGAACTTAAAAATTTTACCGAAGCGGAAGAACTCTATCAAAAGGCAATAAAAGTAATGGAAAAACAGGAAAACGGCGAACTTAAAGTTGCTATCACTTACCTTAACCTTGCCGATCTTATTGTCGCCGAATCGGGCTTTGAAACGAGAGAAAAAGACATTGAAGAGTACGTTCGGAAAGCCGAAGAACTGCTCTATACGGAAAGTCTGCCGAGAGACGGCTACTATGCCTTTGTGTGTGAAAAATGTGCTCCCGTGTTCGGCTACTACGGTTACTTTCTTACACAGCAGGAACTAAATCGGAGAGCGAGGGAAATCCATGACCGGACTTGAAATTGCAAGAGGATATTACGAGGAATTCGGCAAACCGATGCTGGAATCCGAATTTGCCGATATTCTGCCGTTCCTCGCCGTCGGCTTTGTGGGAAGCGGCTCGGAGCATTACGGATATGACGATGAAATATCCCGAGATCACGACTTTGAACCGGGCTTCTGCATTTTTCTTCCGGGCGAAGATGTCGTTGACCGCAGACGCGCCTTTCAGCTCGAACGCGCCTACGCCAAACTTCCAAAAGAATATGCCAGAATCAAGCGACAGAATATTTCTCCCGTCGGCGGAAATCGGAACGGTGTTATCAGAACGAGTGATTTTTACTTAAAAGCGGTTGGCTCTGAAACAGGTCAACTTAGTTTGGAACAATGGTTACGGCTTCCCGATTACGCATTGGCAGAGGCCGTCAACGGTGAAGTGTTCTTTGATAATTACGGTGAGTATTCAAAAATCAGAGAAAACTTAATTTGTATGCCGCAGGATATTAGGTTAAAGCGACTTGCGGGAAATCTTCTCATAATGGCACAGGCGGGACAATATAACTTTGTACGCTGTATGAAACACGGTGAGCCCGAAGCGGCACAGCTTGCTTGCGTGGAATTCGTAAACGCCGCGATGAAAGTGAATTTTCTGCTTCAAGACAGATATATGCCCTATTATAAATGGAGCTTTCGTGCGCTCAGAGAACTTGTCGGTACCGAAGAATTGTCGGAAAAACTGTCTTTCCTGCTGTTTGGCGATAACCGTGATAATACAGTCGCAGAGCGTAAATACGACAAGATTGAAGAAATTGCTTCCGAAACGATTACAGAACTTCAGGATAGGCAATTAACAGAGGCAATATGCGGTGATTTGGAAAAACACGCCTATTCTGTCAATGACAAGATAGCAGACAGTACCGTGCGGAATATGAATATACTGATCGCTGTCGGCGATTAAACGCAAAGAAAGGAAATCCATTATGTTAACGGTAGGAACAAAAGCACCGGACTTTACTCTGCCCGACCAAAACGGAATTATGCACTCGCTTTCCGAATACAGCGGAAAGAAAGTACTGCTTTACTTTTATCCGAAAGATAATACTTCCGGCTGCTCTAAGCAGGCGGCCTCATATTCGGAAAAGATTGCCGAGTTTGACAAGAAAAACGTCACCGTGGTCGGAATCAGTAAGGATTCGGTTGCCTCTCACAAAAAGTTTGAATCGAATTATGATTTGAAATTCACGCTTCTTTCCGATACGGATCGTACAGTCATAGAGGCGTATGATAGCTGGAAAGAAAAGAAGCTTTACGGAAAAACATCAATGGGCGTTGTCAGAACGACCTATTTGATTGACGAAAGCGGAATCATCGTTTTTGCAAACGACAAAGTAAAAGCGGCAGATGATGCTGAAAAAATGCTGTCACAGCTTTAACAGGAGGAATAGATATGCAGATTACCAACGATATCAAATATGTAGGTGTGAACGACCACCAGATCGATCTGTTTGAAGGTCAGTATGTTGTTCCCAACGGAATGGCATATAACTCGTATGCCATTATGGACGAAAAAGTCGCCGTTATGGATACGGTGGACAGAAAATTCACTCATGAATGGCTCGACAATCTTGCAAAGGTTTTTGGCGACAGAAAGCCGGATTACCTGATCGTTCAGCACATGGAACCCGACCACTCCGCGAACATCGTTTCGTTTATGAATACCTACCCGGAGGCAACAGTTGTTTCTTCTTCAAAGGCATTCACAATGATGAAAAACTTCTTCGGAACGGATTTTGCGGACCGCAGGATCGTTGTCGGTGAAGGAGACACACTTTCGCTCGGCAAGCACACACTGACGTTTGTGACCGCACCGATGGTGCACTGGCCGGAGGTCATCGTCACTTATGACAGCACGGATAAAGTACTGTTCTCGGCAGACGGCTTCGGAAAATTCGGTGCATTGGATGCAGAGGAAGACTGGGCTTGCGAAGCGAGACGGTATTATTTCGGTATCGTCGGCAAATACGGCGCGCAGGTACAGGCACTGCTGAAAAAGGCATCTGCTCTGGATATTCAGACGATCTGCCCGCTGCACGGTCCGATTCTTTCCGAAAATCTCGGATATTATCTGAACCTTTATAACACATGGTCTTCCTACGGAGTCGAGAGTGAAGGCATTGTGATCGCGTACACCTCTGTGTACGGTAACACGAAAAAAGCGGTTGAACTGCTCGCCGAGAAGCTTAAAGCAAACGGATGCCCGAAAGTTGTCCTGAATGACCTTGCAAGAGAGGATATGGCAGAATGTGTTGAGGATGCTTTCCGTTACGGAAAAATCGTTCTTGCTACAACGACATATAACGCGGATATTTTCCCATTTATGAGAGAGTTTATCAATCATTTGACCGAACGCGGATTCAAGAATAAAACCGTCGGGCTTATCGAAAACGGCTCTTGGGCACCGCAGGCAGCAAAAACAATGAAAGCGATGCTGGAAGGCTGCAAGGATATCACTTATACCGACACTACGGTAAAGATCATGTCTGCATTAAACGACGAAAGCAAAGCTCAGCTTGATGCTCTTGCCGAAGAACTGACAAAGGAATATGTCGCACAAAACGGCGAGACCGCCAACAAAAACGATCTGACGGCGCTCTTCAATATCGGTTACGGTCTTTATGTCGTAACATCCAATGACGGCAAAAAAGATAACGGGTTGATCGTCAACACGGTTTCTCAGGTCACCAATGCACCGAACCGTATCGCCGTCTGCATCAATAAACAGAACTATTCGCATCACATCATTAAGCAGACGGGTATCATGAACGTCAACTGCCTATCAGTAGAAGCTCCGTTCTCAGTATTCGAGGCATTCGGCTTCAAGAGCGGCAGAACAGTCAATAAATTTGCCGACTGCACGCCTTTGCGCTCGGATAACGGCCTTGTTTTCCTGCCGAAGTACATCAATTCTTTCATGTCCTTAAAGGTCGAACAGTACGTTGACCTTGATACGCACGGTATGTTCATCTGCTCCGTTACCGAAGCCCGCGTGATCTCCAATAAAGAAACGATGACCTACACCTATTATCAGAACAATGTCAAGCCGAAGCCGCAGACCGAAGGCAAAAAGGGTTATGTGTGCAAAGTGTGCGGATACGTTTATGAGGGGGATGAGCTTCCCGAAGACTTTGTCTGCCCGCTGTGCAAACACGGCGCAGCCGATTTTGAACCGATAAAATAAAAAAATATTATAAAGGAGACTGAAATTATGAAGTATGTATGTGACGCTTGTGGATGGGAATACGACGAGACAGTCGGTGATCCCGATAACGGAATTGCTCCCGGTACGAAGTTTGAGGATCTTCCCGATGACTTTGAATGTCCGCTTTGCGGAGTCGGCAAAGATATGTTTTCAAAAGTTGAAGAATAACCATTATTAAGAAAGAGGTATAACAATATGGAAATGAAGTTTTACAAATGCGCTCATTGCGGTCAGATCATTGCAATCGTCAAGGAAACCGGAGTTCCCGTCATTTGCTGCGGTGAGCCGATGCAGGAAATCATTCCCGGCACAACGGATGCCGCTGCCGAAAAGCATATTCCCGTGTACGAAGTAAAAGACGGAAAAGTGTTTGTTACGGTTGGCTCTGTCGAGCATCCTATGCTTGATAATCATTATATTGAGTGGGTTTCCATCCAGACAAAATTCGGCAATCAGCGCAAGGCTCTGAAACCCGGCATGGAGCCGAAGGTCTGCTTCTCTATCTGTGAGAGTGATGAAATCGAAGCCGTCTACGCCTACTGCAATCTGCATTCTCTTTGGAAGGCGTAAGATAAAACATACACATACTGCGAAATAAACAGCAAAGATTCATTCGATATGACGGTTCAAATCAAAACTCTTTTCAGGAAGAATCATGTTTACATCACATCAGAGAATGAGAATGATATACGCTTCTGTCGAGATTTGTTCTTCTCTGTGAAACGCAAAAATGCCCGTACATTTTGAAATTTCGGGATTTCTATGCTATAATCATTTGTCAGCAAAGAAAGCTTCTCGCTTTCAAAACAATGAAACCCTTTCGCCGAAGTCTCCAATTTAGTCTCCATTAAGCCGATACATCATGGTAAATTATAATTCAATATGGGAAATGCTAAAAAAGAGATATGACGGAATGGTAAGGTTTAAGGCGTTTTGGGACGAAAATATGAAAGCTCTTTTTGTTTCCCCACAATGAAGCCGTTAGACTAATAAAATCCTTTATTTATGCGGGTTTTCGAGGTTTTGAAAGTGTCAAAAAAGGCATTTTACCCACGATTTACCCGCGGCTTCAGGAATTATCCTGACACAATATGAGAACTTATTAAAGTTTTAGCAGGTATCAAAGCAATTTGATACCTGCTTTTTTAATCTTTATTCTTCTGCCATATTTCGTGAATGGTTTCTGCAAAGATTGTTCTTGAATGTTTATTAGGGTTATCGTTTGTGTTCTTCTTGTATAAATAATATTTACGAACCTGTTGCCATAATCCCTGTTCTTTGACCCATTTGATTTTGGTGGGTAACTCCATATATCCTTTGGGTTGATATTCCCACGAGTAACTGTTTTGCTTTTTATTATAACGGATATATTGCTGCCTTATCCTCAATGTTCAGTTCTACTTCATCTATGCGATGTAAATAGATAAAGCTGGCATTATCTTAAATCATAGGCATCCTCCTGTAAAAAAACGCCTGCCGGAAAACCGACAGGCGGCATACTGCCTTTTATACTTCCATCATCTATAGGCTATAGTGATTAAAGAACCAAAGAAGGAGCAGAGTAAATTCGTGCTGCCAATTCCTGATTGAGCATATACAAGCTTTTGGGATCGGAGCCAAAGAGTTCCATTTTGGAAATCAAATTATTTGCATTGGTTTCTTCTTCACCTTGTTCTTTCACAAACCAATCGAGGAACTGCATGGTACGGAAATCCCTTGCTTCGTAAGCCTCACTATAGATATCATTAATCAGCGAGGTTACATATTTTTCGTGCTCAAGACCCGCCTTCAAAACATCCATATGGCAAGCTGCATTCAGATTAGGCTTGTCAATGGCTTCAAGCGTTACCTTCTGGTTTTCGTTTTGCAGGTACTGATAGAAAAGCATGGCGTGGTCACGCTCTTCCTGAGCCTGAATTTTATACCAGTTGGCAAAGCCGTCAAGCCCGACTTCCTCGAAATAGTTTGAAAAATTGAGATAAAGGTATGCGGAATAGAATTCCTTATTTATCTGTTGATTGATAAGCGCATGTACTTTTTCGTTCATTTACAAGAACCTCCATGTTAAATTTCAGTTTTCCACAAGCCGTGGAGATTGCAATAAGCATAGACAGCTGCTGCTTTATCGTCTCCCAGGAAGAAGGTGACATGGGGTTCGTCACCGGGCTTCAAAACCTTACGCTGACCACCGTTTTCGGTCTGGACATAGATCCACTCGATGAAATGCTCCGGAAGCATAGGATGATCTACAGAACCCACATTGACATGGATTGCACCATCTTCAACAGTAACAGCAGGCAGATGCTTTTCGCCGCTGGCTTCTACGGTGTTAGGCTCAAGAGTCTCCATTTTCTGACCACAACACATCATGGGAACACCTGCGTCGTGAATCATACCAACCAGATTGCCGCAATGACGGCAGATATAAAACTTTGCACTCATTTTAATTTCCTCCGTTTTATCAATAGTTTTCCGCACGCACTTCGAAGAATGCCTGAGGATGTTTGCAGACAGGGCAGATATCAGGAGCCTTGGTTCCTACTACGATATGTCCGCAGTTACGGCACTCCCAGATGGTAACGCCGCTCTTCTCAAACACCTGCATGGCCTCCACGTTGCTCAAAAGCTTGCGGTAGCGCTCCTCGTGCATCTTCTCAATGGCAGCTACGCCACGGAACTGTTCAGCCAGATCATGGAATCCCTCCTCATCAGCTTCACGAGCCATGCGGTCATACATATCCGTCCACTCGGCGTTCTCACCTTCAGCAGCATGGAGCAGGTTCTCGGCAGTATCACCCAGCTCGCCCAGAGCTTTGAACCACAGCTTGGCGTGCTCCATCTCGTTCTGTGCAGTATGCAGGAACAGCGCGGCGATCTGCTCGTAGCCGGCTTTCTTGGCGACGGAGGCGAAGTAGGTGTACTTGTTCCGGGCCTGACTCTCACCAGCAAAGGCTTCCCACAGATTTTTCTCGGTTTTGGTACCTGCATAGGGATTCTTTGCAGGAGCCGCAGCATCCTCAATCTTCACAAACTTGTTGGCAGGCTGCTTGCAGATGGGGCACTTAAAATCAGGTGTCATAGGGCCTTCGTGAATGTGACCGCAGACTGTGCATTTCCATTTTTCCATTTTCTTTGTTTCTCCTTTTATAATTTCTTTATTGATGTCGCTTGAGCGATCAGTGTACATAGTATGGAGCATTTCTTCCGCAAGCTCACTGAGCGGTTTGCCGTAAAATTCCTCGTAAAGCTCCTTTATCTCAGGGTTTTCGTGGCTCGAACGAAGAGTCAAAGAGGCATCTCTCTTGTAAAGGCTCTCGATTCTTGCCTTACGGCTTGCATTAGCATCTGCCGCAAAATCACGGGGCTGACCGCCACCGCCGATGCATCCGCCGGGACAGGTCATCACCTCAACGAAGTGGTAGTTCTTCTCGCCACTCTTGATTAGTTCGATGAGCTTGCGAGCGTTGGCTGTACCATAAACAACAGCTACGTTTACAGTGGTTCCCTTGACGTCAAGGCTTGCTTCTCTGATGCCCTCATATCCGCGAACGGGCTTAAGGTCAAGAAGTGCGCTCGGGGGGATCTCACCCGTGATATAGGAGTATGCAGTACGAAGCGCTGCCTCCATAACACCTCCGGTATTACCGAAGATCACGCCTGCACCCGATGCTTCACCCATAAAGCGGTCGTAATCGCTATCCTCAAGCGAAGCAAAGTCGATCTTTGCTTCCTTTGCCCAAAGAGCAAGCTCGCGAGTTGTAACAACGTAGTCCATATCGCGCATTTCGGGGATACCGAGCTTCTTGCCTGCGGCGTTCATTTCCTCGCGTCGGATCTCGAATTTCTTCGCAGTACAGGGGGTAAGTGCTACGTTAACGATCTTCTTCGGATCAATACCCATCTTCTGGGCGAAGTAGGTCTTAATAGTGGGGCCTTGCATACCGATGGGGCTCTTGGCAGTTGATACGTGCGGGAGCATTTCGGGATAGTAGGTTTCAGCAAACTTCACCCACGCAGGGCAGCAGCTTGTAAACTGAGGCAGGGGCTTATCTCCTGTCGTAATGCGACGAACAAGCTCGCTTGCTTCCTCAACGATGGTTAGGTCTGCGGCAAAGTTGGTATCCAGGACGTAATCGGCACCGAGAGCACGCATAAGGGCGATCATTTTACCCTGCACGAAGCTTCCTTTCGCCATTCCAAACTCTTCACCGAGAGCAACGCGCACAGAGGGGGACGTGCTGACGATAACGATCTTATCGGGATCTGCGATAGCCGCCTTCACGTCCGGGTATTCGTAGACCTCGGTAATGCTTGCGGTAGGACAGACGTTTGCACACTGTCCGCAGTGGATACAGATCGCCTTTCCTTCGGTTTGCTCGAAGGAATATGTACCGTGAACACCGATTTCATTCGTGCAGACCTCACGGCATTGTCCGCACTTGATGCAAAGCTCTTCTTTGCGGCAAACACTTGGGTTATCCGCTTCAATCGGCACCCGAACAGATAGTGGTAAATGCTCTGCCATTTCATTTCTCCTTTATTCTTAATTGTTTATTCTGAAATTGTTTTTGTTTGCCAGTTTATACACAATAATTATATCACAATTCTGTGAATTTATCAAGATTTATTACTTAGGTTTTACCGCCTCCTTTAACTATATTTTATCAAATCACGACACATATTCCGTGACTTAATCACCTATTTCAGTCGCAGGAGTGATGGCCGCAGCCGTGGAAACCGCAAGAGTGACCTTCCCCATGGTGGTCGTGATGATCACACCGGACATTGGGGTTGAAGTCCAGCTCGCCTGCTGCCAGTGCTTCTGCTGCTGCATCAGCGTTGCCGGAAACACCACCATAAAGCCGGATACCCACATCGCTCAGTGCCATCTGGGCACCGCCGCCAATACCGCCGCAGATCAGGGCATCCACCTTCAGTGCACGCAGGACGCCTGCCAGTGCACCATGTCCGCTGCCGCCAGCATCCACAACCTCAGACGAAATGATTTTTCCATCTTCCACATCGTAGAGTTTAAACTGTTCGGTGTGACCGAAGTGCTGAAAGATTTCTCCGTTTTCATAAGTGACTGCAATTCTCATAATATGATCTCCTTTCGGTTTTTCGTGCATCGGATGGATTTTTTGCTGATAGCAATTTCTGCACCCGTAGGCTGCGCTGTTTCCGCTGCAGAGTGTAAAATCCCCTCCCTCGATTCGCAGAGGAAGTCCCTCAACCAGCGCATCGGCCAGTTTTTTGCGGGCAGCTGCATAAATCTGCTGAACCGTTGTTCTGGCAATACGCATATATTCTCCGCATTGCTCCTGAGAAAAACCTTCACGGTCAATCAGGCGAATGGATTCATACTCATCCACATTCAGGACAATGGGAGTCAGTTCCTCGCCGCCACGAACCGGAACAAAACCATCATTATCCGGCAAACAACAAACTTTTCTGCATTTTCTCGGTCTTGGCATAGATTCACCACCATATTATTTGCGGCATATGCCATTTATACGACCATTGTACATCTCCCTCTCCTATATGTCAACGGAATTATTGACAT
>ULWN01005440.1_pt1 | contig 19409 bp, 14 predicted proteins | sample 1960371 | NCBI WGS metagenome assembly ULWN01 (sample SAMEA4835813, study PRJEB28245) | human gut metagenome | biome: gut microbiome; material: fecal sample | place: Denmark | collected 2008 | reverse complement strand
AAAAACGAGTTCTGCGATATGGTCGAAAAAGGTATTCTCGATCCGACCAAAGTCACGCGCTCGGCACTTCAAAACGCAGCAAGCGTATCGTCTACGTTGCTCACCACCGAGGTCATCGTTGCCGACAAGCCCGAACCGGCTCCGGCGATGCCGCAAGCTCCGATGGGCGGCGACATGTACTAAATCGCTTCGCTCTCAAAACGACAACCTTGTTGCCGTTTTGGAAAACGGGACAAACAACAGTCAAAGGCATCTTGAAAAAGATGCCTTTTTTGTGCCGTTTTTCCCATAAGGAAACCTGCGCTCCGCTAATCCTTATTCCCTTTTCGCTTGTTTTGAAAAACGCGGTTTCCAAAACAAGAACAGCGGATAATGTATATTATTTCCGTGCAACGCACTCTGTGTCATTACAATGCGGTAACCCTTCCGGGAGATGCGTCGCGTGGAATGAACGTTGCTGTCATTAGGACACTCTTGCTGTGTTTAATGCAAATCCGAATAATATGCAATAGTATGAAGTTCAGATATGTTCCATTGATTTAATAAACTAAAAATTATCATGTTATCTATACTGCGGATGCAATGTTGCTGCGTATGCCAACAGATAATTTGTCTTTTGACAATAAAGCGACGTGAGAAAATATTGAATAAATATTAAAAAAGCAAGGCAACAAGTAATTATTATACTGCTAAATAAACCTATGAAATTATTTTCTATGTGTCCTATTGTTTTTTTATTATATTTGATTATACACAAAGCAATAGTGTCCTTTTGACAGTATCGGGGTTTGTATCAAATAATTCACAATTTATATATTAAAAAACCGATTGCGTTTGCAATCGGTTTTTTGGTTTCGTTTGGTTTTTCAATTTTGTTTTAAGCGGTTTGTTGTTCGGAGTCCGCGTCGATATGCGGTTGGCGTTTCGATTTGACGTGGCGCACCAGGAAGCACAGCCCGAACGCCCCTGCGACAATCGCGACGCAAGCAACGATTGCGACGATAAGTTTCCACGGGACTTCGTCGCCTCCTTTTACCCTTTCCCACATACTGACGACCGCGTCGTTTTGCGCGCCGAAGTCCTGCATTACGCCGAGAGTGCCTTCCGATTTCTTAAAGTCGGGGTATCTTCTATGGTCGCCGAAGAACTCGGTAAGGTCGTACTTAACGCCGTCGATTTCCTTGATAATGCAGTCGCCGTCGGGATAATTTTCGGCAATTTCGTCGTCGGAAATTTCCCAAACGTACTCGTTTTCGAGAAGGCAGTTGACGGCTTCGATTGTGAATTCGTCTTCGCCCGCAATATATTTATCGGGATCGAAAGAGCAGGTATAGCCGATTTCCATCATATTACGCATCGCGACGTCGGGACGGCACATAAAGTTGATGAATTCCTTTGCAGCCGGGACGTTTTGCGCGGTTTTCGGGATTGCCCAGCCGTCGAACCAGACGTTGCCGAACTCTTTTTCTTCGCCGTCGATTTCAATTGTCGGGACGAAGTAGTCCAAAAGGTAATTCGTTTCTTCGTCGGTTGCAAGGTTTTTGAAGGTTTTGTCGGGGTTGTAACTTTCCTCGATTGCGTACATTGCGTCGCCCGACCAGGCAAGATCGACGTATGCGATTTTGTTGATCATATCGTCCTTGCCGAAATCGACTTCGTAGCCTTTGATATGCTTTCTTTGTTCCAGAAGCACGGTTTCACACATTTTCAAAAGCGTGTTGTCGACGGTGTTGATAAGTTGTTCGATTGAAAGCGCGGCGTACGGAGTCCCGTCGAGTTTTCCTTCTTCTTTGAGATAACAAACGGTTGCGGCATACACGTCGCGGACGCTGTCTTTCACAAGGATTTTCCCTTCAAGTTCCGGGTTGTTCGCCTTATTCCAAAGGATACCCCAGCCGGCTTCGAGGTCTTCTTTCCTGACCTTTTCGACGTTGTACATTATGCCGAGCGTACCCCACATATACGGCACGAAATATCCGTTCATTTCCGCGCCGAAAATCGACTCTACCCTGTCGCGGATTGCGGGATACACGTTACTTATGAATTCGTAGTCGCCGTCCGACATATCGAGCGGTTGCAAAAGGTTTTTCTCTTTCAGTTTCTGAATGGAGTATTCGCTTGGGCAAACGAGGTCGATCTGGCTGTCGCCCTTGGTGACTTCGGTCATCATTGTTTCGTTTGTGTCGAAAGTGCTGTAAACGACCTCGATTTCCTTGCCGGTTTTTTGCTTGTAATACTCTTCAAAAAGCGTGATATTGGCGGGATCGATATAGTCCGCCCAGTTATATACGACAAGTTTTTCTTTTTTCCTGTCAAGGTTCACGACGACGATGCCTGCAATCGTACCGCCGACAATAACCGCGACAATAACCGACACTATAAGGATTTTAATTGCTTTCTTGTTCATGCTTTAACCTCCTTTTTCTTGTCGGCTTTGGCTTTTTTGACCTTAACGACGTTGACGACGAGAATGGTCGTAAGCACCACGATGAAGATAATGCTGAATATCGCAAACCAGAACGGCGAAAGCCCTTGTACCCTTGCGTCGGCGTAGATGTACGTCGAAAGAGTGTTGATGCCCGTTGCCGCGCCTTTGTTGATTTGCGTGATGATGAAGTCGTCCATCGACAGCGTGAACGCCATCATAAAGCCCGACATAATGCTGGGCGCAAGTATGGGCAGAATGACTTTTACCATTGCTTTGAACGGGTTTGCGCCAAGGTCGAGAGCGGCTTCGTAAACGTTGTTGTCCATCGTTTGAAGTTTCGGCAGAACCGAAAGAATGACGTACGGCGTGCAGAAACTGATGTGTCCGATGATAAGTCGGAAATATCCCGCCGGGAACGAGAACGTCACGAAGAATATCATAAGCGACACCGCCATAACGATTTCGCTGTTGATGATGGGCAGTTGGTTGACGTTTTCCACAACCTTTCTTGCACGCGGTTTCAAACAATAAATGCCGATTGCCGAAAACGTGCCGATAAGCGTCGATACAACGCTCGATACGACGGCGATAATCAGCGTGTTTTTAAGCGCGGCAAGCAGTTCGGGTGTTTTGTCGGACGCGAATATCGACTTGTACGACTCGAAACTGAACCCGTTGTCAAAAGAGAAAATCGACGTGTTGAAAAACGAAAACACGATAATCAACACTATCGGCGCGTACAGCAGCGCGAGAAGTAAATAAAGATATGCTTTTGCAAAAAATTTCTTTACCATAAGTTTCTTCCTCCCGTCGCGGACGTTTTTGAAAACCTGTTCATTATAAAGTTGGAAATAAGCACGAGAATTATCATTACAAGGCTCATGACGCTGCCGACGCCGTACAAGCCCTGATCGAACTTCATCTGAATGCTGTCGCCGAACAAAAATACCGTGCTGTCCGACAAAAGCTGGCTTATCGCGAACGTCGAAATCGTGGGAATGAACACCATCGTGATTCCGCTTAAAATCCCCGGCACCGACAACGGCAATATCGTTTTTGCGAAAACCTGGAACTTGTCTGCCCCGAGATCTTCCGCCGCCTCGATATAGTTTTTATCAATGCTCGAAAGCACCGTGTGCAAAGGAAGTATCATAAACGGCAGATAGTTGTAAACCATGCCGAACACGACCGTTCCCATTCCGAGCGGAATGTTCATCGACACGAAAATCGCTTTCGTTGCAAGCGTCCTTATCAGGAAGTTTACCCACATGGGCAGGATAAACAGCAATACGAAAATCTTGCTTGCGCTGTATTTCGCAAGAAAGTACGCCGCGGGATATCCCAGAACTATGCAGATAATCGTCGTCAGAAGTCCGACGAGAATGGAGTTTCCAAGCACCACCAGACTTGACTTTTCGGTGAAGAAAATCGCAAAGTTTTTGAAACTGAATTTCCCGTCGTAAATAAACGCGTTGGCAAGAATCAGCACAAGCGGCGTAACAACGAAAACCAGCAAAAACAGCATATACGGATAAGCAAAGGCTTTTCGCGTAAATCTGAAATTTTTAATTTTCTCTTTCATTAAATTGCCTCCACCTTAATGTCTTCGGGTTTAATATTGATACCTACGCGGTCGCCTTTGAGCCATTCGTCCTGAGTGTCGACAAAGAAGTCATAGTCGAAATCGGTACGTAAAATGACCTGATAGTAACTTCCCTTGTAAATGCTCGACACGACATCCGCGCTGACCGTTCCGTCGGCTTCGTCGTCGGTAACATCGACTTTATCAAACGGAATCGACACTTTAACTTTCGTGCCTGCGGGCAAGTCGCTTTTCGTTTCAAAGTCGGCTTCGCAAATTTTAACGATGCCGTTGTCGCCCATTTCGGTTTCGTACTCGTTGATAATGCGCGCTTTGTGCATGATGTGTATTTCTTCTTTCGGAATGAAGATACCGATTTCTTCGCCGACGGCGCACTCGGTATTTTCAACGATCTGCAATTCGTTTCCGTCGCTTTCGCAAAGGATTTCGTAGTGGTCGCCCTTGAACACGCAGGACGTTACTTTTGCGGTGAGTTGTCCCTTTTCGACGTTTTTGCCCTTCGTGATGTAAATGTCTTCGGGGCGCACGATGATATCAACGGGTTCGTTGGGTTTGAAGCCTTTGTCGACGCACTCGAACTCGGTGTCGAAGAAGCTGCATTTATAGTCGTCGATCATAATGCCCGACATGATGTTGCTTTCGCCGATAAAGTCGGCGACGAATGCGTTTGCGGGCTCGTCGTAAATCTTTTTCGGGGTGCCGATTTGCTGCACTTCGCCGTCGCGCATAACGATGATTTTGTCGCTCATGGTGAGCGCTTCTTCCTGATCGTGCGTGACGTAAACGAACGTGATTCCAAGGCGTTTATGCATATCCATCAGTTCGATCTGCATATCCTTTCTCATTTTAAGGTCAAGCGCGCCCAGCGGCTCGTCAAGAAGCAGCAACTTCGGCTCGTTGACGATTGCCCTTGCGATTGCGACGCGCTGTTGCTGTCCGCCCGAAAGGCTGTTCACGTCGCGGTGACCGTAGTCTTCAAGGTCAACCATTTTAAGCGCGTGATTGACTTTTTCGGCGATTTCGGCTTTCGTATATTTTCTCATATTGTCGAAAGTCCTGCCCTTTCTGTCAGTGTACGTCGTGCCGTCGGGAATGGTTTTAAGTTTCAGACCGAACGCAATGTTGTTGAACACGTTAAGGTGCGGGAACAACGCGTATTTCTGGAAAACCGTGTTCACGGCGCGCTTATGCGGCGGCAGATTGGAAATATCTTCGCCGTCGAAAAGGATTTGTCCGCTGGTCGGTTTTTCAAAGCCGGCAATCATACGAAGCGTCGTCGTCTTACCACAGCCCGAAGGTCCTAAAATTGTCACGAATTCGCCGCGTTTTATCGCGATGCTTTCGTTTTTGACGACTGCTTTGCCGTCGTATTCCTTGGATACGTTTTTGATTTCGATAATGTTTGCAGATGACATATACTCTCCTTAAAACGTGGGCGGGCTTGACACCCAGATGATTTTAGCCGTTGTATTTTTTGTATTTTTAATATAATGTACTTTGTTGCTTACAAAATAAAAACTGTTGCGTTTTTTGCACTTATAGACGTTGTTGCCGATGACGATTTCGATTTCGCCGTCAAGGACGTATCCGAATTCTTCGCCCTCATGCGGCATATCTTTCTGAAGCGTCGTATTCGGCTCGATTTCGATATAAACAGGCTCCATCTCGTTCTTCTGACTGTTTGGCACAAGCCATACGATTTTTTGCCCGTCGCCTTCCTTTTCGAAAAAGTCGTCGCTCGTGAACACGACTTGTTCGGGTTCGTCTTCGCTGAAAAAGGTTTTCAGGTCGCTCCCGAGTGCCACCATAAGGTCGTTCAGGGTGGAAATTGTCGGCATGGTCAGGTCGTTTTCGAGTTGGCTTATGTAGCCTTTCGTGAGTTCGCACCTGTCGGCAAGTTCCTCCTGCGTCAATCCGCAACGAAGCCGCAGATTTTTCAGTTTGGTTCCGATTTCCATATATCCTCCTGTTTCCGCGCCGTTTGTTTAGTATTTCTAAACCTAAAAATTAGAGAGTTTTGTAATTTTAAGAAAAAAGTTTACAATTACTAAACCATACGACTGAATATGATTATATGAAAATAGCGTATATTTGTCAACGAAATATACGCATTTTGTCGCAATTTGTAAAAAGATATTTTTGACGATCGTATCCCGCGCAAAAAACCGCAAAAAAAGAATATATCAAAGATATATTCTTCCGCCTCAAATTTCGTATAAAAAAACGCACGGTTTTCACCGTGCGTAATTTCGTTTTTTCTTATTCGACGACCTGCGAAACGACTGCAAAGCGTTTCACCGATTCCGCGCTGCTTTCGGCTTGTTTCTTATTGTCGTAAGTTTCGCCGACGTAAATGCTGTTGCGGTTTTTGATAATGAACTTATATCTATTGTTTTTGTCCTTATCCACACGTACGGTCGTTGCTGCGTCCTGCATATTTTTCTTGAAGGTTTCGATGCCTTCCAGGCACGATTTCTTCGACGCATATTCGCGGCTTTCATAAAGAAGCTGACCGTTGTTTGCATAAAGATAGAATTGATAAAGATCGCCGTAAACGCAATCTACGCGATATTTTCCGACAACGCTTTTTGCTGCGGTTTCTGCGGGAGCGATTTCCTTAACTGCCGGTTTCTTTGCGGGCTCTTTCGTCGCAACTTTTTTTGCAGGTTCTTTCGCCGCGGCTTTATTGGGTGCGGACTCTTTTGTTGCTGCTTTTTTTACTTCTTTTGCCATATTGATATAACCCCTTTAATTATTTTAAAAATTTATTCGCTGATTTCGGAAACCTGTGCAAAGCGTTTCACGGATTCCGCGCTGCGTTCCGCTGCTTTTGCGGTCGAGTACGTTTCGCCGATGTAAATGCTGTTGCCCTTCTTGAAGATGTACTTGTAGCCGCCGTTCTTATCGACGTCGATGCGGTACTCGCAATCTGCGACGTTCTTCTTAAAGGTCGCGATGCCGCCCTTGCAGGAGTTCAGCCTTGCGTATTCACGGCTTTCGTACAGAAGTTGCCCGTTGTTTGCGTAAAGGTGGAACTGATACGCATAGCCGGTATCTTCGATCGTATATTTGCCGACGACCTTCGGTTTATCGGCTTCGTCGTTTTCCTCGACGGGTTCTTCAACCTTTGCCGCCGCCTTTTTCTTTGCGGGGGCTTTCTTTGCGGGTGCGGCTTCTTCCGTTACTTCCGCCTTCTTCTTTGTCGCTTTTTTCTTTGCGGGAGCGGGTTCTTCCGCGGCGACTTCGGGTTCTTCCGTCTTTTCTTCTTTCTGCGCTTTTTTGGGTTTCAGATTTATTTTTGCCTTGCCCCAGCTGTCGTCAACGAAGTTGTCGTTGTTTTCAGGCTCGATATAGTGCTTTTCCTCGACGGGCGCGGGTTCTTCCGGCTGAACGTATGCGGGAACGGGCGCGGGCGCGACGGGTTTTTCTTCTTCCACGGGAGCATAAACTTTTTCTTCCGCGATAAACTTCGACATATCGATTTGTGCCTGCGGAGCGGGTTTTTTGTCTTCAAACGGAGGCAGCTCGTCATCGAAAGCGTCGGCGTCGAACTTCTTTTCGTCCTCGATATAAGGCGCGGGTGCAGGTGCCGCTGCCGCAACGGGCGCGGGTGCGGGTGTCGCGGGTACGACGGGCGTTTCTTTCACAGCGGGTTTTTCTTCGGCTGCGACTTTGCCGCCTTTCTTACTTGCTTTCTTTGCGTCTTTGACGCTTTGTCTTGCCGCTTTCTTTGCCGCTTTCTTCGCCTTGTTCTTCTTTGCGCAAACCGCGATAATAACGATTAAGCCGATGAGTACGAGCGCTGCGCCCGCAACAAGCAATATGAACTTAATCGGGGGATTTTCTGCCAATAATTCAACGAAAAAGTCTTTCACCGTGATGGTAAAGAAATCGACGATTTTCTGCCATACTTCATTGGATGAAACTGCTGCTAACATTTTTCAAACTCCTCTTTAATAATATAACCCTGAAAATAAATTAGATAAAATACCTATACTGTGTATATTATAACACAATAAATTTACGTTATCAAGGTTTTGAAAATATCAATTTGACGAAATTCGTGTTTTTTTGCTAATTTTTTTATTGCGATATGCCTTAAAAAATATGTCGAACAATGCGTTTTTTGCTTGCAAAAAAAACGCCGAAATGTTACTATGTTAAAAGTAAATATTGTGAGGTGTTTTATGAACAACGTAACTATTTTCAATCACCCTCTTATCACACACAAAATTGCAATTATGCGTGATGAACGTACCGGCAGTAAAGAGTTTCGCGAACTTGTGGAAGAAGTCGCAATGCTTATGGCGTTTGAGGCTCTCCGCGATATCAATACGCAAGAAATTGAGGTTAAAACCCCGATTGCGGTCACTAAAACCCGCGTTATTGCAAATGACATCGCAATCGTGCCTATTCTCCGCGCAGGTCTCGGCATGGTAAACGGTATCCTTGCTCTTGTCCCCACCGCAAAAGTCGGACACGTCGGTCTTTATCGCGACCACGAAACGCTTGAACCCAAGGAGTACTACTGCAAACTTCCCGACGATATCGCAAACCGCGAAGTCATCATTCTCGATCCGATGCTCGCAACCGGTGGCAGCGCAATCGCGGCAATCGACTTCATTAAGGCGAAAGGCTGCAAGAACATTAAGTTTATGAGCATCATCGGCGCGCCCGAAGGAATTGAAAAGGTCCACGCAAAACATCCCGACGTACACATCTTCGTCGGCTGCAAAGATTCTCACCTTAACGAAAACGGCTACATCGTCCCCGGTCTCGGCGACGCCGGCGACAGAATTTTCGGTACGAAATAATCCGCAATAATTGAACGAATAATTGCATTGCCCTGACATTAGTCAGGGCTTTTTGATGGCGCAAAGTGTTTCATCACTTTGCGGTGAAATTGTTCCGTGCAACGCACTTTATGTCATTGCGAGCGAAAATACAGGGACCCCGCGGGATACTGTGTACCCGTGGGGAAAAGGCGCACACAAGCAAAAGAGTGAGCGTTATCGCAGGCGATAATGCGATTTCAAAAGCGCAGTTATCGGGGACCCCGCGGGATACTGTGTACCCGTGGGGAAAAGGCGCACACAAGCAAAAGAGTGAGCGTTATCGCAGGCGATAATGCGATTTCAAAAGCGCAGTGTGCGCCGTATATCCCGGAAGGGTTACCTTGTTTTAAAACTATGCAAAAAGTTGCATTTCAGGTATAAAAAAAGTCCTCATAAAACTATGAGGACTTTTTGATATTTCGTTGATTATTACTTGTCGGACGATTCGTCCCTTGCTTCTTCAATCGTTTGGAATTCCACCGTCGCGGTTTTGTCTTCGTTTTCGAGTCCGAGTTCTTCGACTGCTTCGTCGACTGCTTCGCTGTCTGCCACGACTTCGTCTTTTCTGACGCCGGGGAGTTTGTCATCCGTGTCATACGTTACGCCTTCGCCCACGACCGCGATGCTTTCACCGTCTTTGACTTCGCCCTGTTTTTCTTTCTTGGTTTTGATGGAAAGAAGGACGTTGGTAAGGATACCTACGATAAGAGCGGTTGCGATGTTGGTGATGGTGATGATTGCTTTGCCCTGCGTTGCAAGACCGAATTTAAGAGCGAGTCCGCCGATACCCGTAATAAGGATTGCTGATACGACGAAGAGGTTTTTGCTTTCGCCGAGGTCGACGTTTTGCAGCATTTTAAGACCGCTGACTGCGATAAATCCGTAGAGAGCCAGGCATACGCCGCCCAGAATGCAGGTGGGAATTGTTTCGATAAGTGCGATGAACGGGCTGAAAAACGCGATTATAATCGCGATAACAGCCGCGCCGATTATGGTGTAAATCGAGGCGTTTTTGGTGATTGCCACACAGCCGATGCTTTCGCCGTAAGTGGTGTTGGGGCAGCAGCCGAAGATTGTGCCGACGGTCGTTCCAAAGCCGTCACCGATGAGCGTGCGATGGAGACCGGGTTCTTTGAGAAGGTCTTTTTCGATGATGGTGCTCATGTTTTTGTGGTCCGCGATATGTTCCGCGAAAACGACCAGCGATACGGGAATGAACAGAAGCGCGATTGCGCCGACGCCCGTGCCGGTAAGTCTTGCGGTGCCGTTTACGGATTCCTTAATTGCTTCGATAATCGCAAGGTGCGGATAATCGAGGAATGCGGTGACGCCCGTGAATTTGCCGTCTTTTACGAAGTTTTCGACAAGCGGAGTCCAGTTGACGATTTTGAGATATTCGACGTCGCATGCGTATCCGAAGATGGAGAAGAACGATGCGAGAAGGTAACCTGCGCCGATACCGATGATGAAAGGCATAAGTTGCATTTTTTTGCTGCCCTTGCAGGATACGAAGACCGTTACGAAGAATGCGAACAGACCGCAAAGGATTGCGACAAGGTTGTAAGATTGTCCGCTGCCGCTTGCAGTGGTAAGGTTGCCGATTGCGCTGCCCGAAAGACCTAAGCCGATAAGAGCAACCGTGGGCCCGATGATGACCGCGGGCATAAGTTTGTTGATCCATTCAGTACCTTTCTTCCAGACGATAAAGGCAAGTATGCAGTATACAGCGCCTGCGAATACGCCGCCGAGAATAATTCCCCACCAGCCGTATTGAGTTGCGCCTATCAACGCCGAGATAAACGCGAACGAACTTCCGATGAACATCGGGCTCTTTTTCTTGGTAACCCATACGTAGAACAGGGTTGCGATACCTGCGCCGAAAAGTGCGGCAGCAGGGCTCATGTTGACGCCGTTTCCCGAGGAAAGAATAGGCACGAGAATCGTCGCGCATACGACCGCCAAGAATTGTTGAAGCGAGTACACAAGCGTTTGTTTGAAGGACAGCTTGTCTTCAACGTTGTAAATCATCTTCATAAGTAACAATCTCCTTTAAAATTTATTTATATTTTGATATATCAGAGTGAAAACAGGTCAACGGCGATTTTCTCGTCATAGGGCGGTATCATTACCCTTACGACCTCCTGCTTGGACGTTGGCAGGTTTTTGCCGACGTAGTCCGCGCGTATCGGAAGTTCGCGATGACCGCGGTCGATAAGCACGGCAAGTTGTATCGTGCGCGGACGTCCCAGCGTGAACACGGCGTCGATTGCGGCGCGCGCCGTCCTTCCGGTAAACAAAACGTCGTCAACAAGGACGACGTCTCGTCCCCTTACTTCAAAGGGAACGTTGATTTTTTCGATAACGGGAGTTTCGCTTTTTTCCGCAAGGTCGTCACGATAAAGACTTATATCGAGTTCACCCACGTCAAGCGACACGCCTTCGTATTTTTTCACGTTTTCGGCAATTATTCCGGCAAGGGGGATACCACGGCTTTTAATGCCGATAATCACGACGTTTTCCAGGGAGTCGTTTCTTTCGATAATCTCGTGCGATACCCTTTTAAGCGCGCGGGCGACAGCCGTATCATCCATAATGTTTGCCTTAATTTCCATAAAACCTCAAAAAAAATCTTGCGTCAAGACACGCAAGATATGATACACCTGTTTATTGTATGATAACCTTGTATGCCTCTCTGGACATAATTAAAGATTTCTGTTAGGGTTATAATAACACAAGCGGCATTTTTTGTAAACCGTTTTTAAGAAGGAAAAGAAAATTTTTTTATTATTATTTTTTTGAAAATATCGCGCTTCTTCTCGCCTTCGAAATTTACCCGCCGCCCTTCATTTTCATTATATAAACAATATAATATATAATATATAATATTAAACATTAAAAAGCGTCGGGGTGTCCCGACGCTTTGAAAATGGTTTCCCGCGTGTTTTGCGACAATCAATAGTTGTCCGCGGATATTTCAAAATAACTTTGGGGATGATTGCACGTCGGGCAAACCTCGGGCGCGCACTCTCCGACGACGATATGGCCGCAGTTTCTGCATTCCCACACTTTCACCGTGGATTTTTTGAAAACTTCCGCCGTTTCGATATTTTTCAACAGCGCGCGATATCTTTCTTCGTGGTGTTTCTCGATCGCCGCGACAAGTCTGAATTTCGCCGCAAGTTCGTGGAAGCCTTCTTCTTCGGCTGTTTTTGCAAAGCCCGCATACATATCCGTCCATTCGTAGTTTTCGCCCGCCGCTGCGGAAACAAGGTTTTCCGTTGTGTTTCCGATGCCGTTAAGTTCCTTGAACCAAAGTTTGGCGTGTTCTTTTTCGTTGTCGGCGGTTTTCAGAAACAGGGACGCGATTTGTTCATAGCCCTCTTTTTTCGCAACCGACGCAAAGTAAGTATACTTGTTTCTTGCCTGTGATTCGCCCGAAAAAGCCGTTTCGAGGTTCTTTTCGGTTTTTGTACCTGCATATTTGTTCATTTTTCTTCTCCTTATAAAATATTTTATATTTTGGAAACGGCACGCCGTCGCGTGCGTTTGTTTAACGATTATGCGCGTTTTCTCTTAATGACGACCAACGTAACCACGATGATTGCCATAAGCACTGCCGCGCCGCCCACGCCTGCGCCGATGCCAATTGCCAGCGTGTTTGTTTTCGCTTTGGGCGCGACGTAGTCTTCTGCAAAGATGAAGTAGCCGAGCTTATCGGTTTCAAACGTTACGGTGCCGTCGCCGTTATCGACGTAGTTTACTTCCGTCCATTCGCCGTTGTTGTATCTGATGAGTTTCGCGCCGTTTGCGCTGACGTTCATCGTTACGGTTGCGGGGCTCATAAGTCTGGGCTGTTTGTCGGCGTTCATAAGGACGCTTTTGTTCTTATATTCGCTGAGCGACAGGAAGTAGACCTTGCCAGCGACGTACTCTTTGCCAAAGATTTCCTTATTTTGTCTTAAACCGTTGGTGAAGTTATCGCGGCTTGCGGCGTTGTTTCTGTCGAGTATGCAGAAGTAAACGGTGTATCCGCTGTCAGCCTGCGTCCAGCTGCCCGAGATCGTGCCGATGCCGTTATCTTCCAGCACTTTATCGTCGGGAACGTTGACGTCGCCGCCCCATACCGAGTTAAGTTCGTTTTCGGTGATGGAAATCGTCGCTTCGATTATGCCGTCCGCCGACACGGCACGGGTATATCTTTCGGATTCCGCACTGCTGTCGACCGTCCAGGCGCCGCCCTTGATAAGTCCTTTATGAACGACTCTGTAAGGATATCTGCCTTCGCCCACAAGTCCCGCAGCGTTATTCACGACCTTGTAACTGGCGTCGCTGACGCGATAAACGATGACAAAGTCTTTTGCGATTTCTTTGTAGTTGCCGCCGACGGAGTCTTTGTCGATAAGATTTTCAACCGTGGGCAGATTGAACGATTCGCCTACGTTTGCAGTGATATCGACAAGGTTGAATTTCGCGCCGTTAACGTTGATTTTGCGGGCGAGCGAGACCGAGCCGATGAAGTTTTCGTTGCCCTTATATCTCACGCGGACGTAGCATACGCCGCCACCCTGACGGACGGGAGCACTGCCGAGAATCGTCTTGAAATCTTCATCAAAGGAATATTCGTAAACGATGTCGTTTGCGCCGATGACCATGCCGTAAGTCGTCTTGTAGTAATTGAACGCGTCGTCGACCTTTTGCACTTTTTCAGCGAAGTCTTCGCCGTATTTTGCGTCGTACGTAACGGACGCGTCTTTAATCTTAATTTCGGTGCCGATTCTTTCAATCGTGAAAGTTTGTTCAAGAATGTATTCGTTATTCAAGCGCGATACCGTGAACTTACCGTAGTATTCCCCTGCGTCGATTGCCTTGTCAACGGGCACCCATACGCCGTCTGCGCCCTTCTTGAAGTATTCCTCCGATTCAATTTTCAACTGTGACGGGCTTATGACGTTAAGCGTGTATGCCAACGCGTTGTACGGGGCGCTGAACTTATCGACGTTGCCTTTGTCGTTGAACATTTTATTTTCAAACTTGACGTCCGAGAAATCAAGCACGGACACGACTTTGGTTTCCGTGTCGTTGAAGCCCGTTATTTTCTGGAAGTTGCTTTTCTCGCCGAAGCTTTTGATTTTCAACGTATATTTATACGCGCCCGAAGTGGTGTCGTAAACGCCGGTATTAATGTCGACGTTGATAACGAAATTGTTGCCGTTCTGATCGACGACTACGGGCTGATACTGACGCTGCGTGAAGTCGATTTCACCGATGTCGAGTTTGTTTTTGAGTTCGGTATCCTCATAGTATTCGATTGCGTAAACGATGTCTTGCGACAGCTCGAAGCGGTGACCGTTGATGATGCAAACGCCGCCTTTTACGAACGTATCGAGCACCCAGACGGTTGCGCTTGCTGGCAAAACGTCAACGTTTTCGGTCTTTGCCTTGCCGTTTTCGTCCTTGCTGTACGCGATATAACCTGCGCCGTCTTTCTGATAAATCACAACCTCGTTTTCGCCGAGTTTATTAATATAGTAATAGTTGCCGTTCGTGTCGACAGCGTAAATACCGGTGATTTTCGCGCCGCCGATTTCGCGCGGAGAAATGGTGACCGTAACAACCGCCTCGGTAACGTTCAGGACGTAGTTTTTGCTGTCATTGCCGGTAATACCCAGCGTGACTTTGCAATCGGGATAAGTGCCGACGTTGATATTTGTCGTATTGCCCGTGCTTGTTAACAGTTTCACGTCGTCGCCCGACACAACGCCGCCAAACGTATAGCTGCTGATTTGGAACGCCGTTTTGTTGTCGAAAGGTTTATCGACGTTATTCACCGTAACCGTGATGGGTTTGGGCGTTACGGTAATCGTCGCTTCAACGGTAACGTCTGTCAGGTCATAGAATTTTTTTCTTTCGCCGACGAGTTTGAAATCGTTGACGTTAAAGGTATATGTGCCGACGTCCTTGCCGGGCAGGATAATCGTGCCGTATTCGAGCGTGATGTTGTCCGTGCCTTGCAGTCCCTCGATACTAAACGTGCAGTTGTCCGAGTTCGTCAGAATCGTATTTTCGCCGTTATAAATCTTTGAGGCGATAAGCGTGATTTTACCGAGTTTGGCTGGTAGGATATCGATATACGCTTTGGGTGCGCTTGCGGAGCCGCCCGCGTTTGTGATCTGGTAATTGTTGTTCAGTTCGCCCGCGATTTCGATATTTATAAGCGACGCGCGAAGCCCGGGGTTGACGGCAATGCTGTCAAGCTGGAACGTGCCTTTCCATTGGATATTTTTCCATTCGTCCGCTTTGTCGCCCAAAACCTTATCGAGCACCAATAAAGAGCCGTCGCCCGAAACGTAGTCGGTCATTGCGTAGTTGATGGTGCCGTTATAAACAAACTTCGCATGTTCGTAATTCTCGTCGATCGTAAGGCGGGCTTTTCTTATTTCGTGCGTGCCGACGACAAACCTGCCGTCCACGAGGGTGATGACGTTGCCGTTTACGTCAAAGAAAACCTTTTCATATTCGTCGATGAGCGCAGCCGTATAAGCCGAGCCTTCGACGTAGGAAGCCAGGACGTTGCTGACAATCACGTTTCTTATGCCTGCATTAACGCCGTCGTACGCCGCGTCGAAAGTAATGCCGATTTTCCCCGACGGGATAGTGCCTGTAAACTTGTTCGACAACGTGTACGAAACAAGCGACGTACTTACGTCGGTCGTATTGTTGAAGTATCTTCGGGCGTTCGTATCGATGTTGAAGTTGACGTTGATCTTTGCCCTGTCAAGGTTGACGTTGTAGATGGTTTCCTCGTTTGTATTGCCCGCTTCGTCGACAAGCCAGAATCTGACCTGAATTTGCGTGAGGCCTGAAACGTTTCTGCCCTCGAACAAATCCATATAAACGTCGTTTGTATCAAGCGAAAGTTCCTTTGCCTCGCCCACGACGCCGTCACGGGTGATTGCGTAATAAAGAGTCATCGGGCTGCCCAAAAATTCGCTGACGTAGCCGTCTTTCCCGACTTGTTTGTAGTTAAGGTTCACAAGAAGGGGCAGTAAGTCGGCATACGCGTCTGTCGAGAAGTCAAGAAGCCTTGCAATTTCGGGCTTGTATCCGTTATAGTTGTCGTATTTCACGGGAACGTCAACGGTGTACGTGATATTTGACGAATTATAAATCGCTTGGAGATAATAGATGCGTTCGTATCCTTCGGGCGAAATTTCGTCATGTCCTATGATATATTTGTTATCGACGATTTTGTCGTTGATGCTCACCCAATCGGTTTGCTTGCCTACTAAAACGCCGTTTTTAAGGTTACAATAACTGATTTGATAGGTTATCTCCATGATGGAAGAGAGCGTGTTGAACTCGATAACGACGTTCTGATTCGTCCATTCGCCGTTATACGCGCCGCCGTTTTCAATGTAAATTGCGGTTTCCCATTTTTCGGGCGGGTTCTTGTTGTCGTCGATTGTGAACTTGTGATAATCGCTGTAAACGGCGTGGTTTGCCCAGTTTTTTTGTACGTCGTTAAAAAGTGCGATTTGTTCCGCACTCGCGCCTTCGTAGAATCGTCCGACCGTGTCAATCGCTTTGAACTTGATTGCGTATTCGCCCTTTTCAAGTCCCGAAAGGGTGAAGATGTCGGAGCCGGGGTTGTTGATTGCAATGCCTGTCTGCCCTTCGATTTCAACGTAATTGCCGTCAACCTTTTGGTAAAGGGTATAGAAATACTTGACGTCACCGCGAGTGTCGGTGTCTTCAAGAACAGGTTTGAATTTTATTGTGTCGGTATAAAAATACGTGACGCCGTCTTTTTCGTTAAAAACGTTTTCGGTAAGGAGAGCAACTTCGTTCAATGCCGTGGGCTTGGTGTAGTCGATACCGTCGCAGTCGACGCTCAACGTCTTACCCGAAAGATTGATTGAGTTTTTATAATTTACACGATATATCGTGTCGGTTTCGATAGGCAAAAGCCCGTTGTCTTTTCCGTCGTAAATGACCGTGACGTAAAGCCCGCGGAAAGAACCCGTCGCGGGGTCGTTATTGTCAAACGCAAACGGCTCAACCGTTATGCTTTCCAAGCCCGTCGGATAACGCAACGTTTTCAGCTGTTCTAATGTATAATCGCTTCTTTTGTATGTTTTTGCTTTGCCGTCCGTTATTGCGCCCGTGCCAATATATGCTTGAAGAATGTCAAAACCTTTGATATCCGCTTCTTTAAGTCCGAAGAATTTGTCAAAAAGCAGGAAGGAGAACTGCTTTGTTTGCTTTCCGTCGGTGCGGATTGACGTCAACTTGTTGAACATAGGATCAAGAACGTCTTCGCCGTTCAATGCCCAGTCAAGGTTGCCGACAATATTGTTGTCAGTGGTATAAAGATTCGATATGTTTGCAAAGGTGTCCGAGATCGCAATGTCCGGTTTGGTTGTTCCGTCCCATGCTGCGGTAACGGGTGTGAAAAGGCTCGGGTTATCGACAGACTTGACCTTAATCGTGATTTCAAGCCCGCTGATTTCGATTTTTTCGCCACCACCATCTCTTTGACCGCCGGCATATACAAGGATGTATTGTTTATTCGCCGTGACTTTCCAGGTCGTGCTCGTGTTATACGTTTCTTCAACGACTTGTTCGGCAGTTACGCCGTCTTTATCTTCGTTTTCTTCGATTTTTGAAATATTACCCGCTACGGAAATAAACTTGTGCGTTACTTTCATGTTGGTGAATTTATACGCACTGTCAAGGTTTGCGCTGATTTCAATCGTCGCGCCAAGCGAAACAAGTTCATCGGGCAGTTTATAATAAGCATACAGCCTTTCTCTTACACTGCCTACAACACCACCGCTTGAAGATGTGTATGCGCCAGTAGATGAAGAATGAACTTTAATGTTATAAAGCGTTGTTTGTCCACCAATAAATGCGAAATAATTCTCATATGTATTGGGCGTAAATGTATATGTCGCAATATTTCCATCGGCGCTGGTTTTAAGTGGCATGTTCCACTTCCACGCCCCCGTCGAATCTATTGCAAGTTCTTTCATGCTCGGTTCATACGTATTTTTTGCAAACGCAACATTGTCGCTTTGTGCGCCCGTGCGCGTAAAAGAAATTGCGCTGACAAGCAGTGCGACTGCAAGCATAAACACTAATGCAAGTCCGCTGATACGAAGTAAGTTTTTGCTTGATTTTTTTGCTCTCATATCTCTCCTCCGATACGCCGGAAAACCCGGCGGTATAGCCATAGTATGTGCAATTTTGGGCATAATGCGCCCAAAAGATATTGCTATAAATATAATATACAAGATATTACAACCGAATGTCAAGTTATTTTGCGTTATGACGTGCCATTTTCACGTCCCGTTTTCGCCGTTTCGCACTAATTTCCAAACGAAAACATAAACTGCCTTATGGAACTTTCGCGGCTCAACGTCATTGAACTCACAAATCTTGCCCTGTCCGTTGCGACGATACTGACGCGCGACCTTACCGTGTCCGAGACGGAATGTCTTTTGAAATTCCTTTGCATCGTGCGCGACGATATATCGCTCATACTTTGCGACAAACGCAACGACAAGTCCTGATATGTTATTCCGTACAAAACACACTGTCATTTTGACATTCATCACTGTCAATTATTACGGCTTATAAAAAAATTGATTTTCAAAAAAATCTTCAAAAAATTTGAACTCGACAAAACGAAAAACGGCGGTTTTCCAAAATCGTATTTTCGTTTCGCCCTGATAATACGTCGGTTTTGACAAAACGTCGGCGATTTTGTATAATAAAATTATGAAATACGATAAAAAGGGTTTCACTCTTGTGGAGCTTATCGTCGTAATTGCGATTATGGCGGTGCTTGCCGGCGTCGTTTCGGGCGCAACCGTGGGCATTCTCAACAAGAAAACCGACGAAGTCAACTACATATACAACGGAAAACAAATTTCTGCACAAATCGTTTCGTGGGCGCAGGAAGTCGTTGAACGCCCTGCGTTCTTCACCGAACTTACGGGGATCGAAATCGACGTGACAGATCTTTTGTTGTATGGCAGTATCGACGAAATATGGACGGATGCGTACTCGGAAGCCGCTTACAATACCCTGAAAAACAGGTTTTCGTCCTTAAAATGGGCTGATTCGTACGGCGTTCCCGAAAAAAAGGGGACTTTTTCCGCCGATTTTAACACGGAGCAAAAAGCGATTTATCTTTATTACAAGGGAAAATCGCAAGAATATCGTGAAGTATATTACAAAATTTACCTGAGCAGTGAAAACGTCGTCACTGAAAAAGGCAGCGGCTTTTAACGATAAAGCGATAACGTTTATCGCTTTATCCGAGTTATATTTGCCTTGCGGCAAAAGCGATGTTGCTTACGCAGCGATGTGTGCCTTCGGCACGTTGCGGATTATTTGTCATTCTGAGGAGCGAAGCGACGTGAGAATCCCCCGGAAGGGACACCGCATTATAAAACCCACGCAAGATACTTTTGTACTTGCGTGGAAAAAAGGCGCACACAAGCAAAAGAGTGAGCATTATTGCTTGCAATAATGTGAT
>ULWN01031764.1_pt1 | contig 19553 bp, 17 predicted proteins | sample 1960371 | NCBI WGS metagenome assembly ULWN01 (sample SAMEA4835813, study PRJEB28245) | human gut metagenome | biome: gut microbiome; material: fecal sample | place: Denmark | collected 2008 | reverse complement strand
GCTCGAAAAAGTGGCGTTCAGCCACTTTTTTGACACTCTGAGCGCGATACCGCGCTTTTTTCGCCTTACATCATCTGTAGCATCTCGGACTTCAGCAGTTTGATTATGTGCTTTTCCAGCCTGCTTATGTAGCTTTGGGATATTCCCATCATGTCTGCAACCTGCTTCTGGGTGTACTCCCTGTTGCCGTATAGGCCGAAGCGCAGCTCCATAATCTTCTTTTCTCTCGGAGTGAGCTTCTTCATGGCGAGAGACAGCAGCTCCTTATCCACCTCGTCCTCTATGCCCCGGTATATGGCATCTGCGTCTGTGCCGAGTATATCCGAAAGCAGCAGTTCGTTGCCGTCCCAGTCAACATTCAGTGGCTCATCGAGAGAAACCTCAAGCTTCAGCTTGCAGCTCCTTCTCAGGTACATCAGTATCTCGTTTTCTATGCAGCGGGAAGCGTATGTGGCAAGCTTTATGCGCTTCTCTGCGTCAAAGGTGTTTACCGCCTTGATAAGGCCTATTGTGCCTATTGATATAAGGTCCTCGACACATACGCCGGTATTCTCGAACTTTCGGGCTATGTACACTACAAGCCTGAGGTTGCGCTCGATGAGCGTCTGTTTGACCTCCTCATCTCCGGCGCGGAGCTGCTCCATTATCTTTGCTTCCTCTTCCCTGCTCAGGGGCGGCGGCAGCGCCTCACCGCTGTTTATGTAGTATATATCCCCCCCAAGAAACGCATATAGCCTTGTGAGCACATCTTTCACTATGCTAAGCATGGTATTTCCCCTCCAGCCTCGTTATTTTCAACTCATCGCAGAGCGCCGCGGGCGGTATGAGCGCGGCTCTGAGCGGCCTTTTTGACACTGCCACAAGTATATCCATATCGCTGCCGTCCAGCCGTGCGCTGTCCGGCCTGAATGCGTACAGCACGCTTCTTTCGTTCACCGTGCCAACTGGTATAGGTATATCTCCCGTCTCAGGCAGCCATGCTACGGCTACCGGACGGCCGCTCACAGGATCGTGCAGGCTGTTGCCGCTGTCCACCATGGCGTCAAGCTCATATTCCTTATCTCCCCGCTTCAATAATAGAGTATGTCGGTTTTGGTTATCCAGCCTTTTGCCCCGCACCCTTCTGGCGACGCCCGGCATTATCGACGCCGCAAACGCTATGAGCAGCATCAGCCTTAACGATATGCCGTCTCCGAGGCTTCTCACATTGCCAAAGGCGCATATCATCAGAAACCCGAGCCCGCCTATCGTCAGTGCCGCCGCCAATATCGCAGTGAGGCCGGTAATGTAGCCGCGCAGGCCCTCATACGGAAATACCAGCGCCATGGCAAGGCACAGGATAGTTTTACACGGGAACATAGAAAGCACCGGCACATACATTGCGGCAGCTCCGTATACCGCGCCGCCCAATGAGAACAGCAGCACCCGCCCCAGCCTGATGCTTCTTCCGCATACCGCCCCCGCCAGCACGCATATTACGGTATTCATCAGCAGGTTATCCAGCAGAAATACCTCTATGTACATCTCAGTCACCCCCGGCGCAAGCAAATGATACCACAGGGCGGCAGTCGCAAATTGTAGAAGCGGTGATAAATATATATGCGAATATTGGTGGAAATATCACGCATAAAAAAACCGCCCCAGTAGGAGCGGTTTTCGCGATATTGGAATTTTTTAGAGCAGCGTCACGCCAGCCTTTTCGAAGCAGTCTATGGTATCCTGATCCCATACGGAGGACTGCACCTCGCCGATGTGAGCCTTACCCAGCAGCAGCATGCAGAGACGGGACTGGCCGATACCACCGCCAATGGTAAGGGGCAGCTCACCGTTGAGCAGCATCTTATGGAATGGCAGCTGACGCCTGTCATCACAGCCGGCCTTGGTAAGCTGCTCGTCCATGCTTTTGGCGTCTACGCGGATACCCATCGAAGATATCTCCATTGCGCAATCCAGCACGTCGTCATAGAACAGTATATCGCCGTTGAGCTTCCAGTCGTCATAGTCGGGGGAGCGGCCATCGTGCTTTTCGCCGTTTGAAAGCAGATCTCCTATCTGCATTATAAATACCGTCCTGTGCTCCTTGGTTATGGCATTCTCCCTCTCCTTGGGGGTCTTGTCGGGGTACATATCAAGCAGCTCCTGAGTGGTTATAAAGAACACGTCGCGGCTCAGCTCTGTCGTAATAAAGTTATAGCGGGCCTTGAGTACATCCAGTGTGTTGCATACGCAGCCCACTATGGCAGTAACAGTGTTCTTGAGGGTAGTAAGGTTGCGGGTATCAGGGGTTATGACCTTCTCCCAGTCCCACTGATCCACGTATACGGAGTGCAGGTTGTCCAACTCTTCATCGCGGCGTATGGCGTTCATATCGGTATAGAGGCCGTTGCCTGGGTGGAAGTCGTAGCGGTAAAGCGCCATGCGTTTCCACTTTGCGAGAGACTGCACTACCTGCGCATCCTTGCCGGTAAATGGGATATCGAAGCCTACCGGGCGCTCATAGCCGTTCAGGTTGTCGTTGAGGCCTGTCTCAGGCTGTACGAACAGAGGTGCGGATACGCGTTTGAGGTGCAGTGCCCGCGCAAGGCTGTCCTGAAATTCACGCTTTATGAAGCTTATAGCGTCCTGAGTTTCATAAAGTGACAGCGTGGACTTATAGCCCTGTGGGATAAAGGATTTGGTCATGGTTTTTCTTTCCTTTCTGAAAAATAAAAATATAAACAAAACGGGGAAACGCTCCTTTGCGCTTCCCCGTCTTATTACTTAAAAAAGTGTACGCCGGGCTAAGCGCCCGCGTCTTTTTGATTTAATCGTTTCTTCTCAAAAATGCAGGCACGTTAAGGTTATTAGTATTATTATTATTTCCCCTGGTCTTGTCTGCCTTGGGCAGGTCGTCCATGGTAAAGTGAGGGGTTACTTCCTCTCCTTCCGGAAGAGGGGAGCTGTACTGAGGAGTTCTGGTACGCTCACGCTCCCAGAATTTCACGTTTGCGCCATTCCAGCTGCTTTCCTGATCCTTCACGTCGCGTATGGTCGGCCTTCTGGGGGGCTGGCTGTTCTGTACGGCGTTTACGGCAGCCGTGGGATGCTGGCTCTGCTGAGACCTTGCGCCGGGTGCATCGAAGCCGGTAGCTATTACGGTTATGCGCACACCGTCGCCCATATCCTCGTCGATGCCTGCACCCATGATGATGTTTGCCTCGGGATCCGCGTACTCCTGAATGATAGAGGCCGCTTCGGAAAGTTCCTGTATGCCCAGATCCGCGCCGCCGGTGATGTTTAGCAGCACGCCCTTTGCGCCGTTTATTGTAGTTTCAAGCAGCGGGCTTACCACAGCCTGCCTTGCAGCCTCGGCGGCGCGCTTGTCGCCGGTGGCCATGCCTATGCCCATGTGGGCCATTCCACGCTCACGCATTATGGTACGCACATCAGCAAAGTCAAGGTTCACCATAGCAGGTACAGCTATAAGGTCGCTTATTCCCTGCACGCCCTGACGCAGCACATCGTCGGCTATCCTGAATGCTTCGGTAAGGCTTACCTTGCCTACTGAATCCAGCAGCCTGTCGTTAGGTATGGATATAAGAGTATCTACGTTTGCCTTAAGGTTGGTTATGCCGTTTACGGCATTGTTCATACGCACCCGTCCCTCAAAGGAGAAGGGCTTTGTGACTACGCCAACTGTAAGTATGCCAAGCTCTTTTGCGCACTCCGCTACTACGGGGGCTGCACCGGTGCCGGTGCCGCCGCCCATACCTGCGGTTATGAATACCAGATCCGCTCCCTTGAGAGCCTCGGATATGGCTTCCTTGCTTTCTTCAGCCGCCTTGCGCCCTACTTCGGGATCAGCACCCGCGCCCAATCCTTTGGTGACCTTTTCGCCTATCTGTATCTTCTGGTTCGCATGGGACAGGTACAGCGCCTGCTTATCTGTATTTACGGAAATGAACTCAACGCCGCGTATGCCGTACTGTATCATACGGTTGACAGCGTTATTGCCCGCGCCGCCTACGCCGACTACCTTAAGCTGCGCAAGGTTGCCTCTTTCCATATCGAGTTCAAGACCAATAGGCATATCATTTCCTCCTGATAATTTATCTTACGTTACCAAACAGTTCTCTGATCTTTTTGATGAATCTGCTCTCGCTTACCATTCCTACCAGCCTGTCCACGCTGTCTTCTTCCTCAGCATGCATCACGAAATCCATTACCGAAAAAGCGCTGGCGTAATTTGGGGAGGAAAGTCTGGGCATCCACGGCATTCTTACCTTTAAAGGCACACCCATGAGCTTTTCCATGTATTCGCAGCTGCCCCGCATAAGGGCTATGCCGCCGCCGGTTATGTATACGGGGGGCTTTTCCTCAAGCCTTACTCCCATATCCTTGAGCATGCGCACAAGATAACCGGCAAGCTGCTTTGTGCGTTCCTCAATTATGAACTGTATCACTGCGTGATCGACATGCATGGGGCTTTTCCCCTCCATGCGTACTATATCTATGCTGTCCTGATAGTCCAGCGAATAGACGTATCTGCGTTTTACGTTCTCCGCAGACTGGGTGGATATCCGAAGCCCATAGGCCAGATCGTTTGCAAAGCTCACGCCGCCTATTCCCAGCGTCTCGCAGGCTATAAGGGCAGATCCCCGTATGAAGCTTACGTCGGTCTGCCGCGCCCCTACGTCTATGAGCACCGCGCAGTCCGTCCTCTCCTCCTCGGGTATCACAAACAGTGAAGCCGAAAGCGGAACGCTTATATACATATCCGCTTCGAGATTCGTCCTGCTCAGTGCATCGGACACCGCTGCTCTGAACCCATTCTGCATGTACACGTGGGATACTACGGCGCTGACCTCTTTTGCTGCCTGCCCAAGGGGCGGATCGGCGGTAACCGTTTCGCCTATTTTGAATTCCACCGGAGTGGAGTGCATCAGCTCGTACCCTTCAGGCTGCTCGAATGTGAGCGAGTCGTTTATCAGGTCGTCTATAGTGTCGCCGTTTATCCTTCCCGTGCGTGACTTTACCCCGGCAGATCCCTCATGCAGCACCAGCTTTGAAAAGCTTGCGGGTACGCCTACGGAAAGATCCCTTATGCGTACCTTTGCCTCACCCTCTGCCATTGCGATGGCGTCCACCACCGCGCTGGAGAAAAGCTGTTCGTCTATAAATCGTCCGTTCTCAAAGCCCGGATATTCCTTTACGCCCGCACCCCGGACGGTTATGCTGTCCCTTCCCTGTGCGCTGCATATGAGGCATATCACCTTGGAGCTTCCAATATCGAGTATGGCGGTATTCTGTTTCATTTTTCCTCCATAGCGCCCCTACTCTCCATATGCCATGAGAATATACTTCCACCTAATAGTTGGTCTAAGCATACCACACCACTATATTTTGTGCAATAGGATACAAGTATTTTTACACTTTGTAACTACTGGAAGTTACGGTGTAGGACTGGGTTCGGGCTGCTCCGTCCCGCCTTCCTCGGCCTTATCCGGCTCTGCTTCGCCGCCCTCGCCGTCTCCGTCCTCCTGTCCCTCTGTCTCCGGCTGGTACACCTCTGGCGGAGAATATACCGGATCGCCCAGCACGCCAAGGTCTATTGTTCCGCCCTCAAGGCCCATGGAAAGCACCTTGCTCAGCACGGGCGGAAGGTTTTCCAGCTTTCCCGTAAGGTTTTCGGGCTGTCCTATGTTGACCGTATAGCCGTATGTTGTAGTCATGCCTATCTTCAGGGGCTGCGACATATCTATGCTCTCTATTATGTCCAGCATTCCCTGATTGGAAAGCACTGCAATTATCTCAAGCAGCGTTTCGCTGTTGAATTCCGCATAGTCGCCGATCTTCTGGCCCACGGCGTAGCCGCCGGAGCTTACGCCGTAAACCGCTACCAGCCCGTTGTCGTTTGTCTGCGCTATCTCCATAACGCTGCCCTCCAGGTCTATCAGGGCATATGACCCCACGCCCACGATCGCTGCCACAGGCTTGCGTTCCTCTATGGTGATAATGAGCTTGTCCGGATACGCTCTTTTTATGTATGCCGAGCGTATATAGGGGCTGCTGAGCAGCCTGCTGCGGGCTTCTCCGAGATTGGCAAAGAGCATATGCTCGCCTATGTTAAGTCCGGATATGGTGAGCACCTCTCCCCGCTCCAGCTTTTCGTTGCCTACGACCTCTATGCGGTCTATTATGAGCGCAAAATAGAAGCCTACGGCTATGCCTGCCAATACGAGACCTAGCAGCAGCAGGTATACGCCCCTGTGCTCTTTCTTCTTGACATTTTGCGGCTCTTCTTCTCCAAATACGTGCAGTTCTTTTCGGGGCTCTCTTGTAGAACGTCCGCCATAGCGCTGCTTTACCTGCTCTATGTCGACATAGGACACATGGCTGCGAGGCGGCTTTTTGCCGTCCTTGCGTCCTTCGTTCTTTACCACTCTGGTTTTTCCCTTATTGCGTACCATCTTCCCTCTTTATACAGGCTCCGAGTGAATTCAGCGTCTCATCCAGCCGCTGGTATCCTCTATCGATATATTCCGTGTTCTCTACTGCCGTCATCCCCTCAGCACCCAGCCCGGCTATGGTAAGCGCCGCTCCTCCGCGAAGGTCCTTTGCGTATACCACGGCTCCCGAGAGCTTCTCCACGCCCCTTACTATTGCGGTCCTGTCCTTTTGGGTTATATTTGCGCCCATTTTTATAAGCTCCGCGCAATGGCGGAAGCGGTTTTCGAAAAGGTTTTCCACTATTACGCTGGTGCCGTCCGCCACGGTACACAGGGCGAATATCTGCGCCTGCATATCCGTCGGAAAGCCCGGATAAGGCAGCGTTTCTATTAGTTTTATCTCTTCAGGCCGTCCCTTTGCCCGTATCTCCAGCGTATCCCTGCCGCAGCTTATATGACACCCTGCCTCGCGCAGCTTTGATATGAGGCTGCCTATGTGCTCCGGGTACACGTCTGTAAGCTCCGCTTCTCCTCCGGCCATCGCCACGGCGCACATGAGCGTTCCCGCAGCTATCCTGTCGGGCATTATTCTGTGCGCAGCTGCCGGCACTTCTTCCATTCCACCTTTTATGTATATGGTAGATGTGCCTGCGCCACGGATATCGCCGCCTATTGAGTTGAGGAAATTCTGCAGTTCCTCTATTTCCGGCTCCCGGGCGCTGTTGGTTATCACCGTATCGCCCGTAACGGTAGCCGCTGCCATCATTATGTTTTCTGTTGCGCCTACGCTGGGATAATCGAGGTGTATCTCGCCTCCGTGCATGTTGTGCCCGTCGCAAATTATGTAACCCCGCTCTTCCCTTATATCCGCCCCCAGCGCCGCAAGGCCTTTCAAATGAAGGTCTATCGGCCTGTGGCCTATCTCGCAGCCCCCCGGGTAGGCGCACACCGCCTCGCCAAAGCGTGAAAGCAGTGGTCCCAGCATGAATATGGAGGAGCGCAGCTCCTTGGAAAGGCGCTGCGGCATAGGACTGCTTCTGGCGTTTCTGCCGGAAATTTTCAGCGCGTCCCCATCATAATACGATTCCACGCCCAGCTCACGCAGGATGCTCAGCATATTGTGAACATCCCGTATTTCAGGGCAGTTGAACAGCGTCATCTCTCCCCGGCTCATGACAGTCGCCGCCAGAACCGGCAGCGCGGCGTTTTTCGCTCCCTGGACCTTTACGCGTCCGCTCAGCCTGTGTCCGCCCTCTATTATGAATTTGCCCATTGCGCCCCTCCCCTGCCGCCATTGCGGTACAATCCATACTATTCAGGAAGGATGGAATGGGTTAATTCTATATGCTTTCCGTATTTCTCGAAATATTGAGCAGTATGCCTGCCGCAGCCATAAATATTATGAGCGACGTGCCGCCGGCGCTTATAAAAGGCAGCGTCTGGCCGGTAGGAGGGACAGAACTGGTGGCCACGCCTATGTTTACTGCCACCTGTATGGCTATAACGCTGGTTATTCCGGCAGCCAGCAGGCTCCCGAACTTATCCTTGCAGCGGGCGGCTATGCGCATTCCCCGGCAAACGAGGAAAAAGTACGCGGCTATTACCAGCACACAACCTATGAAGCCAAGCTCCTCGCCTATTATGGCGAATATAAAGTCGCTCTCGCCGTATGTAAGAAACAGCAGCTTCTGAGTGGAAAAGTTAAGCCCCTTGCCGAAGAGACCGCCGCTGCCCAATGCGTACAGGGACTGTATCAGCTGATAGCCGTTTCCCTGAGGGTCTTTCCATGGGTTTGTGAATATTACCAACCTGTTCCAGCGGTACGTTTCCATCGACGCCGCAAGAAAGAACACCGGCACCGCCAGCAGGCAGAGGCCAACCAGGTGCCGCATATCCGCCCCTCCGAGGAACAGCATTACAAAGCCTATCATCATGACCACCATCATCATGGACATGTTCTTCTGCAGCAGCAGCAGTATGCAGATGATGCACATTATGATGAGCATGGGTACAATGCCCCGGGTAAAGCTCTTCATCTGAGGTGTCCTACGGGTCATAAAGGAAGCCATGTACAGTATGAGCACGAACTTTGCAAGCTCTGAAGGCTGGAAGGTTATCACATCAAACAGGTTCAGCCACCGCTTTGCGCCGTTTATATCCTCGCCCCAGAACACCGTAGCAAGCATAAGCAGAAGCGTCACCATAAGTCCAACGTTCCTGAGCTTTTCAAGATAGTGATAGTCCACCCGTGACATCACTATCATAACGCCAAGCCCCATGGCCATATACTTTGCCTGGTTCTTCAGATAGTACAATCCATCGTAATTCAGGCTCGCCTTGTTCTGTGCGTAATAATAGCTGGCTGAAAATACCATCACAAGACCGAAGGCGCACAGCAGCAGCACGGTAACGTAGAGCAGGAAGTCCATCTGCCCATTCTTCTTTTTGGCCTTCAGCGTTTCCATGCCGCACCTCCCTTCGGGTTATTCTATGCTGGTTACAGCTTATTTACGATATCCTTGAATATCTCGCCTCTCTGTTCGTAGTTGTCGAACTGGCCCCAGCTTGCAGCCGCAGGCGAAAGCAGCACCGTGCTTCCCTTGCCCGCCATCTCTCCCGCTTTCTTTATCATACCTTCAAAGTTGCCGTACCACTCCACGAATTCGCCTTTGTAGCCTGTCTTTTCGGCGGCAGCCTTTATTGCGGGTATATTGATTCCGGAGGCTATAACACCCTTCACAGTGCTGCCGAACGCCTCAAAAAGCGGCGTGAAGTCGCTGTGCTTATCGTAATCGCCTACGCCCAGCATGAGCACGGTGGGCCGGGTCATGGCCTTCACGGCCTTTATGGTGGAATCCGGGTTTGTTCCCTTGGAGTCGTTTACATAGCGGACGCCTTCCACCTCGCGAACGAACTCTATGCGGTGCTCAACGCCCCGAAAGGCGCGAAGTCCCCGGCACACCGCTTCTGCATCAAGGCCCATGCACATGGCAAGAGAGGCGGCGCACATGGCGTTTTCAAGGTTGTGATTGCCGGGTATCTGCAGTTCGCTCCGGTGTATAAGCCGCTGCTCATGGCCGTCCAGCCTCCATATCATATAGCCGTCCCGGAGGAGCATGCCGTTTTCCACGTCCTGCTTCTGCGAGAAATACAGCACGCGGGCCCTGGTGAGCTTTGCCATATCCCTCACGATGGGGTCATCGTAATTCAGCACCGCAAAGTCCTGGAGAGTCTGGTTTTCAAAGCCCCTGCACTTTGCGGCTATGTAGTTCTCCATCTTATATTGGAACCTATTAAGATGATCCTCAGTTATGTTCAGCATGCCAAAGGCGTTGGGACGGAAGCTCTTTATGCTTTCAAGCTGCAGTGCGGCCACTTCCGCTACTATGACGTCCCCATCTTTTACCTCCATTGCCCGCTCGGTTATGGGTATGCCAATATTGCCCAGCACGAACGTGCGCTTGCCCGCGGCTTTGAAAAGCTCGCCTGTCAGTGCAGTGGTGGTGGTCTTGCCGTTGGTGCCGCTTATGCATACGAACTTTGCGCCCCTGTGGCAATAGCGGTATCCCAGCTCTATTTCACCTATCACTTCTATGCCCATATCCTGTGCTTTCCTCACAAAAGGCTTGAATATAGGTATAACCGGGCTGAGCACCAACAGATCCACGCCGTCCAGCAGTGTCTCCGGCTCCTGTCCCATTGCGTTCACATACTCGATATCCTTGAGCGCTTCCTGGAGTCCGGATATCTCGCTCTTCATGTCGTTAATTATTACCTTGTAGCCGTTTTTATAGAGCAGTATTGCGCTGGCTATGCCGCTTTTGGCCATTCCGCAGATAAGAGCGGTCTTCTTTCCGTTTTGCATAATCCTGACTCCTTCCGAAACACATATTCGGCCTGTATTTATTTTATAAATTATAGCACACGGGGCGTTCTTGCGCCCACTTCATGCGCGATTCTGTTAAAAAAAGCCCCCCGGAGGTGTCAGGGTGCTTGAGGCAACGAGCCACGTCCTGCCTCAAACGCCCTGCGTCCGCCTGCCGTGCCAAGCGCCAAAGAACCACGGCTGAAATACGGAACCCTGCCACCGGGCGGCAAAATAAACGCTAACGCTTTCGCAAAAATGTGATTCCATTTTTGCAAGTTCCCCGCATATGCTTAATACATATGCTCTTTATTGGAATGCCAAGAGGCATACCAGGCAAAGCAATGTGGTAACTATCATGTATCCCGCAACGATCTTTGTTTCGGAATAACCGAGAAGCTCAAAGTGATGGTGCAGCGGGGCCATCTTGAATATGCGCTTCCTGCGCAGCTTGTAGGAGCCCACCTGAAGTATCACGCTGACGGCGCTTGCCACGAAGCATGCGCCCATTATGGGAAGCAGCAGCACTGCCCGGGAGAACACCGCCATAGCAGCTATTGCTCCGCCAAGGGCCAATGAGCCCGTATCGCCCATAAATACCTTTGCCGGAAAGCTGTTGAACCTGAGGAACCCCAGACAGCCACCCGCTACCGCCGCCGCAAATACAGCCATAGAATTGAGTTCGGCTGCGTACTGCGTCTGGCGGGCCTGTCCCATATCGACAGGAGCATCCATTATGGAAGCCATGTAAAGGAATATCACCGTCATGGCCATGGAATATACCAGACTTACGCCGCTCGCCAGCCCGTCCAACCCATCGGTAAGGTTAACAGCATTTACTGTGCCGATTATCACGAATACTATGACGGGTATATAAAACGCGCCCAGCTCCCACTCAACCTTTGAGAAGGGAAGATAAATGCTGGTGCCTATAAAGGGACTGCGCTGTGCATATACGGCGATTATCAGGGCTATGAGGAACTGGGCGATTATCTTCTGATAAGCCCTGAGTCCGTCGGTATTGTGCTTCTTTACCTTGAGGAAGTCGTCCATGAAACCTACAAGAGCGAATGCCACTGTCATCAGCAGCGCCGGCATCACCAGCTCAGATGCCGAGTATGCAAATATCATTGTGGCCGCCACAATGCCCAGTATGAAGGTTATTCCTCCCATAGTAGGGGTACCCGCCTTTTTGAGATGGGTCTCAGGGCCAAGCTTCCGCTCGCTCTGTCCAAATTTAAGCTTGTGCAGCAGGGGTATGAGCACCGGGCCCGATACCATAGTCACTGCCGCGCTCAGCAGCAGGGCGTATATTGCATACTTCATTTGCCAACTTCCTTCCGCGGGCCTTACAGGCCCAGTATCTCCGCCACTATTTCCTTTTCGTCAAAGTGGTGCTTGCCGCCGTTTATCTCCTGGTAGTTCTCATGTCCTTTGCCTGCGAGTATTATAACGTCGTTTTTTCTGGCGTTCTTCAGGGCATACTCTATGGCTTCCCTGCGGTTTTCTATGACTACGTATTCACAGCCCGACTTCTTTACTCCTTCAACTATCGAGTTGATTATATCCATAGGGTTTTCTGTCCGGGGATTATCCGACGTCACTATGGCGAAATCCGAGAACCGGCCCGCTATCTCGCCCATTATGGGGCGCTTTGCGTGATCTCTGTCGCCGCCGCAGCCAAACAGTGTAACTATCCTGCCGGTAGCGAAGCCCTTGACCGTCTTGAGCACATTTTCCAGTGCATCGGGGGTATGGGCGTAGTCGAGGAGCACCGTAAACTCATTTTTGCCGGTGGGCAACGGCTCCAGCCTGCCGCTCACGCTCATCATATGCTCAAGGCCATACTTAATTGAGTCGAGGTTCCAGCCGAGGCTCAGGGCAACCGTTGCCGCGCCTATGGCGTTGAACACGCTGAAAAGGCCGGGGATAGGCACATTGAATCGGGAGGTGATGTTCTTATAGTTGAAGTCGAACTGTACCCCTCTGGTGGTTATGTCTATCTCGCTGGCGGTAACGTCCGCCTTTTCCCGTATGCCGAAGGTCATAACGGGTATATCAAGCCCCTCCATCATCCTATTGGCGTAGGGATCGTCCTTGTTTATCACCGCCATCCTGCTCTGCTTGAACAGCAGCTTTTTGGCATTGAAGTAGTTTTCAAAGGTCTTATGGTAGTCAAGATGGTCCTGGGTAAGGTTTGTAAACTCCCCCACATCGTACTCTATGCCGTGTACCCGCTTCTGATCCAGCGAATGGGAGGAAACCTCCATTATCACCACGTCCACCTTCTCGTCCTTCATCTGGCGGAGTATGCGCTGGAGGTCAACGCTCTCGGGTGTGGTGCGCTCGGTGTCGATGATTATGTCGCCAATCATGTTGCGTATGGTGCCTATCAGGCCAACCTTCTTGCCCATGCGCTCTGCAATGGCTTTAAGCATGTATGTGGTGCTGGTCTTGCCATTTGTACCGGTAACGCCTATCATCTGCATTTCCCTTGAAGGATAGCCATAATACGCCGCCGCCATTTCAGCCATTGCGATGCGGGTGTCTTCCACCAGTATCTGCGGAACGTCTATGTCCAGCTTCCGCTCTACCACCAGCGCAGCGGCGCCTGCATCCACAGCCTGCTGAGCGTATTTATGCCCGTCCGCGAAGGTACCCACTATACAGCAGAACACGTCGCCATTTTTCACCTTGCGTGAATTGTATATGAGTTCCTTTACCTCTACGTCACGGCCTATAAGTTCATGTCGCGTAGGTCTGGCTAATTCACTCAAAAGCATCGCATTTCCTCCACTGGCCTTGCGGCCTCAGTTCAAAATTTCTATCTTGGAAAACTCCACAAGCACTTCTGCTCCCACGGGGACTTCTTCCCCCGCAGCCGGAAACTGCCTTATTGCTGTACCGGTCTGATCCTCAGGCTCTATCCTGATCGCAAGTCCCTTGGCAGCAAGGGCGTCGTTTGCCGCGAGCCTGCCCATTCCTATTACATTTGGCACTATTGCGGTCTCGAGGCCGGTATCCTCCTGATCCACGTCCGTCGCCGCCGTATACAGCAATACGTCCGTACCGCGCTGCACCACCTCGTTGGTAGCCGGCACCTGCGCCGTTACCATATCCTCTTCATTATCCTGAAATTCAGCGTACAGTCCTGCTTCCTTGAGCAACGCCTTTGCTTCCAGTATGGTCATGCCCGTAAGGTCGGGCACGCTCACGGTATCCGCGTTTTCGGTTGGCAGATAGCCGTAGTGGCGAAGCGTCTCCTCCATTACCTGCTTTACATAGGGCGCCGCCACAGTGCTGCCGAATATGGTTCCTACCTTTGGCTCATCCACCAGTATCAGGCAGACGTATTCGGGGTCGTCGGCAGGGGCGAAGCCTATGAAGGAGGCTATGAGCTTGCCGCTTGCGATCTTCCCGTCCTCATACTTCTGCGCGGTGCCGGTCTTTCCTCCCACCCGGTAACCGGGTATGGAGGCGTTTTTACCGCTGCCCTCGGATACTACGCTTTCCAGTATCTCCCTCACCTGGGCGCTGGTGCTTTCACCTATCACCCTGCGCACCATGGTGGGCTCATTTTTAAGTATCACCCTACCGTCCTTGTTTACTATGCTGTCCACGACGTAAGGCTGCATCAGCTCGCCGCCGTTTACCGCCGCACATACCGCTGTGCAGAGCTGTATGGGCGTTACCGCAATGCTCTGGCCGAAGCCTATGCGGGCAAGGTTGTTCTCAGTGATGTATTTTTCATGGGTAACTATACCCGAGGTCTCGCCGCTGATCCCGCTTCCGGTAGAAGAACCGAACCCGAAAGCGTAGATGTAATCGTAAAAGGTGGACTTGCCCATGGATAGGGCCATCTGCATAAAAGCCGGGTTGCAGGAATTCTGCACCGCCTTTTTGAGCGTCTCATGGCCGTGGCCGCCGCTCTTCCAGCACTTTATCCTCTCGCCGTTCACCGTGTAGCTGCCGCCGCAATCGTATTCGTTGGCAGAGGTCACCTTGCCGCTGTCCAGCGCCGCCGAAAGGGTAATTATCTTGAACGTGGAGCCCGGCTCATAGGCATCCGCAACTATGCGGTTCCGGGAAAGTGCGTTCAGCGCCGCCACGTCGCTTCTGGGTGGGTCGTTGGGGTCGAAGTCCGGCTGAGTTGACATGGCTATTATCCTGCCCGTCTTGCAGCTCATTATTATGCCCTGCGCCGTCTCGGCCTTGTTGACCTCAAGGGCTTCCTTCAGGGCCTTCTCAAGGAAGGATTCCACCACGCTGTCCGTAGTGAGTTTTATATCGTAACCGTCCTCCGGATCCAATATCTCCTGAGAGCCGTAAGCTATCGCCTTATGGTTGGCGTCCGTCTCGGTTATCATTCTGCCGTTTTCGCCGGCAAGGTATTTATTGTATTTCTGCTCGAGGCCCGCCTGACCTGTGCCGTCCACCGTGGTAAATCCCAGCAGCTGGGAAAACAGGCTTCCCTCAGGGTAATATCTCTTTGAGTCTATAGCGGTGTAAACGCCGCTGCCCAGCATTCTGGACTTTATCTCGTCCACCACCTCGCGCTCCACCTGACGTTTCAGTATAACTTCTTTATAATACACGTCGTTGGAGTTCTTTTTGGTTGCCTGCTTCATCACGTATTCGCTGTCCAGATCCAATATATCCGAAAGCTCACGCACTATTCGCGGCAGGTCTTCCTGCTTGCGGCTGAGCTGATAAGGGTTGAGCAGCACCTTGTATGCCGTTCCGCTCTGGGCAAGCACTACTCCGTTAGTATCGGTTATGGTACCGCGTGCAGCGCTCAGCGAAGTATCCTGCGTCTGCTGCTCCTGAGCCATTTCAGACAGTCTCTTGCCGTCAATTATCTGTATCCAGAACAGCCTTATTATCAAAAGTATGAAAATGAACGCTATTCCACCCAGGGCAACGAACAGTCTTTTTTTGCCGGATACCGTAGGTCCTGCCATCAGCCGCCTCCAATTGTTATTGCGGCGAGCTCACACTCCCCGCGTCCGTTCCGTCTATTTTAACTATCTGGGACGCGGCGGGATAGCCGAGTCCTGCAGCAAGGGCAGCTTCCCGGGCTTCATCGAGGTTCACGGCAGAATTGAGCCTTACCTCAAGTCTGTCCAGCGTCCTTTTGTTCTCCTCGATTGTGTTCTTATATTGATTTACCACCGCGTACTGTTCCGTTATAGTGGCATAGCGCACCATTATGGCCAGTATCGCTATGGCGGACATCAGTATTCCGCAAGTCACAGCCAGTCTTTGCAGCGGGCTGTATCTGGGCTTTACCGCAGGCTGGGCCACGGCTTCAGCCTGTGGGGTATCTGCCTCCGCAGGCATCCTGTGAGTATACACCCGCATAGTGGACGATCTCGCGTACACGTAGTCGTTATCCAGTTTTCTCGCCGCTACTGCCATGTTATTCAGTACTCCGTCAGGTTATTCTAAAGCTTTTTTATCGCCCTGAGCTTGCTGCTCCGTGACCTCGGGTTGTATTCCAGCTCGTCCGCTCTGGGCACAATGGGTTTTTTCGTCAGTATTTCCGCCGTAGGCTTCTTGCCGCAGGTGCATATGGGCGCTTTGGGATCGCATGTACATGGATGCTCAAATATCTTAAAGGCCTGCTTGACTATCCTGTCCTCCAGTGAATGGAAGGTTATTACTGCCATGACCCCGCCGGGGTTCAGCAGATCATTGGCTCCCCGTATGGCCTCGTCCAATTCTGCAAGCTCGCCGTTTACTTCTATTCTTATGGCCTGAAAGGTCCTTCGCGCCGGGTGAGGGCCCTCTCTGCGGTTCGCCGCGGGTATGGCGTATTTGATTATGTCCGCAAGCTTAGTGGTGCTGTTAATGGGCTCCCTTTCCCGCTCGCGCACTATGGCCGACGCCACCTTGGCAGCGTAACGTTCCTCGCCATAGTCTCTTATTATCCTTGTCAGCTCCCCATGACTGTATCCGTTTACCACATCATATGCGGAAAGGCTCGCCCTGTCGTCCATTCGCATATCCAGCGGAGCATCCTCATGGTAGGAAAAGCCCCGCTCAGGGGTGTCCAGCTGATAAGACGAAACCCCAAGATCCAGAAGTATGCCTTCCACGCCGGTGACGCCCTCATTTGCCAGCAGGCTCCTCATATCGAAGAAGTTGCCGCGTATGGCCTTGAATTTATCTCCGAAGGGCTTCAGCCTTTCGCTTGCTGCGGCTATAGCCTCGCCATCGCGGTCTATTCCGTACAGCCTTCCGTCAGTCAGCCGCTTGAGTATTCCCTCGGAATGTCCTCCGCCGCCCAGCGTTCCGTCCACGAATATCCCGCCGCGCTCTGGCGCTAAAAGCTCCAGCACCTCTTTGAGCATTATGGGTATATGGTGGAATTGTGTCATATGCCAAGCCCCGCAAGATAGCTGAGAGATTCCGCCATGGACTCTTCCCCGGCGTTATCCATCCTTTCCAGCTGCTCTTCCCATTTCTCGGCGCCCCATATTTCTATGCGGCTGCCCATGCCAACCAGCATGGCGTCGGAATTTATACCGGCGTACTCCCGGAGGGAGTTTGGGATAAGTATGCGTCCCTGCTTGTCCAGCTCACATTCGCATGCATTGGCGAATAGCCTTCGCATAGCGTTCTGCGCCTTCACATCGGACACGGCGACCTTTTTGAAGCGCTCCAGTATATCATTCCAGAGTTCTACAGGCATACCATAAAGACACCTGCTGTCAGCATTGCCCATCATGTCACGGGTAATGATGACGGTGTCTCCGAGATCGTCGCGCCATTTGGCGGGAATAAAAACCCTGCCCTTGGCGTCCACGCTATGTCCGAAAGAACTTATCAACAACGCGGAAGCCTCCTCCTCAATATATTCTCACAGATATTGAGTTAAGCTTATTATAGCAACTTCCCCACCACTTTGCAACACTTTAAACCACTTTTATGTTCTTTTAATGGCTATTTACCTTTATTTTTCGCCACGTTTTGTCGCTTGAGCAGCTTTGCAAATAGTCAAAATATATGAAAACCTCCAAAAAACAAAAAAGCGGCAAAAACCGCTCGAGGCTGTCAAAAAACCTTGGGGTTGATAAGGGGCCGCAGCCCCTTATGTTTAATCCGGCTCTGACGACATGTGCGTCAGAACGGATGAAAACCCTGAGGTTTTCGTACTTTGCGGGTTTTGCCGCCCGGGAGCTAATGCGAGAGGCAAAACCCGTAAAACTCAAAAAAGTGGCGTTCAGCCACTTTTTTGACACTCTGAAGCGGCAAAAACCGCTCTTTTATGCTTTTACGCGTTTATTAGGCTTATATCTCCGTTATCAGCTTCGGTACAAAATCCAGATGGTCGGCAGAACACAGCGTGTATTCTATGCCGTTGCGGATGCCCTCGAACGCATTGCGGCAGGCTTTGCCGTGAAGATGGCCGTATATCACCCGCTCCACGCCGTACTTCTCGAATATCTCCGTAAAGCCGCTTGGCGCCCGTTTCTCGTTGAATGGGGGGTAATGCAGCATGACGATGATGCGGCTGCCCTGTTTTGCTCCAGATAGCGACAGTTGGAGGCGGATAACCTCCCGGTCGTATATCTTCTGGTCTGTTTCCGGATCAAAGCCAGAGCTGCCAGGACATATCCAGCCGCGGGAGCCTGCTATTGTAACAGAGCCGAGCTCTACGGTGTCGTTTTGCAGTGCGTACATGCAGCAGGGCAGCATATCCCTCACCTTCGAAATAGAGCCCCACCAATAATCATGGTTGCCTCGCATTATCACCTTTTTGCCTGGTAACGCGGCAATATACTCTATATCCAGCCTGGCCTCATCGAGCTGCATGGCCCAGCTTATATCGCCCGGTATCAGCACTGCGTCCTCGTCGGACACGCGCTCACGCCAAGCAGCCGCTATGCGCTCGGCATGATTATCCCAGTTGGGCCCGAATATGCTCATAGGCTTATTCGAGCTGTGGGACAAATGCAGATCACCTATTGCGAAAAGCTTCATTCATCGCTCCATTGCCCTTGTAGTAAGAGACGGGAGGTTTCAGTTCTCCTCGTTCTCTTCTTCCTCTCCCTCGTCCATATCGTCTGAGCCGAGGTTGGAATCGCCTCCCAGCTCCTTATCTATCTCTTCAAGCTCTATTTCGGGGATATCATCGTCTATGGGTACTTCCAGTTCATCAATGCCGTCCATATCGTCCACAACGGAGGATCCGGTAAGATCGTCCGCCCTCTTTTCAAGATTTTCCTGCCGGCGGGCTTCCCTCAGGCACATAGCACACAGCTCACTGCCGCGGACGGCGGGGTTTTCGCCGCACTCTGTGCATATGGTTACTACGTCGTCAGTCTCCGCCTCGCCCTTCATATGGCGCTTGCAGACGTTGCAAAGCTGTTCATCGTCACGAATATAGTTCAGTTCGCATCTCGGACACTTTCTGAGACCCATATAACAATCCTCCAAAACGGCCTTTGATATGGTCGGTTTTATAACTTTATAAATAAGCCTTTATCAGCTAATTTACTATTATGCTGTTACTGCTGCTCTATGTCAATACCGGCGCGCAGGTTTTTTACATCTTTTACCACCTGATCCATGCGCTGGAGCACAAAATCCCTGCCCCAGCCATCCTCCGAGGAAAAAGCTATTGCAGCGGGAGGCGCGCCGAGCTGTTTTGCCGCTGCGTTCGCCATCTGCGCCCGCTTGCTCTTTGCTATTTTATCCGCTTTTGTGGCGATGAGCGTGAATGGCAGGTTGTAATATATTATCCATTGCAGCATAAGTTTGTCGTCCTCAGTAGGAGCGTGGCGTATATCTATGAGCATGAATATATGATCGACGCGTCCGGAGGAAAGGTAATCCTCCATCAGCTTTCCCCATTTGTCCTTTTCGGTCTTCGGGGCTCTGGCAAAGCCGTAGCCCGGCAGGTCGACAAAGTAAAACTCCCTGTTTATCTTAAAGAAGTTTATGAGCCTCGTCTTTCCCGGGTTGGACGAGGTTTTGGCGAGCTTTTTGTTGTTGCAGAGGGAATTGATTAGGCTGGATTTGCCCACATTTGACTTGCCCACTATAGCTATCTCGGCGGCGGTCTTTTCGGGATAAGGGCTGCCAAGTCCCGCGCTGGTAACGAACTCTGCCTGCTTTATGGCAAACTCCATTTTTCTCTCCTTTCCTTTTGCATAGAGAATTGTATCAGCACTACCACAGATACGCAACAACATTTTTTAGTTAATCCATATTTTCTGCAAAGGCGAAAGTTAAAGGGAGAGCAAGAGCCCTCC
>ULWN01030731.1_pt1 | contig 20017 bp, 14 predicted proteins | sample 1960371 | NCBI WGS metagenome assembly ULWN01 (sample SAMEA4835813, study PRJEB28245) | human gut metagenome | biome: gut microbiome; material: fecal sample | place: Denmark | collected 2008 | reverse complement strand
TACAACGACTGGGGCGACCACCGTGTCGGAGCCGACATCCTCTGCTACATGAACGGCTACAAAGACCCGCGTATGGAGAAGATGTTCCTTGCGAACGATGTCGGCGACTATGTGGGTATCCGTATCGGCATCGATGTGACGAGCAAGTCGCAGGCCGTGTCGAAGTATTCGAATATGATCGTTGCGAGCGATACGCCCTACCTATGGTTCAATGCCGCCGAGGCAACGTTCCTGCGTGCGGAATATGAATTGCGCTGGGGCTCGGAAGAAACGGCACGGTCACTCTACGAAGCAGCCGTAAGGCTTTCGTTCGAGGAGCGCGGTGCCAGCGGCGCCGACGCCTATCTGGCCCAGACTGACGTCAAGCCCGCGCCCTACACCGATCCTGTCGGCAACTACAGCGCGATGGCCCAGAGCGACATCGGGATTCCGTGGGTCGACGGAGCCGAGAACTTCGAACGCAACCTTGAACGCATCATCGTGCAGAAATGGATCGCCATCTTCCCGCTGGGCGTCGAGGCGTGGTCGGAGCACCGCCGCACGGGCTATCCGAAACTGCTGCCCGTGCCCACCGACAAGTCGGGCGGCACGGTGGACGTAGCGCAGGGTGCACGACGCCTGCCTTACCCCGTCGAGGAGTACCAGCAGAACAACGCCAACCTTCAGTTGGCCATCCAGACGCTCGATGGCGAGCAGCAGAACGGCAACCGCACGGGCGACGTCATGGGAACCCGTGTATGGTGGGATTGCAAATCTTATAACAACTAACAGCTATGAAACAGAACTTTATATTCACGCTGCTGGCGCTGTTTTCGATGCTGTCGCTCGTCTCGTGCAGCGACTGGACGGAAACGGAGGCACTCGACAGTACGGTCAAAAAGCCTTGGGAGCAAGATCCTGCCCTATGGGCCGAGTACACCGCGACATTGAGGGCCTACAAGCAGTCGGAGCATTTCATCGTCTATGCCCGCATGCACAATTCTCCCGAGAAAGCGACCGGAGAGCAGGACTTCATGCGCTGCCTTCCGGATTCGCTGGACATCGTGACGCTGACCAACGCCGACAACTTCTCGAAATTCGACGCCGAGGACATGTCCGTCATGCACGAGAAAGGCACGAAGGTGCTCTATCAGATCGACTATGCCGCTCGTGCGGAGGAATTCGCCGATGCGGCGGCGCTCGACGCCTACTTGGATAAGGTCGTCGTTGCCGTCGCTGCCAATGGCATGGACGGCTACTCGTTCACGACCGACCCGTTGGCTGCGGATGCCACGGCTCGCATTATTGATAGGCTTGCCACGGCCAGAACTGACGGTCAGCTCCTCGTTTTCGAGGGTAATCCCCTGTCGCTCGCTGCTACCGACCGTGCAAAGATGGATTACGTCATCCTCGATACGGAGAAACTCGAAAATGTTTTGGATGTGAGACTCCATGCCCTGCACGCTGTTAACTATGCCGGCATCGAGGCCAATCGGCTGCTGCTGACCGCCGAAATCAATGCGGCGCTGTTCGATGAAGGCCGCACCGAGCACGCCGCTGTCGACGAAATGTCGCGCCGCGTCGTCGAACTCGGGCCTTATGCGGGGCTTGCGGCTTACAATATTGCCGAAGATTACTACCATTCCAAGATGAACTACCAAACCATCCGGCAGGCGATACAAACGTTGAACCCCTCTAAATAAAGACAGTCATGAACATGAAAAAGATACTAATGGCGGTTCTCGTTTCGCTTGTGGCTTTCACGGCCTGCGAGAACTACGGCGATGACAATCACAAGTTCGACAATGTCGTATACCTCGACGTCGCTTCGACGAGCGACGCACAGCTCACGACCTTCAGCAACACCCGGGCTACCTACGATTGCGCGTTGCAGGCGGTACTGACATATCCGGCAGGACAGGATGTGGCGGTGACGCTCACGGTCGACCCGTCGCTCGTCGGGACGTACAATGCCCGTTACGGTACGGAGTGGACGATGCTCGATTCAAAATATTATTCTTTGCTGTCCGAAACTGTGACCATTCCGGCAGGGAAGACGACCTCCGATGCTGTCACGCTGCGCCTCCGTGAACTCACCGGAGAAGGAGATGAGCAGACCGGAGCTTTGCCAATCGACGAAACCTATCTGGTTCCAGTACGCATCGGTAGCGCATCGATCGATGTGTTGCACGGCTCCGACGTGGCTTACTACGTCGTCAAACGCTCCTCGGCCATCACCGTCGCGGCACAACTTACGGACAACTGGATCGAGTTCCCGACCCTCGATAAGTATTCCGAAAGCAGCAAGGATTGGAACGGCCTGCGGGCTGTGACCTACGAGGCTCTGATTTACATCGACGAATTCGTGAAAACCAATACTGAAGGCAATCCCGTCAACATCTCGTCCGTCATGGGCGTCGAGCAGTACCTGCTGCTGCGTATCGGCGACACGAATTTCGAGCGCGAACAGTTGCAGTTCGACGGTTCGGGCAGTGGCTCGGGCTTCGGCAAGATTCCCGGACGCGACGCGATGAAGCATCTCGAAACGGGGCGCTGGTACCATGTGGCCTGCACCTACGACCAGAATACCCGCACGGCCCGCATCTACGTCGACGGGCAGATTCAGAGCGAAGTCACGGGCGTGGGCATCACGACGCAGAACGATAAGAACTGCATCAACTTGGCCATGCGGGCGCTCTACGACCTGTGGAACACCGCTCCCGAGGGCGACAAGGCCCAGTACGAAGAACTGGGGTACGATGGCCTGAGCGAGGCCTATCAGTTCTTCATCGGCCGCTCCTACGACGACTATCGGCCTCTGAACGGCAAGATCGCCGAGGCGCGTGTATGGTCTGTGGCCCGCACGCCGGAACAGATTTGGGAAAATATGTATGAAATCGAAAACCCGGAGAACGATCCGACGCTTTTGGGGTATTGGAAATGCAACGATGCCTCGGGAAATACGGTCAAGGACTATTCGATGTACGGCAACGACGGCGTCGCCAAGTACGACATCATTTGGCCGCAGGGCATCGAGATCCCGAAACTTAACGAAAACAACGAGTAACTATGAAGACGATTTTTGATTTGCAAACAGGGGTGGTAACGCTTCTCTGCACGGCGGCACTCGCGGGCCTTACGGCCTGCGAGGCCGATCCCGTGATGCAGGAAAGCGGGAAGTTGCCCGACAAAGGTTCCATCGAAGAGGTTCATGTGATGTTGTGCAGCAGCAATTCCGTGGAAAATAGGGTCGATGTGCTGCTGACCGAAGGAGGGGTTATGACGAAGAACTTCTACTTGAGGCAGACACAGCCGGCGGCAACGGGATATTCGCTCGACGCATGGTGCGATGCATCTTTGCTCAATGACTACGATGCCGGAGATGAAATCGAACGCACACTGCTGCCGGAGGCGAATTACGAGTTTCCCGACGGCAAGACGCTCGACCTCTCGGCCGCAACGCAGCGCTCGGAATTGAAACGTATCAAGTTCTCGGCAAGCGGACTTGCCGCCGGGGAATATGTACTACCGCTTACGGTCGCTGCACAGGACGCACCGGACGCGGACAAGACGCTTTACTACAACGTTTCGGTTCGCCAACCCTACACCGACGAATACACCCTGCACGACGGCCACGACCTGTTCTTCGTGTTCTATGTCAATACGAACGATTTTCAGCCGCTGTTGGCGCAGGACTACATCATGCGGAAGAAAGTGGCACGCGGCACGACCGTGGCGTGGTACGGTACCGTAGGCAACATCGTCAACCTGCGCACTGTCCAGGTCGGCTACGATGCTGCAGCCGGCCGCGCCCTGCTTGATCTCGGAACCGACATGACTTATGTGCTCAGCCAATCGACGAAATATATCCGTCCGTTGCAGGAACACGGACGCAAGGTATGTATCAGTATCGAAGGCGGAGGCAAGGGGCTCGGGTTCTGCAACCTCACCGATGCTCAAATCGAAGACTTCGCAGCGCAGGTCAAGACCGTTATCGAACAATACGAACTCGACGGTGTAAACCTCTGGGATCGAAATTCCGGCTACGGCAAGGAGGGTATGCCGGCCGTGAACACGACCTCCTATCCGAAGCTCATCAAGGCATTGCGCGAGGCACTTGGCACGGAAAAATTACTGACGGTCACGGTTTACGAGGAGCCGACCTCTACCTTCTGGGATACACAGGCGACGGGCGGTATCGCCGTCGGGGACTATATCGACTATGCCTGGTCGGGCTATAACAGCAACAGTGAGGCTCCGCAGCTGCTCGACCCGTGGCATCCCGAACTGGAGTATGTATCCACCTATACGCAAAAGCCGATTGCCAATCTGCCCAAGGATCGGTACGGCTGCATCAACTTTCCCATCTATCCTGCTGCCCGAACGGAAGAAGAGGCTATGATGCAGGAGCCTGACTTTCTTATAGAATGGATTTTGGCTGATTATAGACCGAACAATATCATTGTCTTCGATGATTTGCGTGCCCATTTGCAGGACAATTACGAAACAGCATGGGACGGTACATTTGCATTGCATTGTACGTTTATGGATCCTGAAAACACCTTTATTTTGGGGAACAGAAAAGGATATGATTACCTGTTCGATAAAAACAGGCTCTCTGAAATATCCGAGGGCAGATTCAATTACGGCAAATGGCTGAAAGACTGGAATTGATAAAAACGGTCAACAAAATACACCTGTGTTCTTCCCTTTTATCCTCTCACGGCTCTTTAACCGGAGCAAACAAACCATTAAAATTTACATCAAAATGAAACAAAACTTCAAATTATTCGCAACACTGGCAGCCAGTGCAGCGATGATGATCTCCTGCCAGCAGGCAGAAGAACCGACGATGGACAAGGCCCAGGAACCTGTCGTCAAAACACGTGCTTACGGGGACAAAACTCCGAAGGTCACCATTTATGTCGAGACCAACGACGTGAACCCGCTTAATGCCGGCGACTACCTGCTCTCCGACGGTTCGGCCTATGCCGATATCGTGGAGTTCTTCGCCGCCAATCTCAACAAGGAGACGGTCAACGGAGTAGTGCGTCCGACCCTCTATCTGAACGACAAGATGACCAACCTGCTCGAAAACGGCGGTGCTGCCACCTATGTAGCCGGTCTGCAGGCTAAGGGCATCAAAGTCGTGCTCACCATCCTGCCTAACTGGCAGAATATCGACTTCACGAGTCTCAATGACACGCAGGCCGATCAGCTTGCAACGATTCTCGCCTATGCCGTAAATAAGTACGGACTCGACGGAATCGGATTCGACAATGAGTACGGCGGCACGGTGACCACCGTTTCCGGTTCGTATGGCAACCTGATCTCCAAACTGCGCGACAAATTGCCTGCCGGCAAACTGATCACCCTCTTCCAGTACAATATCGGCTACAATCAGATCGACGCGACAGCCGGTGCCAAACTCGACTATGTCTATTCCGATTTTGCGTATTACAACACCAACATCAGCGTTGCTGGCGTAACCAAGGAGCATTATGCACCCATGTCGATCAATCTGGGTAATTATTATTCCGCCTATCAGATTAGTCAGTATGGCAATTATGCCTATGATTTGACCGAGGCCGGTTACGGAGCGATCATGCACTTCAACCTGCGCCGGACATCTGAACGGAACCAGTTATCGTTATTTAATTCCATTGCCGACGGAGCATGGGAGGAAACCGTTACTTGCGAGAACGGCAATCGTCCGCAGGACTGGACGTTCGTCAGCAGCGGTTATACCATCACCTACGACGAGGCTACGGCCGAATAACTCCTCTGAGATGTATTTTGTTGACCTGTTTAGAATCGGTTGAGCATCTGTAAGCGCCCCGATTTTGACCCGCACATCTTTTGAGGTGTGCGGGTGTTTTTAACTTTCGGATAAAAAAGCCGTTCGAAGAATATTCGAACGGCAATAAGAAAATATCCGGATGTAAATGTTGACCGATTCAGAATGTGAGCATCTGTAAGTCTTTTTGTATTGAAAAATTCACTTTTAATGAATCGTAACCGGTATTTTCTTTATGAAACGCATAAATTATAAATTTATTGTAGCAAAATCAAACTTCTCGGTTAAACCATAAATGAAATAGCATAAAATAAAAGCACGGACTTAACCTATTGACACCTGAGGAATGCTACAACCCGATGAACAGATAGGAGAAGCCCGTGCTGTTTTTTGCACGATTTCCCCTATCATCCCGTCCATCTTGTCTTTGTAGCATTTTCAGGTGTCGATGACAGGATTCGACAGCTATTCGCCGTTTGGCAAAGATAAGAAAATTATCCTACAGATACAATATATGCAATTTAATTCATTGTAATAAACGACAAATATAGATGGACAAATTGTTGCATACATCTTTGTTCAGAGCCATCTTAAAATCATTGAATCGAAAAGTTGTTTCTGAAAAAAGGCTGCAAACTTACTTTTTGAAATTTGCCCGCCTCATTACAGCACTTTGCGATGACACAGATTGTCTGTCGGCATTACATACGTTAAATTATACGCAAATCCAGTTCCGATTTCTGCTTTCTCGAATTCATGAACCGTCCGTTTCGCTTCCGCCATATATACACCGGGTTGTCGACATGACTCTCGAATTTATCTGCTTGGAAAAAGAGTTGTTATATCATCGTATTGAACACCCGCGATCTTTCATATCTGAACCTGCATTTACTTCACCGCTCCATTGGTCCAAACACTATCCTGCGATCAGCGTTTCGGAAATCCTTTGCGGACTCGATCGGATGACTCCACCTCCTTTCGTGCTGGCAGATGGTTCGACAGCTCCATTCAATTTGGTTGTTCGGGTCTTCGAGAATACATTGCATGTTAAACTCGGCGATCCGACTGATGTCAAACGCCGTGTTCTGGAACGCAAGAAAGATCGCACAAAATTTACCGATGCACTGCTTTATTCCTTGAATAAGGAAGATGAATGATTTTTTTCGATTTTTTATATCCGGGCGGATATCCGGACATGTAATTGGGTATCCTGAAAATTCCTATTTTTGCAAAGCAAACCAACCAATTCTGTGTAAGTCGAATTATGGAAAACTTGGACAAAAGCCAATTTATCGTCCTGCTCGAAACATCTCTCAACCGACGATTACTGTCCCCTGAGCAGAAGACTCTCGACGCTGCCTATGAAGATTACATCGACCTGCTGCACGGTCTTACTGTTCAATCCTGTAAATCGTCCCTCGACCTGCTGCACGAACTTGCCCGCCTCCAATCCTGCCTGATGCGGTTGCAGGAGCGAATTGTCGAAAAGGAATCTCCGCAAGTGTTGTTGCTCAAATCGGCGCTTCTATTGACGAATTTCGAGATCCGTTTAGTCTTTACCCGGGTTCGTTATCCGTCCATCGCCGCCCCGGTGTCGGTCGAAGTCCCCAAGTCGCCGCTGTTCCTCTCCGAGCAATTCACACCTACGGATATCATGGAGCTTGCTACGGCCCTGCAACTCTCCGGAGCCATACGCCGCATCGACGGCACACGGATCGATCTGGCGACACTTGTCGATGTGCTTTCCGGAACTTTCAACGTCCGTATCAACAACCCGGAGCAGTGCCGCCATACGCTCATCAACCGAAAGTTGCGTCTGACGCATTTTCTCGACATCCTGCGCAACAATCTGATTGCCTACAGCCAGCGATAGGCAGTCTGTTTTTATTCAGCATCACGCTCCGGGGATTCATCTCTCGGAGCGTTCTTTATGCGGTGCGGACAGTGACGGACTGGAGCGGACATGGGTACCTGTTTTTCTGCCGGAGATGTATCTTCGGGACTTTTAATATTCTCTGCCATGCAACAGGAAGATGATTTGAAAGCCCTTGAAAATATCGTGCAGTTCGCCCGCGGGCTGGGCGTGTTTTTTTTGGTGCTGCACGTGTATTGGTATTGTTATGAATGGCTCTCGTTATGCGGTCTGACCTACGGTTATGCCGACCGCATCCTGCTCGATATCCAGCGGACAACGCTTCTTTTCTCCTCTCCCGTCATTACGAAACTCTGCGCCTCTCTGTTCCTCGCGCTTGGCTGCTACGGCACGAAGAGCGTCCGCAACGGCAGGGTCGACAGGCGGCATATCGTCGCCGCCATCAGCCTCGGCTTCCCGCTGTTCTTTCTGAACGGCTTTCTGCTGTCGCTGCCCGCTGGGATCGGCTTCCAGGGCTGGAGCTACACGCTGACCCTTGGTGCGGGCTACCTCAGCCTGCTGGCCGCCGGCGTGTGGCTGCGGCGTCTTCTGAAACAGCCCCTTGCCGACGACCCGTTCAATGACCGCAATGAAAATTTCCTTCAGGAAGAACGTTATCTCAACAACGAATATTCAGTGAATCTTTCCACCCGTTACCGCTATAAAGGAGCATGGCGCGAGGGATGGATCAATGTCATCAACCCGTTCCGTGCGACGCTAATCCTCGGAACTCCCGGTTCGGGTAAGAGCTACGCGGTCTTAAATAACTATATCAAACAGCATATCGAGAAGGGATTCTCGATGCTCATCTATGATTATAAGTTCGACGATTTGACGCGCATCGCCTATAACCACTTGCTCCGGCATCTGGACAAATACACCGTCAAACCGAGATTCTGCATCATCAACTTCGACGATCCCCGCCGCTCGAACCGCTGCAATCCCATCGACGCCCGCTTCATGGACGATATCTCGGATGCCTACGAAAGCGCCTACGTCACGCTTTTGAACCTCAATAAGACGTGGGTGGACAAGCAGGGTGACTTCTTCACCGATTCGGCCGTCATTCTGCTGGCGGCGATCATCTGGTACCTGAAAATCTATGACAACGGACATTATTGTACCTTCCCGCACGCCATCGAGTTTCTGTGCCAACCTCTCGAAAAGATTTTCCCGATTCTTTCATCTTATCCCGAACTGGAAAACTACCTCTCACCCTTTATGGATGCGTGGAAAAGTAATGTGCAGGATCAGTTGCAGGGACAGGTGGCGTCGGTGAAAATACCTCTTTCGCGTATGATCTCTCCGCAGCTCTATTGGGTGCTTACGGGCAATGACTTTACACTCGACATCAATAACCCTGAGGAGCCGAAAATCCTCTGCATGGGCAACAACCCCGACCGGCAGAGCATCTACGGCGCGGCGCTGGGACTCTATAATTCGCGCCTTATCCGGCTTATCAATAAAAAGGGGAAATTGAAATCGTCGCTTATCATCGACGAACTACCGACGATTTATATCCGGGGGCTGGATAACCTCATAGCCACGGCCCGCTCGAACAAGGTCTCCGTCTGTCTGGGATTTCAGGACTTTTCGCAGTTGGAGCGCGACTACGGGGAGAAAGAGGCCAAGGTCATCACTAATACTGTGGGCAATATCTTCTCGGGACAGGTCGTGGGCGACACGGCCCGCACCTTGTCGGAGCGTTTCGGCAAGATCGTGCAACTGCGCGAGTCGCACTCGGTATCGAACGAGAACGTCACCACCTCGACCAATACGCAGTTGGAAACACTGATCCCTGCCTCGAAAATCTCCAACCTCACGCAGGGCATGTTCGTCGGCTCGGTCGCCGACAACTTCGACGAGCGTATCGAGCAGAAGATCTTCCATGCCGAGATCGTCATCGACAACGATAAGGTCAAGGCGGAAACAGCAGCCTATGTCCCCATTCCCGAAATATCCTCTTTTGTCGGTGAGGACGGCAAGGATCACATGGAGGAGATCGTCAAAGAGAATTATTACCGTGTCAAAGCCGACGTTGCGGAGCTTGTCCGCCGGGAGATCGCACGTATCGAAGCCGATCCGGATCTCGCGAAACTTTTACCCAAGAAAAAACCGTAATTTTTGCCTCGGTGCGGACTGGAGCGGACTGGAGCGGACATGGGCATCGTTTCGGAAAACATGCTTCTATATTCGCGGCATGAACCTTTTGTTTCACTTAAAACATTTTGTGTTATGCCCGAAGAAAATCAGAATCAAAAACCGATTCAGGCCCCCGAACAGGCCGATCCGAAGTACAAGGAAACGCTCCTGCTCTACAACGAGCAGAACGGCGCCGTGGAGGCCGTCTCCGACCTCAAACAAAGCGGTAACCAATACAAGGTTACGACGACGCAACCGCTCACGGCCAACAAACCGGCGTTCTACGAACTTCGCAACAGCTCCGCAGTCGCGGCCTTCATCAAGGGCTTCATGTCGCAGGAGAACGCCAAGCCGTTTCATTTTCTGAAAGTCGCCGCCGACAAGGCCTGCGAAGTCACACAATCGCTGCTGCGCCTTGCCGACAATCCCAAAGACCCCGAGGGCCTCAAAGCCCTCTACGATCATCGTGTCACCTCGTACCAGCTCGAAAAGGTCAAGTTCGACACTCCGGATCTGAAGTTGCAGGAGCTGAAAGAGATGGGTATCATCATTACTCCCAAAGAACTGGAGGCGATGAAGCACGGCCTTCCGACGACGGACTTGCATGACGTGAATCTCAAGGTCGGCAATATGCCCATTGTCGGACAGTTCGCCCTGCAGCCGTATCGGGATATGAACGGCGACGTGCAGGTCGGTCTGACAAGCGCCCTTCCGCGTCCGGAGTTCGAGCGCGAAGAGTACCGGATGATGTTCTCCACGAGTGAGAAGGAGCAGCTGTTGGCCGGGAAGACTCCCGACCGGCTGTACGAACTTCCTAATCCCCACACGGGAGAGAAAGAATGGTGCTTCGCCACGCTGAATCCTGCGACGAACCGTCTTGTCACCATCCCGAAAAACGAAGTTCCCGACCTGCGTTATTTCAACGGCGTGCGTCTGGACGATACGCAGCAGAATGAACTGGCTCTGGGCGGCCGCGTCTTCGTCGAAGGCTGCGCCATGCGCGGCAGCGACATCACCTATTCGGGTAAGGTGGGCTTCGACGTCCTCTCGAACGAATACAAGATGACCGACTACCAATTCAGCCGCCCCTATATCTCTCCGCAACTCGACAAACAGCTCGACGACCGTCAGCGCACGGCCCTGCTGAGCCCCGAAGGTCTGGATTGTTCGAAAGAGAAGGAACATCCCATTCTGGGCAAGAACGGCAAGGCGCTGAATTGTATCCTGCGTATCGACCCCCGCTCGAACGGCGTGGTCTACGATTTCTCGCAGCAGCGCCGTCAGGAGCAACAGGAAAAGCAGGAGCAGAAGGCCGAGAAAGCGCAGGAGCAGGCTCCGGATCAGGGTCAGGGCCGCGGTCGCAAACGCTAATCCGCTCCTGCGATGGAAACCCCCGATGAAAAATGGTTCCGGGAGCGCCTGCGGCATTTCCTCGAAATACGCCATCCTCCGCGTCAGTTCCACCATGTGATGATCGAACGGCGCAGCCGTCTGGCCTTCGAAAGCTACGCACAAAGCGTTGAACTGGGAGTGCCTGCCGCTTCGGCCGTCCGTGCCGCCGACAAAGTCCTGTTCCGGGGTCTGCTCTTTTCGAAATACGACACCGTCCACCTGATCCTCGCCACGGACTTCCCGATCATTCCGGAAAACCAACGACAGGAGATCGCCCTGCGACTGGTGCGTATCTGCGCTCCAATCTTTCGGGCCTACGATCTGAAAGACGACTTTTCGGAACGTCCGGAATTCCGGCAGCTCAAGGAAGAACTCCGCACTGGCATCCGCACATGGATCGACGAGAACGGCGTTCCCGGCTACCGCAGCCCGGCGCGCAAGGAAAAGCCGCCTGTCCCATACTCCGAACAACCCCGATATCCAAAACGCAACAAGCGTAAATAGTTCATTCACTTAATTTCCTAATCACATCATGAAAAAGATTCTTTTTGCAGCGACCGCTCTGGCCGCCGCCCTGTTCGCCTCGTGCGACAAAGACAATGACACAATCAACCCCGCGATGCCTGAAACCTCCGACGGCGCACGGATCGCCATCACGCTCACCGGAGCGGACGAGGCCGACACCCGCGCGTTCTTCGACGCTTCGGCCAAGGCCGAGGCGTGGGAATCCTCGCTCTCGTCGCTCTCGGTCTTCGCCTTCGACAACGGCGGAGCCCTTATCATCCGCCGGGATTTCACCTCGTCGGAGCTCTCGTCCAAGTCTGCGACCTTCTCGCTACCCAAATCCGCAGCAGGCACCGAGTGCTCGTTCTACGCCATAGCGAACTACGACGCCTCGTCGGCCAAAACCAAGGCGGCCCTTATGGCCCTCGTGGAGAAGTCGGCTGCCGATTACAACGGCACCTTTGCCGAGGTGTCCGCCGCAGCCAAGCGTTCGGGCGGCTTCGTGATGTCAGGCTCCGTGACCAAGACCGTCGGAGCCGTGAACACCACGACCAATGTCGGCATCACGCTCAAACGCACCGTAGCTAAAGTAGCTCTTCAGACGACCATCGACCCGTCGTTCGCCGACAAATATGCCGGAACGCTTACCATCAACTCGGTAAAACTCTCCAAAGCCGCCTCGCAGTCGCTCGTCGTGGTCGGAACGCCGACACCCGGGGCCATGACCTTCAGCCACACGCAGACTCCCGCCACGGCTTCGGGAAAATGCAATGCGCTGTTCTACTGTTTCGAGAATGGAGCTTTGCCCGCGGGCAGCCGCGTTCTGCTGGAAATTAACGCCACATACGATTCGGACGGCAGCACCTCGACTACGGACGACCGTTCGGAGGTGACCTATTCGGTCGAGTTGACGGGTAAGGCCGCGGGCGAGATTCTCCGAAACGGCTATTACCGTGTCGCGGCCAATATCACGGGCCTTGTAGGTCAGGATTGCGCCGTATCGGTCACCGTCGCCAATTGGGAGACGCCCGTGACGCAGAACGTCGAACTGGGGGCATAGCCCTCTTGTTTTGGCAGCTCCCGTCCCTCGCGGGCGGGAGCTTTTTTCAATCCCTTTTTCAGATTTTTCCGACTATGAAAAAATATCTGTTGATACTCGCTGCCATCCTGTTGCTGTGGAGTTGTATCGCCGAGGACAGGACAGAGTGTACAAATCCCCGCGGTGTCTTTGTCAGCCTGACGGTACGGCCCGAAAGAATGTCCTCCGTAACCCGCTCTGCGGATGAAACGGCCATCCGCGACCTGAACCTCTACCTTTACGACGATAACGGCAATGTTGTCCTGCACCGTTACCAGACCTCTGCGACGCTGCGTTTCGAATGCCTGCCGGGCGACTATCGGATGTGCATTGCCGCCAATCTGGGCCGCGATCTGGGCGACAATCTTACCGTTACACACGCCGACAAGTACGACGTATTGCCTATGGCCTATGAGGGCGATATAACGATAATTCCCTCGGCAGACGGGATGCTGACGCTGCTTGCCGTCGAAGTACAACGCTGCGTGTCGAAAATCTCCTATAACATTACCGTTACTCCGGCCGTTGCCGACATCGAACTGCGCTCCGTGCAACTGTTCTCGGTACCGCGTTCTGTATCCGTGTTCGATATGGCGGCCGCACCGTCGGATGATCCCGACGACTATACGGATTGTCCGGAGGTGGGACTTTCCGGACAACAGGCCGCGGGCGACTGCTATCTGCTGCCCAATATGCAAGGCGTCGTCGCTACGATTACCGACCAGCGTCAGAAGAACCCGGAGAATGCCCCCGCGAATGCCTCGTATCTGCTGATCCGCGCCGTGCGCGGGTCGAAAATATTGGCTTATTATATTTACCTCGGAGGAAACAACACCTCGGATTTCAATGTCCGGGCCAACATGCATTCCCGGCTCAATATCTCGATCTTGGGCGACAGCGAGGTCGATACCCGCATTAGCAGCTATGCCGTCAATGTGCATGATACCTACGAAGAAAACTCGGTCGGCGGATATTGCACCTACAATCCGTTGCAGATGCTTGCCGTGGAGATCGACAGGAGTCCCGCACCCCTGACGCTTCGGGGACGTATCGGTGTCGCGCAGGGCAACGCCGGAGCGTTCTGTCTGAACGGCTCTCCCGTAGGCGAAGGCCGCGACCTTACGCTTCCGGAACAGCCCGGCCCCAATATCTTCGGCGTGAACTACGCTCCGGGAATCTATACGACAGTCAATTCGCAGGTGGTCTATACCGTCACGGTCGAGGATGATGCGGGATTTACACAGTCGTTCGACTTCCGCCGCCGCTTTGCAAACCGCCTTCAGGTCGTCGTCGAGACTGCCGACAACGGCAAAGGTTGGGTGAACGTCTCCCAAGCGCTCTATGACGCTGAAATCTCCGGAACGCGCAATCACGTCGTCATGTGTCACGAGATGGGTTGTACGCTGGTGGCGCTTCCTGCCGCGGGCTACCGCTTCGAGGGATGGTACACCACGGACGGCTATACGCAGCGGCTGTCGTCATCGACGACCTATCTCTACACCCCCGCATCGAACGATGCGTCGATCTTTCCGAAATTCACGGCCAACACCCGGCCGCTCGACGACGAGGGTACGGCCAACTGCTATATTGCCCCTGTACTGAACACTTTCTATTCGTTCGACGCCGCGACGATGGGTAACGGCCGCACGACGCTCAACGTCACTCCCAAGCGTCTGTCGGGCGTCTCTGCCCGCATACTGTGGGAGACGGGAACGCTGAGCGAGGCGATCGTTAAGGATGTGCGATATCAGGACGGACGAATCACCTTTACGACCGGTACGACGCACGGCAACGCCGTGGTCGGGCTTTTCGACAGCCGTGGGGAATGCCTCTGGTCGTGGCATATCTGGGCCGTGGACTACGATCCGGCGGCCACGGCACAGACCTATGCTTCGGGAGCTGTCTTTATGGATCGTAACCTCGGAGCGCTGGAAACGGATTATACACTGCCCGCCTCGCGCGGCCTTTACTACCAGTGGGGTCGCAAAGACCCGTTCCCGTATCCGGCCACGGCGACGGACGCTTATATACAGGCTCCGACCGTCTATGCCGCGGGATTCGAATATGCCGAGAGCGATCCGCGGACTTCCGGAACCGAGTCGCCCTACGACGTGATGACCCTCGAATGGGCCACAGCGCATCCTACGACCTATATGGACGGCGTATCCTTCGAGGACTGGGAAGAGTGGGCTTCTTCGCTGGACTGGCTCTGCGACCACCACCCGAACCTCTGGGGCAACGTCACGACCGGGAAAAACAATATCAGCCGCACCAGCCATAAATCCATTTACGATCCGTGCCCTCTGGGCTGGAAAGTGCCCGGTGCCGAGGATTTCGCGGGAATAGAGCGGATAAGCGTATCGGCACCTTATTACGTTACGATCCGCTGCAACGGCACGCAAACGGCGAAGATACCTTTGGGCGGAACATTCTATGAGGGGCGTTACGACCGCAACGGGTCGCTCGGAAGGCTCTACACCAATGCCCCGTATTATCTGCATTGGGGAGGCTCGACCGGCGTGTTCCACGACGTGGCCTGCACCTCGATCGTATTCGACACGAGCAACTACCCGCCGTTCGTCAATACGACGGATTTTTACCGCTATGCCGCCAATCCCGTGCGTTGCGTCCGGGAGTAGTTGAAACCTCGTAAAATTCCCACTGCCATGAAAAGATACCTGTGGATATTCGCAGTGCTCCCGTTTCTGTGGAGCTGCATCGCCGAGGACAGATCGGCATGCCCGCAACCCCGCGGCGTTTCAGTCCGCATGTCCGTATGTCCCGACCCGATGACGGCCGTGACCCACGCTGCGGACGAAGAGGCGATCCGCGACCTGAACCTCTACCTTCTCGACGCCGACCGTAATGTCGTCCTGCACCGTTACCAGAGTTCCCCGACGCTGCGCTTCGAGTGTCTGCCGGGCGACTACCTGCTGCGCATTGCGGCCAATATGGGCCGCGACACGGGCGATAGCCCGGCATGGGAGAATCTCGCCGTTACGCACGCCGACGACTACGATACGCTGCCGATGGCTTATGAAGGCGAGGTGTCGATTCCCTCGTCGGATGAAACGGTGACGCTTCCGACCGTCGAGGTGCAGCGCGTCGTGGCGAAAGTCACCTACAACATCTCTGTCGCACCGGATGCCGGCGACATCCGCCTGCACAGCGTCCAACCCGTGAACCTTCCGGCCCGGGCGCAGGTCTTCGACCCCGGCCGGCGAGCTGCGGAATATACGGCGGGAGAAATCGTCGGCTCGTCGTCGCAGACCCTGACGGGGACGTTCTACATGCTTCCGAACCTGCAGGGCGAGGTTACCTCGATCGCCGACCAGCGGGACAAGGGCCCCGCGAACGCCCCGGCGGACGCGACGTTCCTGCGCATCCGCGCCCTGCGAGGCTCCAAGGTGCTGGATTACTGCGTCTATCCGGGCGGCAACAACACCTCGAACTTCGACATACGGGCCAATACGCACTATACGCTTGACATCACGATTCGTGGCGACGCCGAGGTCGACACCCGTATCCGGGCCTATACCGTAGAGGTGCAATGCACGCCGGAGGCTGCGCTGTCGAACGGTTTTCTGCTGGAGCGGCAGCCGATGCGTCTGACGCTGCGGCTCGGCGGGCATTACGAAGAGGCCGGGGTCGAAGCCTTCGTGGAGCTGAAGACCGGAGATGTGCGGTATTTCGGTTTCGAGGGCCAATGGGGCGCCGTTGCAAGGACGATGGAGATCCGGGGCCCGGAGAACGACTACGATATCCGTTACTGGCCGCCGTCCTTCACGCGCGAGGAGTGCCGCTTTATGTTCCGGATTCATATCCTCGACCGTTACGGGGAGGTCGCCTCGTTCAGTTTCCCGTACTGCTACGCCCACCTGCTTCGGGTCTATACTAAATGGTTCGACGGCAGCAACGGGAAAGGCACCGTCGCCTCGCCCGACGCGCTGCGTGTGGTCGAAGATATGACGCTCGCTTCGTGGTACTCGCTCGTCTACTGTCCGGGCGAAGGCTGCACGCTCGTCGCCGAGCCCGATGCGGACCGGTTGTTCGAGGGCTGGTGCCGGAATGCCGACCATACCGGGGTTCTGAGCTACGAGGAGCAGTACCCTTTCTCCCCGGACGACGATCCCGCAGTTATTTACGCTTATTTCAGATAAAACCATGAAAACCCTCATCCATATCCTTTGGGGAACGCTGCTTTTCGCCGGCTCCTGCTCGGACGAGATGCCCGTATGTACTCCGGCCGTACACGGCCCCCGGCATGTGACCTTTACGTTCTCCTGCGACGCTCTGCCCGGCACGCGGGCTGTTGCGGACGAGAGCCGCGTCGAGGATATCAACCTTTACCTGTACCCGGCAAACGATGCTCAGGCACGGCACGTCTACGCCGCCTCGCAGCGCACTGTCGCGCTGGAGCTTCCCGACGGCCGATACACCCTCTATGCCGTCGCCAACCTCGGCACGGACACCGGGCCGCTGCCCGAAGCCGAGGTGCGGGCGCTGCGCAGCGCATGGAACCCTGACGGATCAGACTCCGGAACGCTTCCCATGTCCGCCATGCGGACGTTTACCGTGCGCGGCACGACGCAGATCGCTATTGAACTCGTGCGGGCCGTGGCGAAGGTCGATTTCAGCTATACGGTGGCTGCCGATTTCAGAAATTCGCTCTCCGTGCGTTCCGTACGTCTGTGCAACGTCCCGCGCTTCGCGGCGCTCTTCGGCGAGGGCCGCATCACCGCAGACGGGGAGTGCGCCGCGACGGAAGCCTTCCCGGCGGACGGCGACGGCTATTCCGCCGTTTACTACCTCCCGGAGAACCTGCAGGGCGAGAACGTCTCGATTCCGGGACAGGAGCAGAAGAACGAGGCCAATGCCCCGGAATATGCCGCTTATATCCTGATCGAGGGCGAGGCGGACGGCCTGCACGTCGTCTACCGCATCTACCTGGGGGAGAACAACACCTCGGACTTCAACATCGCCCGCAACCGGGTCTACCGCATCGAGGCCCGGATTCTGGGACGCAATACCGTGGACTGGCGGGTTTCGACCACCGAGGTATCCGTGACGCCTTTCACCGAACGTCATGCGCCCGGCAGAACCGCCACGGCGCAGCTCCGGGTCGTCAGCACGAACAACGATCGGAGCACCTGCTTCCTGACCTGCGAGCGGGAAGAGGGTGACGGCGATGTTACCTTGGACGGCGAGCCGATCCTCTTCGGAGTGCCTTATCCGTTCCTCTCCGGCGACGGGGAGAGAATCGCGGAGATCGCCTATACGCAGCAACGGGAGGGCGACGTGCGGCTGCGCCTCGTCCTGACCGACGAAACCGGGCTGCATGCCGAGCGGGTGCTGCAGACGAGCTATGTCCGCGAGCCGCTGCGGGTATCCTTCACGCAGGACAAGTTTGAACTGGCGGCGCTCGACCGCGCCCGCGTGAACTTCACCGTCGAGCAGGACGACTACGACGGGACTTATACCGTGCAGGTCGAAGGTACGCCGACCCTGTTCCGGAACCTGACGGATGACATCGGGCCCGTCACGGGCTATACGGTGGCGGGGAACGGCACCTACCCGCTGCGTATTCGTCCCGAGGCCGTCGGGGAGAATCCCTACCGCATCACCGTGACGGATGAAAAGGGCAACAGCGCCTTCTTCGACTCCTTTGTCACGGGAATCAAAACCGTTTCCTGCTTTACGTGCTCCTTCAGTAAAATATCGGGCGGTATCGAGGTCGTTGCGGAAGGGACCTATCCGGTTATGAACGATCTGACGATTACCCTAAACCCCACAGTGACGGTAGTGCTGCGGGGCGGGGCGACCAAGACGCTGACCTGTACGATGAACGTAAAGATCGAGGCGGACCGGATGAGGGGACGCGCCTCGGCGACGCTCGATCTCGGAACTGGCTACACGGACTACTCCGTGACCGATTACGAAGCGACTTTCTCCCGCACGGCATCCGAGAACGGAATGGTCGAATACGCCGTACAATAATCTTCAAACAGACAGAATAAATGAAAACGAAACGAATATTCATTACGGCGGTCTTGCTGTTGGCGGCTTTGTGGGGAGCGCCCCGCCGGGCTGCGGCGCAGATCTTCGCCGTAAGGGCCAACGCCCTTGCGGCATGCAGCGCGACGCTGAACGCCGGGGCCGAAGCGGCCCTGACGGATAACTGGTCGCTGGAGCTGTCCGGCTACTGGAACCCGGTGAAAACCGCATCCCTCTCGATGAACTTCCATGCCGTGCAGCTCGGCGGCCGCTACTGGTTCTACGAATCCTTCGTCGGGCATTTTCTCGGACAACATCTCACCTATGTCGGCTACGACCTCGGAAGCCGGACAAAACGCTATAAGGGTCATGCCTGCGGTCTGGGTGTCAGCTACGGGTATGCGTGGATGCTCTCGAAACGCTGGAACGTCGCCGTCGAAGCCGGCGTAGGGCTTTACCGCACGAAGGACACGCGCCGCGACCCCACGGTCGGAGACTGGGACGACGAGTATATTTACCATTACCGCCGCTGGACGCTCGCGCCGACAAAGTTAGAGGTATCGTTTTCCTACATCTTTTAACGATGAACACACGTAAAATCATAACTGTAGGAATCACCGTCGGGGTTTTATGGATGATGTTCGGCTGTTCAGTAGCCGGACGGCTTCAGCGGCAGCAGGCGACGGCCCGTCTGGCGCAACTTACCCGCGCCGAACGGCATGAGCGGCAGCAGGACTACCGCCCGCAGGTCGTGAAGTTGCAGCGTGACAGCAATACGTTCTATCTCGCCCCGGTCGATACGCTTGCCGACGGTGAGCGCGTGATGGCGCTTCAGATCGAGCAGGTGACGGTCACCTCACGCATGCGGTCGATTCCCGAACGCAACGGGCGTGTCGTAATGGATTTCATCGTAACGCTGCCCAAGCTGTTGTTGGGCAAGAGCCGCAGCGTCGTCATTACACCCATTCTGCACAAGCCCGACGAATCCGTGGCGCTCGAAGATCTGGTGATCCGCGGCGGACGCTTCTCGCTGCTGCAACAGCGCGACTACTGGCAGTACGAGACCTACGTCGAACGATTCCGTCCCGATACCGTGGGGTGCGAGGCGGCCTTCAACCGCTTCGTGAAGTTTCCCTATCCGGAAGACGCCCGACTCGACTCGCTGATCGAAGGCCGGAGCACCGTCACGTACTATTACTCGCAGGAGGTGAAGACCGAT
>ULWN01024911.1_pt1 | contig 20031 bp, 17 predicted proteins | sample 1960371 | NCBI WGS metagenome assembly ULWN01 (sample SAMEA4835813, study PRJEB28245) | human gut metagenome | biome: gut microbiome; material: fecal sample | place: Denmark | collected 2008 | reverse complement strand
ATGAAAAAAGAAATCCTGCCATTGTTTTATTTTGGTAAGGCAGCAGCTGAGGGTGATTTTAAATCATTTATTATTTTTATGCTGATGGCTGTGGCTGTTTTTGTCATGATGATATTCCTGCTTTCTCCGTTTTTCCTTAAAATAACATCTACCAATAAGGGCGGAGTAAGAAAAAAATACAGACCTGAGAAAAATGTTGAGCGCGAGGTGAAAAAAGCACTGCTTTACAAGGAAAGAAGAAGGTTTTTTACAAACGCCTCATATATGCTCAATACCGCCATAGGGCTTATTGTGTTTTTTGTTGCAGGCGTGGCTGTACTTATTTTCAGGGAAAAAGTGTTTGACAGTATTATAACAATGTCATATTTAAAAAATCATATTGGCGCATATGTGTTACTGATTTCACTTTTTTTCTGCGCAATAAATGTTATTTCCGCACCCTCAATTTCACTTGAGGGAGAAAACCTATGGATATGTAAGGCAATGCCTGTTGAGCCTTTTGACATACTTATGGCAAAAGTTAAAAATCATATTTATATATGTATGCCGATTGTAATATTTTTCGGCATTGCTGCCAATATTGCATTGCCTATAAGTCCGGCGATAAGGGCAGCGGTTGTGATTATTCCGGCATTATCCGTAGTTCTTATGGGCCTGCTTGGCGTGATATGCAATCTTCACATGCCGAAGTTTGACTGGGCGGATGAATCAATAGCAGTTAAGCAGAGCATGGCTGTTATCGCAACCATGGGGATAGGCTTTTCTGTTGTCATAGGCGCGGCAGTATTATACGGTCTTTTAAGATTTATTCCGTATGCAGATTATCTTTATACGTTTCTGATGACGGGAATATTTGCACTTGCCATATCTCTTATGTACAGATATTTAAGAAAAGGCGGAAGTCAACGATTTACGGAATTATAAAATTTTTATAACAACTTTATTTTTGCCGGAATATGTTTTATAATGAACGAAAGTATGTGAATAGGAGAGAACACATGATATCAAATCAGATTTTACAAAATACAATTGACGGACTTAAGACAATTACGCGTATAGACATGTGTGTACTGGATGTTGATGGAAAGGTACTTGCAACAACCTCTCCTGATGCCAGCGGATATGAAGAATCAGTAAGCACATTTGCAAAGTCCCCTGCGGACAGCCAGGTGATTTCCGGTCATCAGTTTTTTAAAGTATATGATGACAGCCAGCTTGAATACATTCTTCTTGTTATGGGTGGAAGCGATGATGTTTATATAATTGGCAAACTGGCAACTTTTCAGATACAGAACCTTATGGTAGCTTATAAGGAGAGATTCGATAAGGATAATTTTATTAAAAATCTCCTTCTTGATAATCTTCTTCTTGTGGATATATATAACAGGGCGAAAAAACTTCATATTGATTCAGAGGCTAAGAGAGTAGTCCTTCTCGTTGAGACACAGACAGAGAAAGACAATACTGCCCTTGAAACAGTGAGAACACTTTTTGCCACAAGAACAAGGGATTTTATAACTGCAGTAGATGAGAAAAATATTATTATCGTTAAAGAAGTTAAGCAGAGCGAGACTTACAAAGACATAGAACAGACTGCATTTGTAATTCTTGACACCCTTAATACAGAAGCCATGAGCAGGGTTAAAGTAGCTTTCGGTACAATAATCAGCTCACTTAAAGACGTTTCCAAATCATATAAGGAAGCTAAGATGGCACTTGATGTAGGAAAGATTTTTTACAGTGATAAAAATGTTGTGGCATACAGTAACCTTGGAATAGGAAGACTTATTTACCAGCTTCCGATACCTCTTTGCAAAATGTTTATAAGAGAGATTTTCGGCGATATGTCGCCGGATGATTTTGATGAAGAGACACTTGCTACAATTAATAAATTCTTTGAGAACAGTCTTAATGTATCAGAGACTTCAAGACAGCTTTTTATACACAGAAATACATTAGTATACCGTCTTGACAAGATACAGAAAATTACAGGACTGGATTTGCGTGTATTTGAGGATGCCATTACTTTTAATATTGCATTAATGGTAGTTAAGTACATGAAATATATGGAAAACATTGATTATTGATATGTAACCTGGTTATAATTGCAGGAGACAGAAAATATAAAGGACAGATAAAATGATTGATTTAGATAACGTATGTAAGACATATTCATCCGGTGTGGACGCACTGAATAATATCAATATACATATTGATAAAGGTGAGTTTGTTTTCATAGTAGGAGAAAGCGGTTCCGGCAAATCTACACTTATTAAGCTTTTGCTTAGGGAACTTGAACCTACATCCGGAAGAATTGTAATTAACGGTAAGAATATTTCCAGAATCAAAAGAAGAAAATTATACACACTCCGACGTGATATAGGTGTTGTATTTCAGGATTTCAGACTCCTTGATGACAGAAATGTTTTTGATAATATTGCTTTTGCACAGAAGGTTATTGAAGCTCCGGGAAGAAAGATACGTTCCAGAGTGCATGCCATGCTGGCAGAGGTTAAGATAACCAATAAATATAAGGAATTTCCCAAACATCTTTCAGGCGGTGAACAACAGAGAGTGGCAATAGCCAGGGCACTGATTAATAATCCGCCTATTCTTCTTGCTGATGAGCCTACAGGTAATCTGGACGAGGATAATTCATGGGAAATCATGAAACTGTTAGAGCAGGCTAACACGCAGGGAACTACAGTTGTGGTTGTTACTCACAATCTCGAAATAGTCCGTACTATGAAAAAGAGAACTATTGTAATTAATAACGGTGAAGTGGTACAGGAAATAGCGGAAGGTGGTAACTTCTATGAAATTTAAATCATTTGGTTACTGTTTTGTCCAGGGAATAAAAAATATCGGACGAAACAGAATATTTTCCCTTGCTTCAGCAGCAACTATGACGCTGTGTATTTTTCTTATAGGTGTTTTTTATTCCATAACAAGCAATATTAACTACAATATAGATAATATTTCGCAGGGACTCTGCGTTAAAGTGTTTTTTCAGAATGATATTACAGAAGAACGCCTTGAATCCATAAAGAACACAATTTATGAAAACGATATTGTAACAGATATTCATTACACATCTGCTGAAGAAGCGTGGGAACAGTATAAACAGAAATATTTTGGCGATTATTATAATGAACTTGCAGATGCCTACGAAAATGATAATCCGCTGATTAACTCAGCCTCATACGAAGTATATTTCAACGAACCGTCGGCACAGAAAGATCTGGTTGATTATATATCAAAAATAGACGGGGTAAGGAAAGTTAACAGCAGTGATAATGCAGCTAACGGACTTAGCGAAACAGGTAAACTGGTTAATATATGCTCAGTATTTGTTATTGTTTTACTTATAGCCGTGGCACTTTTCCTTATCAATAACACAATTTCAATCGGTATATCAGTAAGAAGCGATGAGATAAGCATTATGAGGCTTCTGGGAGCAAAAAACAGTTTTATCAGGGCTCCATTTATTGTTGAAGGTATTTTACTTGGCTTAATCGGAGCGGTTATTCCGATTATTATCGTATATTTTGCATATGACGGGGCTATCAGGAATCTTCTGGCCAATTCATCATTCCTAAGCGGAATCATTGAACTTCAGGGAGTAGGAGATATCCTTAAGCTGTATGTGCCGGTTGCACTTATACTGGGAATAGGAATCGGACTTATCGGAAGTATGATTTCTCTTGCAAAACATTTAAAAGCTTAATGAACATAGGTGATTACATGAAAAGCAAAAAGATTAAAATAACCGCCGCAGTCTTAGCATTTTGCGTGCTTGGTACTTTTGGCGGTAAAAAAATAATGGATGTATATGCTGTTGACAAGTCTGACGTGGACGATGCACAACAGCAGATTCAGGATACACAGAATAAGATAGACAAGCTGAATAGTCAACTTTCACAGCTCGATTCGGATATTGCTTCCATTGAAGCATATGTAAGCGAGCTTGATTCTACAATTAACTCCATTGCAAGCAATATTTCTTCCTGCCAGTCAAAGATAGACAGCAAACAGGCGGAAATTGATGCAAAGAATGTTGAGATTAATAATAAAATCGCAGAGATTGACAGTACAGAAGTGGAACTTGAGGAGGCTGCTGCTTCAGAAGAAAGCCAGTATGAGTCAATGAAAAAACGTATCCAGTATATGTATGAATGTGGTGATGAATCTTTTCTTGATATGATAATGTCATCAGAAGATTTATCGGATATGCTGGGTAATGCGGAATATGTTTCGAGTATTGTTGCCTACGACAGGAACCAGCTTCAGATACTTGCAGATACTAAGGAAAAGATAGACAATCTTCTTGTACAGCTTCAGGATGACAAGGCTAATCTTGAAAGCCAGAGGTCGGAACTTGAGACGCAGAAAACAGAGCTTGTTACATTACAGAACGATTTACAGAGCCAGTACCAGCTTGTTAATGATGCACTTTCAACCAAAGAGACAATGTTACAGCAGCTTGAGAGCCAGCAGGAATATGCTGCGGTACAGAAACAGCTTGAAGAAGCCAAGCTTGCCGCACAGCAGAGAGAGGCCGAGGCATTGAGACAAAGATGGCTTGAAGAAGTGCGTAATGCGGCTAATAACGGACAGGATGCAGATGAGGCTAACAAGCGTAAATTGGAAGAAATCGGACTTGCAGGCGGTTTTACGTGGCCTCTTCCGGGATACAGTTATATAACATCTTATTTCGGACCGAGAAAGGATCCTTTTGGCAACTTAATCAGCAATCACAGCGGTATGGATATATCAGGCTTTAATGTATACGGAAAGCCGGTTGTAGCCTGTTATTCAGGTACGGTCATTTCGGTTGATGTATATACATCTTCCGATAACTGGACAACCAAGCCATATGGTACAAGTATCAAAATAGACCATGGTGCCGGTGTAGTTACTTTATATGCGCACCTTTCGGGAGTGAATGTATCGGTAGGGCAGACAGTTAATGCCGGTGATACTATCGGATTTGTCGGAAGTACAGGTAAGTCCACGGGAGCACATCTGCACCTTACACTCTATATAAAAGGTGTTTTGGCAGATCCGTTACCATACCTTAAAAGCCCATCATAAACAATGAAATTCAACCCTCGGATAATATCCGGGGGTAAATTGCATATTATTTAGAAATATCAATTAAAGATAACAGGAGAGCAGAATTATGTATGATGATTATGAAGTAAAAAAGAGTTTCAAAAAGGGCCTTATATCAGGAATTGTGCCTGTATTAATCATTGCGGTGCTTGTTAATATCCTAGTATATCGTAACATGACAAGTAAGAGAATAGAAGTTGCTAAGAGTACGGCTACAAAAATTAGTAAAATCAAAGAACTGATTGACGATAAATATCTTTTTGACTATAAACAGGGTGATATGGAAAATGCAATAATAAAAGCATATGTGAGCGGATTAGGTGACCCATACAGCGAATATTATACAGAAGAAGAGTTCAAAAAAATAGGTGAAAGTGCAGCCGGCTCATATTGTGGTGTAGGTATATATATTACCAAAGACGAAAAGGACAGAGGAATAAAGATATTACAGGTAATTGAAGGGGGCCCGGCAGAAGATGCAGGCCTTAAAGCAGGAGATATTATAACTGCGATAAACGGAAATGAAATTGACCTGACAGATTTTGATGAAGCTTCTTCACCTATTATGGGAAAAGAAGGAACAAAAGTTACAGTTACAATCCTTAGGGATGGCGTGAAAAAAGACTATGAACTTACAAGGTCTGTTATTGAACAGAAATATGTCAGATATTCAATGTTAGATAATAATATTGGATATGTATATCTCGCACAGTTTACTGTCTCGTCAATAGAACAGTTTGAAAATGCTGTTAGTGACCTTAAAGAAAATGGTGCCAAAAGTATTATTTTTGACCTCAGGGATAATCCGGGCGGTGTTTTAAATGGTGCAGTTTCAATACTTGATTATCTTTTACCGGAGGGACTTATAGCATATGTTGAAGACAAATACGGCAACAGAAATGACTACAAGTCTACTGACGGAACGGATGAACTTGATATTCCTTGTGTTGTTCTTGTCAATGAAAACAGTGCCAGCGCATCAGAACTTTTTACAGGTGCATTAAAAGACAGAGGTTATGCTACCGTTGTTGGTAAAAAAACGTTCGGAAAGGGAATTGTACAGTCATTATTCGCTCTTGGAGACGGTTCCGGCTTAAAGATTACGGTTGAAAGATATTTTACTCCTAATGGGGTGTGCATTCACGGAACCGGTATTGAACCGGATATTGAAGTGGAATATGATAAAGATAAGTTTTATGAAGATGGAACGGATACACAACTTGATGCAGCAATAGAGTACCTTGAAAATCTATAAAACAAATCGAACAAATGTTTGCAAAATGATATCCTATGTGATATAGTTGGTACAAGAGTATCAGAGGTGATTTTGTATGGACAGATTTATTTTACATTCTGAATATGAACCGACAGGCGATCAGCCGGAGGCAATTAAGGAGCTTGTGAAGGGTTTTGAAGCGGGAGACCAGTTCCAGACTTTACTTGGCGTTACCGGTTCCGGCAAGACTTTTACCATGGCTAATGTCATTGAGAAGCTTAACAGACCCACCCTTGTAATTGCACACAATAAGACACTTGCAGGGCAGCTTTATTCCGAATTTAAGGAATTTTTTCCGGAGAATGCGGTTGAATATTTTGTATCTTACTATGATTATTATCAGCCGGAGGCCTATGTACCTTCCAGCGACACTTATATAGAGAAGGATTCTTCCATTAATGATGAGATAGATAAGTTACGTCATTCTGCGACGGCAGCTTTGTCGGAGCGCAGGGATGTAATTATAGTTGCCAGCGTTTCCTGCATATATGGTCTTGGAAGCCCTATTGATTATAAGAGTATGGTTGTGTCACTGCGTCCCGGAATGGAACGTGACAGGGATGATATCATAAGACAGCTTATTGATATGCAGTATGTAAGAAATGACATGGATTTTAAGCGTGGCACTTTCAGAGTCAGAGGCGATGTTTTGGAAATATTTCCTGCCGCAAGTGATAAGATTGCGGTGCGTGTGGAATTTTTCGGTGATGAGATTGACAGAATACTGGAAATAGATACATTAACGGGGGAGATTAAGTCAGAGCTTAAGCATACTGCCATTTTTCCGGCGTCCCATTATGTTGTGCCTAAGGAGAAACTTCTTATAGCGGCGGAGAATATCCGGGCGGAGCTTAAAGAACAGGTGGATTATTTTAAGAGCGAAGATAAGCTTCTGGAAGCCCAGAGAATATCGGAGCGTACCAATTTTGATGTCGAGATGATGTTGGAGACCGGTTTCTGTTCGGGAATAGAGAATTATTCAAGACATCTTGAGGGCAGGGCACCGGGAACAATGCCATGTACTTTAATGGATTATTTTCCGGAAGACTTTCTTATAATAGTAGATGAGTCGCATATTACAATTCCGCAGATAAGAGGAATGTATTTCGGAGACAGATCACGTAAGACCACACTTGTGGATTATGGTTTCAGACTGCCCTCCGCACTTGATAACAGACCGCTTAATTTTGAGGAATTTGAAAGCAAGATTAACCAGATGATGTTTGTATCCGCTACACCTTCCGTATATGAAGCAGAGCATGAACTGAACAGGGTTGAACAGATAATAAGACCGACAGGTCTTCTTGACCCGGAGATTTCCGTAAGACCTGTTACAGGACAGATTGATGACCTTCTTAGCGAAGTTAATAAGGAGACAGCCAGGAAAAATAAAGTTCTTATTACCACACTTACCAAGAGAATGGCAGAAGACCTTACAATATACCTTAAGGAAAACGGTGTCAGGGTAAGATATCTCCATTCCGATATAGATACTTTGGAGAGAGCGGAGATAATCAGGGACATGAGAATGGATGTTTTTGATGTCCTTGTAGGTATTAATCTTTTACGAGAAGGTCTTGATATTCCTGAAATTACTCTTGTTGCCATACTTGATGCGGACAAGGAGGGCTTCTTACGTTCGGAGACCTCACTTATCCAGACAATAGGACGAGCTGCAAGAAATGCCGACGGTAGGGTTATAATGTATGCCGATAACATGACTGATTCTATGCGAAAGGCCATCGATGAGACTGAAAGACGTCGTAAGATACAGCAGGAATACAATGAGGCACACGGAATTACACCGACTACAATCAAGAAAGCGGTAAGAGATCTTATTGCCATAAGCAAGGCAGCCAATGACAAGGGTGATAAGATTAAGAAGGATATTGAATCCATGAGCGATAAGGAGCTTGAGAAGCTCATCAAAGAACTCAACAAGAAGATGCATAGGGAAGCGGCAGACCTTAATTTTGAGGAGGCTGCTTTAATCAGAGACCAGATTACAGAAATAAGGAAGACAATGGACAACAATGGATAGTAGAAGACATTATATTAGGATTCGCGGCGCATGCGAACACAATCTTAAAAATATTAACGTAGATATCCCAAGGGATTCTTTTACCGTATTGACAGGCTTAAGCGGGTCAGGTAAATCCTCCCTTGCTTTTGATACCATATATGCAGAAGGACAGAGACGTTATATGGAGTCTTTGTCTTCTTATGCAAGACAATTCTTAGGACAGATGGAGAAGCCTAATGTTGAAAGCATAGAGGGACTTTCTCCTGCAATTTCAATAGATCAGAAATCCACCAACAGGAATCCCCGTTCAACAGTAGGAACCGTAACGGAAATTTATGATTACCTCAGACTTTTATATGCCAGAGTCGGAGTACCGCATTGCCCGAAGTGCGGCAGGGAAATCCATAAACAGACGGTGGACCAGATGGTAGATTCCATTAAAGCACTTGAACCGGGAACCAAATTCCAGCTCCTAGCACCTGTTGTAAGGGGAAGAAAAGGTATGCACGAAAAGGTTTTTGAATCTGCGAAAAAGAGCGGATATGTGCGTGTAAGGGTTGATGGCAATACCTATGACCTTTCCGAAGAAATCCGACTGGAAAAAAATATCAAACACAACATAGAGATTATTGTGGACAGGCTTGTGGTTAAAGACGGTATGGAATCCCGTCTTGCCGATTCCATAGAAAACGTTATGAAGCTTTCTGACGGTATTATGATAGTTGATGTAATCGGCGGAGAACCAATTAATTTCAGCATGAATTTTTCATGCCCTGACTGTGGCATAAGTATTGATGAAATCGAACCGAGGAGTTTTTCTTTCAATAATCCGTTTGGAGCCTGCCCTGTATGTGCGGGTCTTGGCTACAAAATGGAATTTGACCCGGAATTATTAATTCCGGACACCTCATTGAGCCTGTCAGAGGGAGCCATAAGCTGTATGGGATGGCAGTCAAGCAGCGATAAGGGAAGCTTTACCTATGCTTTACTTGATGCACTTGCCAAAGAATACGGTTTTTCTCTTGATACGCCTTTTAGGGATTTGCCTGATGATATAAGACATATGCTCATATACGGTAAGAGTAAGTCTGTAAAAGTTCATTACAAGGGACAAAGAGGAGTAGGCGTATATGACGTTGTTTTTGATGGTCTCATAGACAACATGCGCAAGAGATACAGAGAGACCGCTTCAGATATGATGAAGCAGGAATATGAGACATATATGCAGGTTACTCCTTGTGATGAGTGCCATGGACAGCGTCTTAAGAAATCTTCCCTTGCTGTTACAGTAGGCGATAAAAATATCTATCAGGTTACGGAATTGTCCGTTCTTGAATTGGCAGAGTATTTTGATAAACTTACACTTACACCGGTTCAGGAAAAAATCGGTAAGCAGGTTATTAAGGAAATCCGTTCAAGAGTAGGCTTCCTTAATAAGGTGGGTCTTGATTACCTCACTCTTGCAAGAGCAACGGGTACATTATCCGGCGGAGAAGCACAGCGAATAAGACTTTCCACACAGATAGGGTCGGGACTTATGGGTGTTGCATATATTCTTGATGAACCAAGTATAGGACTTCATCAGAGGGACAATGACAAACTCCTTAATGCCCTCAAATCTTTGCGGGACCTTGGCAACACACTTATTGTTGTTGAACATGATGAAGATACCATGTATGCGGCGGACTATATTGTAGACATCGGACCGGCAGCGGGAGAGCACGGCGGAGAAGTAGTTGCCGCAGGAACGGTTCAGGATATAATTAATAATCCAAATTCAATAACAGGTGCATATCTCAGCGGACGTATTAAAATACCTGTGCCTGAGATCCGCAGGACGCCTAAAGACTGGATAAAGATAAAAGGCGCAAAACAAAATAATCTCAAGAATATTAACGTTGATATTCCGTTAGGTGTTTTTACCTGTGTTACAGGTGTTTCAGGTTCCGGTAAAAGCTCGCTTGTAAACGAAATTCTCTACAAACGTCTGGCAAGGGATCTTAACAGGGCAAGATGTATTCCGGGCGAACATAAGGATATCATTGGAATAGAAAAACTTGACAAAGTAATTAATATAGACCAGTCACCTATCGGCAGAACTCCAAGATCCAATCCAGCCACTTACACAGGCGTATTTGATATGATAAGAGACCTTTTTGCATCTACAGCCGAAGCCAAGGCAAAGGGTTACAGTAAAGGACGTTTCAGCTTTAACGTTAAAGGCGGAAGATGTGAGGCATGTTCCGGTGACGGTATCATAAAGATTGAAATGCACTTCTTACCTGATGTATATGTCCCTTGTGAAGTATGTGACGGAAAACGTTATAACAGGGAGACACTTGAAGTAAAATACAAAGGAAAGTCAATATATGATGTCCTTAACATGACGGTTGAGGAAGCGGTTAAATTTTTTGAAAACGTACCGTCAATCCGTAATAAAATACAGACATTATATGATGTGGGCCTTTCATATATACGTCTCGGACAGCCTTCTACAGAGCTTTCAGGAGGTGAGGCACAGCGTATCAAACTTGCTACCGAGCTTAGTAAAAGAAGTACGGGCAGGACAATATATATTCTGGACGAGCCTACGACAGGACTTCATTTTGCAGACGTTCACAAGCTTGTGGAAATTCTTCACAAACTTGCAGATGCAGGCAACACGGTTGTTGTAATTGAGCACAACCTTGACGTCATAAAAACAGCAGACTACATTATAGATATCGGTCCGGAGGGCGGATTCAGAGGCGGTACTGTTGTTGCAAAAGGAACACCGGAGCAGGTTGCCAAGATTCCTGAATCTTACACAGGACAATATATAAAGAAATACTTATAAATACTTGTAAAAATACTTTTCATCAGATATGATAAGAGACAGAGCGTAATTATATGAATTGCGATAGAATTGCTCCACGGGGCAATCATACATTAGAAAAGGAGATATGAAATGGATAGAGAAATGGTCATAGTTATAGACTTTGGCGGACAGTACAACCAGCTTGTAGCTCGTCGTGTCAGGGAATGTAATGTGTACTGTGAGATATACTCATATAAGACAGACATTGAAAAAATCAAAGCCATGAATCCTAAGGGAATTATTCTCACCGGTGGTCCTAACAGTTGTTACGAGCCGGGGGCACCTTCGTGCACAGATGAATTGTTCAACCTTGGTATTCCTGTACTTGGTCTTTGTTATGGTGCACAGCTTATGATGCACGTTCTTGGCGGAAAAGTCGAGAAAGCACCTGTAAGGGAATACGGAAAAACAGAGGTTATGGTGGAAACATCATCACCACTTTTTACAGATGTTACCCCTAATACAATCTGCTGGATGAGCCACTTTGATTATATATCAAAAGTTGCACCTGGTTTTGACATCTGCGCCCATACTGCAGATTGCCCTGTGGCAGCAGCCGAAAACAGAGATAAGAATCTCTATGCCATCCAGTTCCATCCTGAAGTTTTGCATACACAGGAGGGAACAAAGATGCTTTCCAACTTCGTCCGTAGTGTGTGCGGTTGTTCAGGCGATTGGAAAATGGATGCCTTTGTTGAAAATACAATTAAAGAAATCAGAGCAAAAGTAGGAAATGGAAAAGTATTGCTTGCCCTTTCAGGTGGTGTGGATTCATCCGTTGCAGCCGGACTTCTCTCAAGAGCCATCGGCAAACAGCTTACCTGTGTATTTGTAGACCACGGCCTCCTCAGAAAAAACGAGGGCGATGAAGTTGAGCAGGTATTCGGCCCTAACGGCCAGTTTGACCTTAACTTTATAAGGGTCAATGCACAGGAACGTTACTACAGCAAACTCGCAGGAGTAACAGAACCTGAGCAGAAGAGAAAAATAATCGGTGAAGAATTTATCCGTGTATTTGAGGAAGAAGCTAAGAAAATAGGTGCCGTTGACTTCCTTGCCCAGGGTACAATCTACCCTGATGTTGTTGAAAGCGGACTTGGCGGAGAATCAGCAGTCATCAAATCACACCACAACGTAGGCGGACTTCCTGACTATGTTGATTTCAAGGAAATCATTGAGCCCCTTCGTAATCTTTTCAAGGACGAGGTGCGAAAAGCCGGTCTTGAACTTGGCATCCCAGAGAAACTTGTATTTCGTCAGCCATTCCCAGGCCCAGGACTTGGAATACGAATCATAGGAGAAGTTACAGCCGAGAAGGTTCGTATTGTACAGGATGCGGACTACATCTACCGTGAGGAGATAGCCAAAGCCGGTCTTGACCGTTCAATCGGCCAGTATTTTGCTGCCCTCACAAATATGCGTTCCGTAGGCGTCATGGGTGACGAAAGAACCTACGACTACGCCGTAGCCCTTCGTGCCGTCAACACCGTTGACTTCATGACAGCAGAAGCCGCCGAAATTCCTTTCGACGTCCTCCAGACCGTAATGAGCCGTATCATCAACGAGGTAAGAGGCGTAAACAGAGTATTCTACGATTTGACCAGCAAACCACCGGGAACGATTGAGTTTGAATAATGGACAGAAATGCCAAAAGCCTGTATTTATGCGGGTTTCCGGCATTTGTTTTATCAAATGGCTCTAGTTTGGCTCTATTTGTGGGGAGAATAATTGATGCAAATGTAATTATTCAGAAGAATGAAAAGGAAAAAATGATATGAAGAAATGCAAACTTCTTTTATTTGATTTAGACGGAACTTTATTACAGAGTGACAAAACAATATCAACCAGAACATTATCAGCTCTAAAAAAATGCAGGGAAAATGATATATTGATAGGTGTTTCCACCTCCAGAAGTGAGCAAAACTCTTTGGTATTTTTAAATGAATTGATGCCCGATATTATAATATCGAGTGGAGGTGCATTAGTAAAATACAAAACAGAATATATTTATAGGGCAGAATTTTCCGAAGAAGAAACGAATGTGATGATTGACATGGCAAGAAATATTTGTGGAAATGATTGCGAAATTACGATAGACACAATAGATGCACATTATTGGAATTATAAAATAGATCCTAAGAAGTTAGATAAGAGTTGGGGAGATAGTATTTATACAGATTTTTCAGATTTTAACGAATGTTCATTAAAAATGTGTGTTGAGATATTTAATCAAGATAAGGCAGATAAGCTGACTCGAAGTCTCTCTGATTGTGATTGTATTCGTTTCTCTGATGGATTTTGGTACAAGTTTACAAAAAAGAATGTGACGAAAGAAAACGCAATTATGAAGATTACGGAAGTATGTGGATTTAGTACAGATTCAATTATTGCATTTGGAGATGATTATGCAGATATCGGAATGCTTGAATTATGTGGAACAGGTGTTGCAATGGGGAATGCGATTGATGAGGTAAAAGAGAGAGCGGATATTGTAATTGGTTCAAATGATGAAGAGGGAATTGCGGATTTTATTGAGAATGAAATATTATAGATATGTACATGGAGAGGAAATATGGTGGAAGTAAGATTTTATGATACAGTTAATGACGAACTATTGAAATTTGCAGTAATTATCTCACAGAGTAACGGAAAGTGGGTATTTTGCAAGCATAAAGAAAGAGATACATATGAAGTGCCGGGAGGGCATAGAGAAGCTGGGGAAAATATTCTTGAAACTGCTAAAAGAGAGTTGCAGGAAGAAACAGGAGCTATCAAATTTGAGATAAAACCAATATGCGTATATTCGGTGACAGGTAAGACTAGAGTAAATGATACTGGCGAAGAAACATTTGGACTGCTTTATTTTGCGGAGATAACGGAATTTACGAAAGAATTACATAGCGAAATGGAGAAGGTTGTTCTTATGGATAAGTTGCCTGAGAATTGGACATATCCGTTGATACAGCCGAAATTGGTAGAAAAGTATTTACGGGTAAAAAATAATTCTATAATCGGAGCAACAGTAACTGTCACGGTCGATAGACCATTAGGAAGTTATCATCCTGAATATAAGAATATGTATTATCCAATAAATTATGGTTACATTGAAGGAGTTATGGCACCAGATGGAGAAGAGTAGGACGCTTATATATTAGGTGTAAATGAACCAGTAGGCAAGTTTACAGGTAAAATTATTGCTATTGTCCATAGAAAAGATGATGTAGAAGAAAAATGGGTAGTTGTACCTGACGGAATGATGTTTTCAAAAGATGAGATTAGGCAGCAGATTTATTTTCAGGAGCAATATTTCGATAGTGAAATTGTGATGTAATATTAAGGAGATTGCTGTTTCGGAGAAGTTAAAGGAAGAACTGGAAAGTAAATATATAGATGATAGGATAGCACATACTAATGGAAAGCAAGAAATGATAGATATTATTCTGAATGGCAAATAGATTGTTGACATGAATTGCCAAGACTGGTATATTATTCAACAAAAACAAGGAGAACATACACATGAATCAGAACTTATATTCAAGACATTATATGTACATGTATTACGGACGTACACGGCTATAAACATGCAAGGATAGTGCATTAGGTTATAGCTTGTAGGTCTTTTAGTCTAGTGCATAAAACCAGAATATAAGAGAAGATTTTACCTACATTGCATCTTATTAAATTGGAGATATCGCACTGGACATTGAATGTTTGGTGCGATTTTTTATGTTTACAAGAAAGAGGTGCAGAAAATGAGTGATTTAATTGAACTTAAACTGATAACAAGAGAAGATGCTGAATGTCTGCATAAACTGCAGATAGAAGCGTTTATGCCCTTATATGAAAAATATCAGGATGATGCTACAAGTCCGGCGAAAGAAAGTCTTGAAACAATAACGAAGAAGATAGTTGATGATAATTCGGATTTCTATTTCATTTTGTTTAATGGTGAGAAAGCTGGAGCTGTAAGAGTTAAATGGCATAAAGGGCAAAAAGTACACAAGAATGTAAATTGGATATCTCCTATTTTTGTTATTCCAAAGCTTCAAAATAAAGGAGTTGCCAGTAACGTAATCAAACAATTATTTGATATTTATCCGAACACAATAGAATGGTGGTTGTCTACTATCAAGCAGGAAGAGAAAAATTGCCATTTGTATGAAAAATGTGGATTTATTCGAACTGGAGATGAAATAGTTGTAAATGAAAATATGACATTAGTATTTTATGTAAAGAGTTATATTGAGGTAAGGAGATTTAAGGAAAAGGATGCCAAGGAGGTTAGAAATCTTATTGTCAGGAATTTCTTAGAGATTAACAGTAAAGATTATGGCATATCAGCAATGGAGAAACTTGCAAAGGTTTACAATGTGGAAAAGGTTTTGAATGTGGCAAGTTATGCGCATATGTACGTCTTTGAATTTGATGGAAAAATAGTTGGAACAGGTTCTATCTCAAGTTTTTGGGGAAGTGAAACAGAAAGTATACTTTTGTCCATTTTTGTCCTCCCGGAATTTCATGGAAAGGGTGTTGGAAGAAAAATCATAAATACATTAGAAACGGATGAATTTTATGTAAGAGCAAGCAGAATTGAGATACCAGCATCTATTACAGCAACGGAATTTTATAGAAAATTTGGATATGATTACAAAAATGGTGTTAAGGAATTGGATGATGAACACCATTACAGATTGGAAAAGTTTAAGGAGGCAGGGTTGAAATAACAACAGATAATCAATTATTTTTATTTATCCTTGCAGAAGCATTAGTTCTTATGTTAGGATACTACTTAAGGAAAGTACCCATGACAGGGCGTTAAGCGTCCGGGGGACGCTTGTTTAGCGCCGACCGGAGCGGAGCGTAGAGGTAGCCTCCCGAGTTTTATGATACCGGGCAACCGGAATACATAGGAAGGGGTGCTAGGTGCCAGTGGCACCTGCTTAGCACCGACCGAAACGGAGTGTAGACGTGGCGCCGATGACGGCTTATGAGATCATTTCGATTTTCATTGGGATATTAGCATTGTTGATGTCCTTTGGTAGCTTGATTGTAGCGTTGCTTGCCTTTCTCGATAAGAGAAACAAGCGCAAATAAAAATGCCTATCCTGTCTGCCAACAGGATAGGCGGTGTCCGTAAGGACATTCATTAACCTAAACTCGGAGCATCCACCTTTGGAGTGGGTGCTTTCTGTTTAATTAGATATTATCATCTTATGTCTGATAATTCAAGAGGTTTCACTAATTTGGAAAAATTTTTACAGTAAGGCGGTCAGTGCCTTTTTTGACAACCATATTGTCATCAAGAAGGTGTTGCTTGATTTCTTCGATATTTTCATTGATATGCTGCAAACTGTCAGCATACTCTGCTTCTGAATATTCATCTTTAGCATTTATCATATTTTCACGAATTTCCAGAGCTTTCATATAGGTGCAGAGTTTTTTATTGATGAGGTTGTTCTTAAAGGACAGCTTAACAGTAGCAGGTTTGAAATTGCCCTCATCGTCCTTATCTGCCTCAAATTTCATATCAATCTGGTCATCTAGTTTAAACAGTAATGATAATACATCAGAAACTGTTTCTATATCAAAATCCATGAAAATATTAATGCTGATGCCTAGCGCATTGGCAATCTTTAAAAGCTGGTCAGGTTTTGGATTACGGATTCCATATTCATATTTCTTTATTGTTGCGGAATTTATGCCGGACAACTGACCAAGCGTTTCCTGTGATATTCCACGCATATTGCGAAAGTATTTAATCTTTTCTCCAGTAGTCATAAAAAATGCTCCTTTATGATTTGTTACCCCTATTTTATCACAATGGGACACATTTGTGTATAAAAATTTGGTTAAATTGCTTGACAGACACAAATGTGTACTATATAATACGAATAAATAGGGTCATAAAAGTGTACCAAAATAAAAACAGGAAGGAGAACACAATATGGAGAATACGATGAAGATGTATGTAACAGCAGATGAAGCAGCACAGATTCTTGGAGTATCAAGAGGATATGCTTACAAAATCATTCGTGGTCTTAATAATGAATTGAAAGAAAAAGGCTATCGAGTGATTTCAGGCAAGGTACCTACAAAGTATTTTGAAGAAAAGTTTTACGGTATGGCAGTTGGTTAATGGAGAGGAGATGATGATATGCCAGCTACACGAGATGGTAAAACATGGCGCTGCCAGTTCTATTATTAGGACTGGCAGGGTGTACGCCATAAAAAGAACAAAAGAGGCTTTAAGACAAAGGCAGAAGCAGAGGAATGGGAGCGTAACTTCCGGCAACAGCAGAGAAAAGATTTGGATATTAACTTTGGGAATAAATATTTCTTTCTTAGAAGCCGATATTTATTTAAAAATGGAGTAGCCATTATGTTATAGAAAAAGCATATGCAATAAGGTATCAGAAAGGATAAGATTTTTATGGAATGTAGAAGTACAGAGAGAAGACAATGGATTGTAGATAATTATAATGTAGTGCCGATAGCACACATTCAACTACTGGCAGGTCAAACTAAACATAGTGACGCAGGTTCTATGATTGAAAATGATTATTATATTTTCCATGCAATTGACAAAGCAAGTGGAAGAAGAGAAATTATTCAATGTGGCATGGGAGCAGCAAGAGATTTCTTAAGATTAATAGAACATGAGGGCTTACCCTTATTTAATCCTTTACATGGAGAAGGTGGAGAAGGTGGAGCCGGCGGACATAGTGGAGGGAATCCTAGTGAAAATGGAGGTAGAAGACCAGTAGAGGTATGGAATCCAACATCAAAGCAATTATTTAATGCTATTATGTGGATTATCCTTATTATTGATGCGAAACCAGATACAACAATCTTTAATATTAGGGAAAAAGTGTATAAGTTTAAGGATAGAGAGCCATTCAAGAGTCAGGTAAAAGCGGTAAATACCATTATTGGCAAGAATTTCGGTGGAAAAACTCTTACAGAAGCCATAGATGAGCTTAGAGTAAATAATAATGTCAGGGATAATATGTGTCGATTTGATAGGTTGGTGGATATTATAAATAATTATATTGATAAGGATGGAAATAGGGTAGAGTTGCAAGTGAACTTTTAAAGAATAGGTTTGGAAAAATGAGGAGTCCACCTGTAAGATTTTTGTGTTATACAGAGGAGATTGCTGATATAATAAAAAATAATTATACAATAGATTAACTAAAAAATAAAACAAAGTCTTAGGGAAAAAGGAAAAAGAATCGGATGAATATACTTGTAATAGGAAATGGATTTGATTTAGCACACAGATTGCCAACAAAATATGTGGATTTTTTAGAAATGATACAGTGTTTTAAATCTATTACCAATGAACCCAATATTATGAAGGCAGGGGGGTTGGATAATATAGAAAAACCAATATATGCTTTTTTAGATAGATTTATTTTTGAAGAATGTGCACTTAGAGATGAGTTTAATAAATTGATAGAAGATAATTTTTGGATTGAGTATTTTTTACAATGTCCTATGTACCAAAAAGAAAATTGGATAGACTTTGAAAGTGAAATATCAAATGTAATTCAAAGTATTGATTTTGATATGAAAAATAACAATTTGAAATTAGATGATGGTGCTTCTATAGTAAGTAACTTTTATCTTGAAAAGTTCTTTTTAAAAAGATTGTCGGCGGCTGAGTTAGGTTTTGGGCAAGATTTACATGTGAGTACATTTAGAGAAATGAGAGATGTTTTATATCAAGATTTAAACAAATTAATAAGAGCTTTTGAGATATATTTGTGTGAATATGTAGAAAATATAGATCATATGAAAATTTCAAAAGAAATAAATAGCCTTGGAATTGACCATGTTCTTAGCTTTAATTATTCACATACATACCAAAAACTCTATGATAAGTCAAAAAATATAAAATATGATTATATACATGGAGAAAGCAGGCTTAATAACACCATAGAATCTAATAATATGGTACTTGGTATAGATGAATATTTAAATAAGAAAAGTAAGGATAAGGAAATAGATTTCATTGCTTTTAAAAAATATTATCAGAGAATTTATAAAGAAACTGGAAGTGAATATAAAAATTGGGTTGATGAAATTGCTAACAGTAGATATGAAAACGAAGCAGCATTGCGGGAACAATTTCCTAAACAGATACCATATGAAAAATTTAGCGCTAAACATAAGGTATATATTTTCGGACATTCATTGGATATTACGGATAAGGATGTTTTAAGAAATTTGCTTTTAAATGATAATGTTTATACGACAATATATTATTTGAATAAAGTCGTAATGGGGCAGCAAATTGCGAATCTTGTGAAGGTCATTGGACAAGATGAACTAATAAGAAGAACTGGTGGAAGTACAAAGACCATTGAATTTAAGTTGCAGGCTAAGTTTGTAGAAAGAAAGGAATAATTTGATTTATGAACGAGGCGTTTGAATTGGCAAAGGTATCGTTAAAAAACGCAAATGATTATGAGGACAAATGATACTCAATGTGATCCCTAAGATGATAGGTGAAAAGTTTTTTTGACTAAAATAGTTTAAGTAATTATATTTTAGTCCGAGATGCAAGAAAAGATGTAGATAAACAGTGGCTTTTCTGCTTAGACTAAAGATAGTATTAGCTCAAGATTGAAGCCGATAAAATAGGAAAATTACAGAAAGTTACAATTCAAAAGCTGGAAAAACTATGGTTGAAAAAACCACTGATTCATTAAAAAAATGGCTGTTGCAGTCAATAAGTCGTTGATTGATTACCAAAAG
>ULWN01044485.1_pt1 | contig 20067 bp, 21 predicted proteins | sample 1960371 | NCBI WGS metagenome assembly ULWN01 (sample SAMEA4835813, study PRJEB28245) | human gut metagenome | biome: gut microbiome; material: fecal sample | place: Denmark | collected 2008 | reverse complement strand
AAGAATGTCTAAAACAGAGACTTGAATTTATATGTGAATTTTCTAAAGTTACTCCTACTTTTATCAATGGTAGCATTAGAAAATTAGAGAGAACTAATCTTACATATAAGAGATGTCAACGGTACTTGTGTACTTTGATGTCTCTTTTTTGTTAGGAGGTTTGAAAATTGAACGAAGAAAAGAAAAAATGTGGATTGTATATGAGAGTTTCAACAGAGGATCAAGCAAGGGAACGGCTTTAGTCTTCCAGAACAAAAGGAACGATTAGAAACTTTTTGTAAATTTAAAGGTTATGAGATAGTAGATTATTACCAGGATGCTGGAATAAGTGCAAAAACTGGTAATTATAGACCAGAGTTTGAAAGATTAAAAGCTGAAATAGATACTGCATTTGACTATATTCCAGATGAGAGTAATGATAGTGTAATATATACAAAAGAGCCTATTGCTATTTCAGTAGGTGTTAAGCCAGTAAAATTCTGCGAAGAAAAAGCAAAATAATTGTTGCAACTATACAAAAATAATCTACTATGTTGCAACAACAAATTAACGAGAACAAATTCGTATTTGTGATTAGCAAATATAAATTTTGTAGCGAGTTAATTTAATAAATTTTAGCTCTGTGAGATAAAATTTATTGCCTCGCAGAGCCCCCGAGTTTTGATAGAATGTCAAAACTCATAGGGGGTTAGGACTTATGGCAAAGCCAAAGTCCATAGCTACTAGGAAATTTCAAAGGAGGTATTTTATGGAGCAAGAATTAGCATATTCTTTTCACTTGGGTAGTGATAAAAACAAAAGTAAATTAGCAAAGAAAGTTGCAAAGGAAAATGTATCTGGCACAACTTCCTTAGCTAATAATGCAATTCAAAATGCAAAAGATTTATCAGATGTAAACAAGCATAACTTATTAAGAGATTATGATAATCAAACAGAACTAATTAGAACGATATATGGAACAAATGATATTGTAAATGATGTAAAACAAGTATATTTAGAAGATTTTGAACAAGCTAGAATTGAATATAACAATAATCAAACTAGAAATGATAGAAAAATAGAACTTGGAGATATGGATTTTTGGAATGATAAATATGAGAGATATAAGTTTAAAATGGTTGATGTATATAATGAACAAGTAATTGAATTAATTAAAATTGTACCAGATTTTAAGTTTTAAATAAATATGGAAGAATGAGATTAAAGTACTTGAAAGAACACAAAAAAGCTGATTATACTATAATGCTAATGGACGGAACATTAAATACACATTTAAAAGAAATACAAGACACAGCAGATAATAGAGTGCAACAGATTGCTAGTGAATTAAAGGTTAAAAGCAATTTGACAGAAGATATGAAAAATACAGATATGCTTTACTGGGTTGGCACAATGAACTCTATTAAAGCACAAGCAGAAGAAATTGTTTTTAGTGAATTAATTTTTATTTAAAGATTGTTAAAAAGCGAATGAGGGTAAAATCCTCATTCGCTTTGATGGTTACTTACTTGTGAAAAAATAATTTAATCTTACTAATAATTTTCCTAAAAAAGGACTCTTTATAAGGAGCTATTTCAGTGCTTTGTGTCTGTGTTTCAATGTATTCATTAGCTTTTTGTCTATTTCTAAATATATCGTCAGTGTTATATTTTTTTCTTAATTCTTCTTGATATTTTAATTCATTATTGCTCAATGTCTTTTCTAATTTGACTCTTTCTATATCATCACATATAAAATCTCTATATAATACTGTTAAAAGTTCTTTTGTAGTTGGTAATAAGTCTTGTTTTTCTAATGGTAATGATTTATCAATAGCCCAATTATATTCTTGTGATTTATTATTTTCAAAATAACTAATAACTTTTTTTGGTATTCTAGCTTTCAAGTTTGGTATCATATATTTTAATATTTCATTTATTTGATAAAGTGCATTTGAATATTCCATATTTTCCATACTATTCTCCTTTTTCTTCTGATTTATCTTTGTCGTTTTCTCTATCAGGATGTAACCATTTTCCTATTTTATCTTTTAAAGATGAAGAACTTTTCTCTACTGTTTCTGTTCTTTGTTCTGATGCAATTTTTCCTAAAGATTCTTTGTCAGCCAAATATCGTAAATCTTCAATAGTTTGTCTTTCTCTATACAATGCTAATTCTTCTACTAAATATGTTTCAACCTCTTCTTGACTATGACTTTTAGCGTATTCTGCATATTCTGCTGATTGAACAACTGGTACTAAAGCTTTAATCTCATCACCTGTTAAGCGACATAACTTGTGCATACAAAGAGCGTCTAAATCTTCTCTTCCTTTAGAAGTATCAAGAATTTCTAAATAAAATTTAGGTACAATTTCTCCGTTTAATGTTAGTCTCTAAATCACTTATTTGTACATTCCAAAATTCTGCTGGATATTTACCACCCTTACCAATGCAAACACTTTCGTCTAATCCTTCTTGTTGTAAGTATTCTCTATATTCTTTTTGAAATTGTCCTGCCATTTCATCACGATGATCTACTAATTGTTTATTCATAAGGTCTTCTTGAGTTAATTGGTCTAATAATACAAATGACAACCCTCTATCTTTAAACATAAAACTATAATCACTTGAAATTGCAACATTTCCTCTTTGCATTTCAGCATATAATGTTCTTATCAATTCGCTACTTTGTTCATTTGTAGATATTAAATCAAAATTTCCTCCACCATTAAAACCAGCATACCATAAAGCAATCACTTCAGGAGAGTCCATATTAGCACCAAATTTTGACATAAATTCTTCATTACGTTTTCTATCATCATTATTGATATATCTATCCATAATTTCGTGTCTTTCTTCTTCTGTTTTTCTCATTAAACTAGCATAATTCCAACCATCGTTTGTTAACCAGACACTCCCATCACTAAATTCCATTAAATTAATAGCTTGAGGATTTTCAACAATTTCTCCATTAAACGGATGATTTTTATTTTTATCTATAATCTTTTTAGATTTTATCTGTTCTTCACCCGTATATCCATGTTCGTGTTCAGAATAAAATCCATATCCTGCATTAAATCCAACTAATTTACCATCTCTTTTTAAGACCTCTTGTCCATGATAAGCATATCTACCCATATCTATTTCTCCTTTGCTTTAAAACACTACTTATTTATTGCATACTTTTATGTAATTTATATCACAATATTTTACTTTTTACAATAAATATGACAATCAAAACATATTTGTCATAAAAATTTAATATTTTTGTAATATTTCTGAATAATTTTTTCGTTATATGGTCAATTTAAAAAATATACTTGCAAAAATATAAACTTTATGTTAAAGTAAAGACAATGAATTGATTGATATTTGTATCAATCGTTATGAGAGCCGAAAAAAGTTGTAGATAACTATGTCATCGGCACCAAGAATACAGATTAGAAATCAAATTTCTAACCTGTATTTTTTTGTGTTATTTGAGCAAATCCCCCTATTTTACAATGGTTAGAAAATGGAATTTATACCATATAAAGCTAATGAATGTTTTGAACATTTATATTATCAAATACCAATGGAATTATTCTTTAATATCAAGTATAAAGATAAATTAAATTCAGATAATAAAATTCTTTTATTAAAAACATAGTTGAACTAAAAGGATTAAAAGAAAATTTATGGAGAAAACACCAAAGGCTTAAAATCTTTGAAAAATATCAGTTTATTTGCTCCGAGATTCAAAAATTAGCCCTTAAAATAGATAAACTAAATAAAGATATTAAACTATGTAATTTTATTGAAAATAGCACTTTACGAATGAAAGATAATATTAAAGAAATTAGTAAAGAAGAAAATAATAAAGTTAAGGTAAAAAATAGAAATAGAGATTTTAGATAAACATCAAAAAAGACTCCCCAAAACCATGGAGAATCCTTTTTGTTTGCTTTTTATTGTCTTGCATCCGATTCATTAAGAAATATAGAAATGCCAATCTCTTTTGTAGAGACATCTTTTCCTTTATTCAACCTAATAATCAAATCATAGACATTGTCAACATAGTGTTCGTTGATACCGGAAACCTTTTTTTATAAACGCGCTTACCGATTTTCTGGTATACAACCGACTTGGGTTTTGGCAACTTACCTGCTGCTTCATTTGCTTCTTTTGCAGTATCAAAGATCAAACGTCCATAGTCTTCGAAGCTGTATCTCTTGTATGTATCTCCATACAAAACAGCATCAAAGGTTTTGTTTTCTTCATCGACCTGCAAAATTTTAGCCTCAGCTTCAAAAGCTTGCGTTCCATTGTTCGTTCCCCAGTAATCAACCAGATATACTGTTTGGTTTACTTTGAAATCCCGTTTACATTCTTTTGACATAAGAAAACCTCCTCTTAAAAAATGTCGCTTTTCTGAGTATTGTGTTCATTTGCAAAATCCAGCATTTGAGCAAATACTTCATCATCAGCATAAATGCTTTTATCCCATTCATACCAGATATCAAAAGCAGTTTTTGCGCCATCTGCTACCATTTGCTGAGCTTTGGCATTTTTAAATACAACGTTGTTATCCTGGTCATCTAAAGAATGATGACATCCCATATCTTGATATACTTTCGACTGAAGGTCGGCCTCTAATTTATCACAATGATATGCAAATATTGCTTCTCTGGTTTTTCTTTCGTCAAACTCAGATAACAAAGAAATAAGCTCATCTTTCTTTACCAAATCACCAATAACTTTGATGATTGCTTCATGCTCAATTCTCAACTTTTCTTCTTTTGAAATATTGTCAAACGGAGTAATGTCTCCGATAACAACTTCGCCCAATTCATGAATTACCAACATCTTTATGACTTTATTCAAGTCAATATAATATTGGAACTCTGAATCTAAGCTTATTGCTAGAATACATGTACCATATACATGTTCAGCAATGCTTTCTACTCGTTCTTTGCTTACATTCCAATGTTTTTCATCCCATCCACTTCTGATTTTGTATTTCAACTGAGTAGCTAAAAGATAAAATCTCATTGCATTTTTTAATTTGGTTTCTTTCATATGTGTCCTCCTTCAATAATTATTGTGTTGCCTGTGGTTTTATATGTGAACTCCCCAAGGAGATTACAAAAAATTAACATAAAAATTATATCACAAATGTATTAAACTGTCTATAATTATGCAATATTTTAAACTTATATTATTAGTAAATTTTATATAATTCTTTTATCACTTTTTCCCAATCATAAAATCTTTCCATTCTATTTCTTTTATCTGGATTTAAGTCATGTAAATATTTTTCATTATCATTCAATTTATTATATATTTTCTACATCCCCAAAATTTAAATACTTAATTTCATTTTTATAAAATCTTTATTTAGTGGCTTAAATAAGGATTTTTTATTTTCTAATATTTCTAACAATTTTTATTTTGCTTCTACATCTATATGAGTGTATATGTTTGCTATAGTATTATAACTAGAATGACCTAACTATATTGTAATATCTTTCATCTCATTACCTTATTTGCTTTATTATAGATATTATTGTACTATTTATTATATATATCGATAGAATCAAGATTTGATTTTTATGTAAAATTGTATTATAATTAAATTATAATATTCGTGGGTACAGCGAAATATAATAAATGTACCATTTTAGTATAGAATGCTGATATTTCAGTATTCTGCTAAGAGGATAAGGAGAATATATGAAACGGTATTTAGCATTAATATTAGTGGTTGTGCTTGCATTTAGTCTAACTGGATGCATGAATGTGGAAACTGTTCCAGAAGAGAAGAACTTGGAGGTTCTTAATACTCTTAAGGGAAGCACTTTGGAGAAAACACATGAAATTGAAGGGCTTGAATTCATAACTACCTACAATACAGGCGATTATGATTTAAGTAGATGGAGAATAACAGACTCCAAAGTAATCAATATGACGGCTGAAGTTATAAATGTTCCAGAAGGTGCAACAGTATTGATTGAGCATGTTCACATAGACATGTCTCTAAAATCTACAGATCCACAACTTGACGGCCTTTCACAAGATAACATGGATGATTCCTACCATGGGATATCGCAGGATGGCTTTTTTATAAGCGACAAGTACCAGTATCAGAATAAATTTGCTGTAGAAGGTTTCAGCAAAGATTTAATTGATGGATGGACGTTTGTATGCGGTTCTTATGGTTCTGGCTCTATAACTGAGGAAAGACTTACTGAAAAAAACTTAGTTAAGTATGGTAATGTATATGCTAATAAAATGCAAGTAGTTTATGATGTACTTGTTAAATATGCTGATGAAGACTTTTACCATGTTGTATCAGTTTTGGATGAATTTCTGATACCTGTAGAATATGAAGACAAGTAAATACCATGATTTCGATGTTTCAATGCCCAGTCAACAGCTAGTTGGCTGGGCATTATCCATAAAATTTAATATTTATTTTCGTATTCTATCAAAATGTTCAAAAAAATCTGCCCCAGTGGTGTATTTATGTAGTGAAATCTGAACAGTTGCTGAAAAAAATCTATGGCATCGCCAAGGCTCATGGACTCTACGTCACATGGTATGGAAAAGGATCTATTTCGTGTGAGCCTGACAGGTTTCTTGTATCCGGTAGAGGATATGATAGATTGGCATTCATTCAGTGCTAGTTGTTCACAAGCCATAAAAAAGAAAATATACTTTTCTTTTACCCTTATGGGTTTTCTTTTTTTTATTAAATTTATTACAAATATCCAAAAGTTATGTATGGTAAAAAATAAGAATTAAGTAATCACAACTGGCAATTGGCGGCGAGTTCTCTCTTCGCCATTTTTCTAAAACTAAAGCAAAAACGGAAGATAACTATATTGAGTTTGCTTGACAATGAAACAGCAGATATAGATTTTCTTTGCTTTTTATTTCTTCTTAATGTATAATACAGTAAATATTATAAAAAGAAGGAATAATTAATGGAAGAAATAAAATTAAAAATATTTGAAGAACAAGATTTAAAAAAGATAAAAGAGTGGTACACAGATATAACAGAATGGAAATCATGGGATGCACCATGGGAAGAAATCGAATACAACGAAGAAAAGCAAAGAATGTATAGAAAACATAGAGCAGAAAATTTTCCATGCTTTGAGTATGAAATAATATATAATAAAAAACATATCGGATGGATATCTGCATATTATATGACAGATGATTTTAAATATAATGGACTAAAAAAAACAAATAATATTGCAATTGGAATTGATATACCTGATAAAAGTATGAGAGGAAAAGGTATTGGCGTAAAAGCCATAAAAGAATACTTAAAATATTTCAAAAAGTTAGGATATTTTAAAATTTATACTCAAACCTGGAGCGGAAATACTAGAATGATACATGTTGCTGAAAAAATAGGTTTTAAAGAAATTAATAGATATAAAGAAATTCGAAATGTTAACGGAAAGAAATATGATGCTTTAACATTTGTAATAGATTTGTAAAAAAGCGGAAACGCAATTAAGCGTTTCCTCTAATAATCTAATTCTTCTTTTCTTAGGACTTCCACTTGAATTAATTCAAAATTTTAGGAAAGAATTTTTCCCATTTTTATTGTATATTTAACAATACCTATATTACAATCTATTACTTGGAACGTTTCTTTTATAAATTTCAAATAAAATATAGACATTTTTCTTAGTTTGTGTTAATATATTATTTGCAAATGCCGATGTGGCGGAATTGGTAGACGCACATGACTCAAAATCATGCGGGAAACCATGTGGGTTCGAGTCCCACCATCGGTACCAATTAAATATAAATTATTTGTCCTGGATATATAAGTCCGGGATTTTTTATATTATTTAAATTAACTAAATAATCAATGCTTACTCCATACCATCTAGCAATTCTCCATAAAGAATCCCCTCTTCTAACTACATATTTTTTATACTCATTATATTCTTTTTTACTATAAATAGGCATTGAAATAGACGTTATCCTTAAATGTTCTCCTGGATAAATTAAATTTGGATTTTGTATATTATTTAAATCTACTATTTGATTAACAGTAACTCCATACATAACTGCAATTTTACTTAAAGTATCACCTCTTTTTACTGTATAAATTATACTGCCAGTTCCCATTGTTTCGTTTCCTTCAACTTTAGTATTTGTTACAATTCTTAAAATTTGTCCTGGATATATTAAATTAGGATTTTCTATATTATTTACACTTGTAATTTCTCCTACACTTGTTCCATATTTTCTGGCAATAGCCCATAATGTATCTCCTCTTTCAACTCTATAAGCTATACTTTTAGTATTAATGTTATCTAAATTATTTTGAGTGTTTTGTATTTTACTTGTATCACTTAAAAAAATCTCTCTTGTAAATTTATCTCTATCCACATAGCCATTTATTCCGTTTATATAGCCCCTATCTTCATATTGAACACCAATCCAATAATTCCAATTAGAATTTACATTATATAATCCATTATAATTTCCATAATATGCAAGCCATAATTGATAATTATTTGCAAGTTCAGTTCCAAAAGTATTTTTAGCATTAGATAAATCACTGTATATTATTACCTCTTTTTGTGTTAACATTTTTACATTTTCTAAAAATACTTTTGAGATATTATTTATTTCTTCTACTCCAGAACCATTAAATTGTTCATAATCCATTGCAAGTTTACAGTCTGGTTCCTTTCCTGATATAACTGACGCAAAAAAATTAGCTTCTTGTTTGGCTTCTTCTGTGTTTGTAGCTTCTAAGAAATGATAAAAGCCTACTTTTAGTCCATTTGCCTTTGCATTTTCATAATTTATATCAAAATAAGGATCTTTTATTGATGTCCCCTGACTTGCTTTTATATATACAATTTGTATTCCGCTATTTTTTACTTCACTATAATTTATGTACCCTTGCCAATCACTAACATCTATTCCATCATATATTTCGTTTGAAACTGGCGTTAATGCATATGTATGATATTTTCCTAAAAATATTGTAACAAATAAAATTGAAAAAATCACAATCATTTTTTGTATTTTTTTATACATAAAAAACCTCCTTTGCATATTTTTAATATATTATGCAAAAAAGGTTTGTTTTGATATTTACTTTTCTTTAGCAGTTTTTATATTATACTCTATCAATTTTATATGTTTTATATAAACTTTTGAAAATTCATCTTTTTCATTTTCAAAATATGCAATATTAAATGAATTTGTATTTACCTCTTCTAATTCTAATTTATTTAAGTCAATTAATATTTTTGTTGATAAATCCATACCAATTGGCAATGTTTTGTTTTGATTATCATAAAAAATAATATTGGTAAATGGTATTGCATTTATTATACCATTTATATTTATTTTATATAAATTAATACTATTTACAGTATCTTTTAGTTTTTCTTCTATTTCTATTTCTGGATTAATATTAAAAATGTTTATATTTTCTTTATTTATATCTCCATCTGCTATCGCTTTATATATTGCCATATCTTCTTCTACTTTGCTTTTTTCTAATGAATTTTTTATATTATCTATAATTTGCTCTAATATCAATTTAAATCCAATTTGTTTTGTATTTTTGTTGATATCTAAAATTTTGAATTTGTCTTTTGGAAGTTCTCTATGCTTTTTATCTTTTATTTTCTTTATTTTTGTACTGTCATCAGCTATACCACCAAATATATCAAATTCTTCATTGTCTAATAAGGACTTTTGCTCTATTGCCTCTTTTTTTAGCATTTTTAAATAGTTTTCTAATTCTTTTGGTTCTAGTGTGTTTGTTTTTATTTGATTTAATAAATCTATTACATTTGTATTTGTAATAAATAGTGCATCAGATTCATCTTGAGTTAATTCTTTTCTAAGTAATCTGTCATATTTTTTTCCAAAATATTCTATATCTTCGTCATAATCAAACACCTTTGTTATTTTCTTTACTACATTTATTTCTTCTGCTTCTCCTTCTGGAAGCTGAGACACTTCATCTTTATTACTGTATTTCCAAAATTCGAATATGCTTTTCTTATGGCTGTCTATATCTTTTATGTATATACTTGCATTTTCTATTTTCTTTTCTAGATTTTTATTTTTTAGTTTTAATGCATTTATATCCATTATTATATTTTTTAAGTTGTTTTCTTTCAATTCATATTCTTTATAATTTTGCATTAACTCTTCTATGGTATAATGGTCTTTTATTTTATCTTGTATGTTGTCATTTTCTATTTCTTTAATTTCGTCTTCTTGATTTTTTATTTCTTCTTTTACTTCATTTTCTACTTTTTTATTTTTCTTAGCTTTACTGTATTTAAAATAGTATTTTACTCTTCCAAAAAATGTTTTTCTACATTCTAAAAATGTTGATATTTGTTTTTCTTTTTCAACATATTCCATTTCTAATAAGACAGATTGTGTTTTTAAGTCTTCTAATTTTTGTGAATTTGTTTCAATTTGCTTATTTTTTTGTTTTTTCTTTTCATTACATAAAATATACTCTTCTTTAAGCCATTTTGGTATATCTTTATATTCTATTTTTCTATTTTCTGTATAAAATTCTATTCCGCCTTCTTTTGATATATTTGTTTGAAAGTTATAGTAATTTGGCAAATCAGTTTGTAATATAAACATTGCTTTTATTAATTTATAAAAATTGCACGCTTCTTCTTTACTTTCTAATTTAATATTATATTTACTTTTTATTTTTTCATATACTCTAGTTTCACCAACGATTTCTATACTTAAGTTATCTTTTTTATCAAACACTTCATATACTAATGGCCAATCTTTTGTAAATAGCCACATGTAGTTTTCTATGTCCTGAAATTCAGATTTTTTTAAATATGTTGTTGTATATTCTACTCCATTTATTGGTACAAATATTTTAGCCGTTCTTCCTTTTTCTAATTTCTTTTTTAATATATAGAAAAATGCTGCATACTGTGCATCTTCTGTTGGAACTAACATAAAATACTTATCTGTATTTTTCGAATAATATATTTGCCATAAATAGTTTGATGCAAATTTAACTTTAAATGGAATTTGTTTATTTAATTTTTTTTGCTCTTCTTCTATTTGTTCTATATCTTCTATTTTTACATTTTTTAGAATTTCTAAAAATTTTGCATGTTTTGCATAATTTTCTTCTGTTTTATTATCTAAATAGTCAAAAATGGGACTTGCTTTTTTATATTTTTCTTCTAACTCATCTAATCTATTTGTAGGTGTAATTAAAATTTGTATATCTTTTACATCCACATACCTATACTGCCTATATTTATTTTCTTCATAAAATTTTGGAATTCTGTATTCTAGTTCTTCAAAGTTAGTTATAGCTTTGGGTAATTTGTCCAAATCTAAACCTAAATACTCTAATTTATTTAATATTTCATCATTTTTGTTTTCTACTTTTTTTGGCAAATTACTCTCTCCTCTCATTTTTTACTTACTTTATAATGTCATAAAAACTTTTAAATTCATACCCTTGTTCTTTTAAATATGATATTATTTCTGGCAATGTATCTGCTGTAACTTTTTTTGCTTGTGCATCATGCATTAATATTACTAAGCTACTTTTATCTTGAGACGTACTTTTTATTCTTTCCATTAAATATTCTGGTGTTGGATTTTGCTTTTCTGCATCACCAGATAATGAATTCCAATCTACACTTAATATGTCATTATCACTTAGTAATTGTTTAGCTCCTTGTTTTAAGTCATTGTATTTTCCACCATTTGACCCTCCTGGGAACCTAAATAAGTGTGAATTGTACTCTGGCTCTCCTATTGCATTTCTAACAGCATTGTTGCATTTATTAAATTCTTCTAAAACTGCTTCTTGTGAAGAATATATTGTTGAATATTCATGTGAATAGCCATGGTTTGCAATATAGTGCCCTTGTTCGTATACTTTTTTTACCGTTTCTGGCATTGCTTCAACTCGTGTTCCCAACATAAAAAATGTTGCTTTTATGTTTTGACTATTTAATATATCCAATATTGTAGAAGTATTAGTTGATGGTCCATCATCAAATGTTAAAAATGCTCTTTTTGTTTCTGAATGATAGATATTTTTCATATTTTCTCTACCTTCATCAGTTAATTTGGGTAATTTTTTTTCTTTTTTCTTCTGTTCTTCTTGCTGTTTTTGTTTTTCTTCTTCTAATTTTGCTTTTTCTTCATCAAGTCTTGTGGTTTTGTTTGACACTGCATTTAAATTTTCTGCAATCTCCTTTTGTGACTTGCTTATATCTATAGTTTGTTTTACATTCATAGCAATTAGTATTAAACCTATAAATAAAATTAAAATTACAACTATTATAAATATTTTTATTTTATTTTTACTGTCATGCTCATTATTGGTTTCTTCTATATAGTTGCTAAATTCGTAATATTGCTTATTGCCCTTTCCCATATTACATCCTTCTTTTATTTTTTCTTTTATTAGTTCATTAATGATTTTATATATTCTACCTCTTCATTTGCATTTAACCTCATAAATATTGGTTCCCCTTTTTCTATTACATGAGTATTTTCTAAGATTTCCATATTTTCTAAATCATTCCATGAAATATTTTTACTATCTACTCCAATTTGTCTTAATATGTTATTTGATGTTTCTTGCATAAATGGTCTTATTAGTATTGCGATTTTTCTTAAATTTTCTATTAAATGATACATACATGACTCTAATTTTTCCTTTTGCTCTTCTTTTGCAAGTGCCCATGGCATTGTTTCATCTATATATTTGTTTGTTCTTGATACAATATTCCATATTTCTTGTATACTTGATGCTATTTCATAATTGTTCCATAATTCTTCAAATTTTTCTATTTGTTTTGAAGTATATTCTTCAAATTCTTTATCTATCTCATTTGGTGTTCCATTATATTTTGGAACTTGTCCTTCAAAATATTTATTAACCATTGATACAGTTCTATTTAATAAATTGCTTAAATCATTACATAAGTCAAAATTGTATCTGTCAACAAAATTTTCTGGTGTAAATAGCCCATCTTGTGATACTGGCATTTCTCTTAACAAGAAATATTTTGTAGCATCTAAACCATACTTTTCTATTAAGCTTTCTGGGTATATTACATTTCCTTTTGATTTTGACATTTTTCCATCTTTCATCATTATCCAGTTATGAACAAGTATTGTTTTTGGTAATGGTAAATCTAGTGCCATTAAAAATATTGGCCAATATATTAAATGGAATCTTGCTATATCTTTTCCTACAATGTGTAAGTCTGCTGGCCAGTATTTCTTAAATAGTGTGTCATCTTTAGACATATATCCTAGTGCTGTTATATAGTTTGTTAATGCGTCTAACCATACATATACAACATGTTTTGGATCTTTTAATACTTTTATTCCCCAGTCAAATGTAGTTCTACTTACACATAAGTCTTCAAGTCCTGGTTTTATAAAATTATTTATCATTTCTGTTTTTCTATAACCAGGTTTTATGAAGTCAGGGTGTTCATCATAATATTTTAATAATCTGTCTGCATATTTTTTCATGTTAAAAAAATATGCTTCTTCTTTTTCATATCTTACTTCTCTTCCGCAATCTGGGCATTTTCCATCTACTAATTGTGTTTTAGTAAAAAATGTCTCACATGGTACACAATAAAGACCTTCATATTGGCCTTTATATATATCTCCTTTTTCCATAAAATAGTCAAATATTTTTTGTACTACTTTTTCATGTCTTTCTTCAGTTGTTTGAATAAAGTCATCATATTCTATTCCCATTTTCGCCCATAATTCTTTTGCTTTTGCTGCCATTTCATCTACATATTGTTTTGGTGTTTTTCCTAAACTTTGGGCTTTTTCTTGTATTTTTTGTCCATGTTCATCTGTTCCTGTTAGTAAATATGTGTCTTCTCCTTTTAATTTATGGTATCTTTTTATTGCATCAGCAAGTACTGTTGTATATGCTGTTCCTATATGAAATCTTCCACTTGGATAATATATTGGTGTTGTTAAATAAAATTTGTTATTCAATTTTATACATCTCCTTTATTTTTGCTTTTTATATATTATCATAAAACAGATTAAATGTCCATTTAATCTGTTTAAAATTTTAAATCTTATTCATCTTTTATTGTGTTAATTTTTAATAATTTAAATATTTCAACTATTACTATTGGTGCAAATATTAAGCAAACTAATTCTAATATGTTTTGTGTTGGTAATATTGGTATGCTAAATATGTTTCTTAATGGTTCTATTAATAATATTACAAACATTAATGCTGCTGATGCAATTATTGCCCATACTAGTTTTTTGTTGTTAAATACTTTTGTTTTAAATATTGATTTTTTGTTATCTCTAACGTTAAATACATGTACAAGTTCTGATAAAGCAAGTGTTACAAATGCCATTGTTTGCCCTACTTCTATTTTGGATTGTTCAAGTGTTAACCCATTTATTGGTTCATTTGTTGTAGCAAGTCCTATTGCATATGCTGCAAGTGTAAGTAATCCTATCATTATACCTTGATATATTATTCTCCATGTCATCGCCTTTGTAAATATGCCTTTACCTGGTTTTGCAGGTTTTCTTGTCATTATGTCAGAATTTGCTGGATCAAATGCTAGTGCAAGTGCAGGAAGTGAGTCTGTTACTAAATTTATCCATAATATGTGTATTGGAAGTAATATTTCTAAATGTGTAATGTCTGTAATTCCAAACCAATTAGCAAATAATGGTGTTAATAATGTTGCTAAAAATAAAACTACTATTTCTCCAATATTACTTGATAATAAGAATTGTATTACTTTTAGTATATTGTCATATATTCTTCTTCCTTCTTCTACAGCAGATACTATTGTTGCAAAATTATCGTCTGTAAGAATAACATCTGCTGCTTCTTTTGCAACATCTGTTCCTACAACTCCCATTGCACATCCTATGTCTGATGTTTTTAATGCTGGTGAATCATTTACTCCATCCCCTGTCATTGCAACTATTTCACCATTTTTTTGCCATGCTTTTACAATTCTTACTTTATGTTCTGGTGAAACTCTTGCATATACACTATAATGTCTTACGTTTTTTTCTAGTTCTTCATCTGTCATATTTTCTAAATCCTGCCCTGTAATTGCCTCATCATCATTTTCTAATATTCCAAGTTCTCTTGCTATTGCTGTTGCTGTAATCTTATGGTCTCCTGTTATCATTACTGTTTTTATTCCTGCTGTTTTACACTTTTCTACCGCAACTTTTGCTTCTTGTCTTGGTGGATCTATCATTCCTACCATTCCAATAAATGTTAAATTATTTTCTATGTTTTTCATTTCTTCTTTTGATGGAAAATGGTCTATTACTTTATATGCACATCCTAATACTCTTAAGGCTTCTTTTGCCATCTTTTCGTTTTCCTGTCTTATTTTATTTATATATGCGCCTAAATCATTGTTTACATTATTGTTAATTTCATATGAATTACATCTTTTTAATAATTCATCAATTCCACCTTTTGTGTACACAACATAATCATCATCTACTTTGTTTACAGTTGTCATTAATTTTCTTTCTGAGTCAAAAGGCACTTCTTCTATTCTTGGTGTTCTATCATATATACTTGGATCAAAATCTAATTTAAAAGCCATATCTACTAATGCAGTTTCTGTTGGATCTCCTGTAAGTTCACCTTCATTAGATATTTTTGTATCATTGCAAAGCATATTGGCATATACTAATTTTTTTAATTCCTCATCTATTTCATTTTCACCAATATTGTCTAAATCACGTATTGCATCATTCCAAAATATTTTCTTTACTGTCATTTTATTTTGTGTAAGTGTTCCTGTTTTGTCAGAACATATAACTGTTGCACTTCCTAATGTTTCTACAGCAGGCAATCTTTTTACTATTGCATTTTTCTTTACCATTTTTTGTACGCCAATTGCAAGTACTATTGTTGAAACTGCTGCTAAACCTTCTGGTATAGCTGCAACTGCTAAACTTACTGCTGTCATAAACATTCCAATTGGTTCTTTTCCTTGAATTAACCCTACTATAAATATAAATACACAAATTGCAAGTGCAACAATTCCAAGTGTTTTTCCTAATTTGTTTAATTTGGTTTGAAGTGGAGTTTCTTGTTTTTCTACATCATTTATCATTCCCGCTATTTTTCCAACTTCTGTTGTCATTCCCGTTTCTACAACAATTCCTTTTCCCCTTCCATATGTTACCAAACTTGAAGAAAATAGCATATTTACTCTATCTCCAATTCCTACCTCATTGTTTTCAATTTTTTCTATATTCTTCTCTACCGGTACAGACTCTCCTGTTAGTGAACTTTCTTGTGCCTTTAAATTCACAGCTTCTATTACTCTTAAATCTGCCGGAATATAATCTCCTGTATCTAACACAACTATATCTCCTGGCACTAATTCTTTTGCTGAAATAACTGTAATATTTTCATTTCTTATAACCTTTGCAGCATGATCAGTCAACTTTTGAAGAGCCTCCAATGACTTTTCTGCCTTTGCCTCTTGTGATACTCCTATTATTGCATTTACAATTACAACAATCATAATTATTATTGTATCTGTAACACCCTCTCCATTTGCAATTCCAACTGCTCCAGAAACTATTGCGGCAATAATTAATACGATTATTGAAAAATCTTTAAATTGATCTAAAAATCTTTGAAGCAACGTTTTTTTCTTTGCCGCCTTTAATTCATTAAATCCATACTTTTCTTGTCTTTTTACAACCTCATCACCACTTAATCCTTTTTTCAAATCTGTTCCTAATTGTTGCTCAACTTCATTTACATCCTTTGCAAACCATTTTTCTTTTTCCAACTCAACCACTCCTTTACTTATTTAGACAATGGGACGGGGTTTTTGTCTTAAGCTTTTAAGGCATTTTTATAAATAAATTAGAATTTTATGTCAAAGGCCAAGAAAAGTCTAAGACAAAAACCCCGTCCCATTGTCTATTGTATATCAAAAAAAGACTTTTAAAAGGAAAACATTTTTATTATTGGTATATGTTCTTCCTTTTAAAAGTCTCGCTTGACTGTTTTGTAAGCCTTACTAACCAGATACTTATTTGTATCGCGACTGTTGATTAGTAATAAAAAGCTACTCCCTTTTAATTTTTATATATTTGGTGACCCGTACGGGAATCGAACCCATGATTCCACCTTGAGAGGGTGGCGTCTTAACCGCTTGACCAACGGGCCTTTTATATGTTATTATTTATATCATTTTTTTTTGAATTAGTCAACATGTTTTGGCTGTTTTTTTAGCTGTTTTATCGTATTTATTAACCCAAAATGCACAGTTTTTCTAATAAAATACTATTATTTTGCATTTTTCCTTCTATTGCTACTATACTTCCTTCATGTAATTTTAAATAACAATAATCTGCTTGTTCATTATATGCCTCTACATTTATTATACTATTATTAGAAAGCTTTAGACTAAATGTTGCAATTGAATAATCTTTGCTTTCTATAATAAATTCAAAATTCACTTTATTAACTATTTTTCCAATTATATAACATAAATTCATATTTACAACCTTTCTTATATATTTTGCAAAATACATATATTCAAATATAAAATTTTACTAATACATATTTTGCTGATTCATTTTTACCTACATTAGGAAGGAATAAGTCTCTTTAATACTAATACTATTACTGTATATATTCCTTAAAATATATAATCTCAATTTGTATTAGAGTGTGAGCCTACTGCCATTGTTGGAATTGGTATTGGTCGGATTGTTGTTGTTGCAATTGTTTGGTGCATTGCTATTATTGTAATTGCCACCCCTGTTAACTCGATTATTGGTATTGTTGGCCTTTTGACTTATCCCTATTTTTTATTTAGTATAAAAAATTTCTTTTTTTAAATTATTTACATTTGCTATTTTTAAATAACCTAAATGCCCTGCTAAATATTTTTTTGCTTCCTTGCTTGTAATTACGCCATTTTTTACTTGTTGTTTTAATTTTTTTACTTTATTTTTTAATTTTCTTTTTCCTTTATCTCTTATTTTCATTCTGTATTCATTTATTTTATAGCCACAAAAATTTACTCCTTGTTTACCTTTAAATATTTGAGTTTTTTTATTTAATTTTAATTGCAAATTTTCTTCTAAAAATTTTGATATTTTTTCCAAAACATTTATTGCTTGTTGCTTTTCTTTTACTATTACAATGCTATCATCTAAATAACGAAAATAATATTTTATGTGTAATTTATGTTTTATGTATTGGTCTATTTCATTTAAATATATATTTGCAAACATTTGTGAAGTATAATTCCCGAATTTCTAAACCTTTTTCTCTTTTTTGTGAATATAGTATTTGTTTTATAAGCCACATTAATTCCTTATCTTTTATTTTTTTGTCTATTATTTTTAATAATATTTTTTTGTCTATGTTATCAAAATATTTAGCAACATCCATTTTTAATATATAGTATTTATTCCATATTTTTTTACAATGTTTCATTGTTTTTTGAACATCTAAGCATGCTTTGTGCATACCTTTGTTTTTTAAGCATGCATATGATGTGTTTACAAACTGTGGTACAAATGCTGGTTCTAAAAAATTATCTACTACCCATCTATGAACTATTCTGTCTATATATTTTGATTTTTCTATTTTTCTTAATTTTGGCTCTGTTACATAAAAAGTTGTATAACCTCCATGTTTGTATTTCTTTGTTTTTAATTGTTCTAATAGCCATATTATATATTCTTCTTGTTTTAAATTAAATTTTATTATTTCATTTCTATACCCTTTTCCTTTTTTTGATTTTATATGTGCTTCCATTAATTTTTCATATGTTAAATTTTTATAATAGCTATTCCTTACTGTATTTGGCATAGTATTTATACAATCCTCCTATTATTTTTCCTATTTCATATATTTTCTCCATTGCTATATTAAAATTTTTTTCATCTGTCCATTTTTGTTTTTTCATTATTCTTATGTATATTCTTTGTGTATTTAGGTTTGCATCTATTTCATTTAATTTTTCTAGGATGCATTCTTTTTGTATTTTGCTTAAATATATTATGTCTTTTAACATAATGTATAATGATTGCTTATATTCTGTTCCTATACTATATTTTTCTGTTCTTGGTAATTTTAAAATCATTTGTAACATATATTCTATATAATTTTCTGCCTTTGGAATTAAAGCTAATTTATTTGTTTGTTCTTCTTTTGAAACCATATCTTTCTCTTCTTTCTTTGTTCTTTTGCTCTGTTTATTTCATCTTCTTTTTCATATAGTTTTGCTACTGCTTCTATATATTTATCTTCTTTTGGGTATGATTTTATCCCTTTACATAATAAGCAGTTGGCTTTTTCTTGTGTTATTTCGTTTTTATTTTTTGCTTTACGAATTTTTGTTATTTCTAATTTTACCTCTTTTGCTATGTATCTATATACTATGTATGAATACTGTTTTTCTTGTATCTTATTTGTATATTTTTCTAGTGCACTTATTGGAAAGCCTACTTTGCATATTTCTTTTTCTAAACATGTTAATTTTAAATCTAGTATTTTATTTAATAATACTGCATCCTTTCCTGATGCTACATAAAAGTTTCCAATATTTACTAAAACTATTTTTCCACTTTCTTTTTCTTGCAATAATTTTAACATTGTGCTAATGCCCATAATTTCTCCCTTCCGCATTTTTAGGCCTTTAAAAGCACAAAAAACGCCACGTTAGTGGCGCCACGTTAGTGGAATTTCCTTTATTTTCTCAAAATCCGTTTACACGCATTTTGTAAAAATTTTAGGAAATTCCATCCTAACGTATTTCATTCGTTAGGATTTCTCCTTATTCATTTTTTACTATTTCTTTCTAATTTTTTTACAATTTTCAATTCACGACTTTAGAATTCAGTCCTACTTTATATAAAGTGTGAGCCTACTGCCATGGTAGGAACTGGTAACGGTCGGATCGCAGCTGCTGCGAGTGCTTGGTGCATCGCTATAACCGTAACTGCCACCCCTGTAATCTCGGTAAATGGTACGGTGGGCCTCTTGTGTCCATTCATAACTATTTCCTAATAAATCAT
>ULWN01015342.1_pt1 | contig 20405 bp, 16 predicted proteins | sample 1960371 | NCBI WGS metagenome assembly ULWN01 (sample SAMEA4835813, study PRJEB28245) | human gut metagenome | biome: gut microbiome; material: fecal sample | place: Denmark | collected 2008 | reverse complement strand
TGTTTCAGATGCATTTTTATTTACTAATCTAACATTTTCTAAAGGCGTTAAATAATCAATTAAATTATAGTTTTGAAAAACTAACGATATGTTATTTTTTCTATGATTACTATAGCCATCTTTCTCTATATCATTTCCTTTAAATAAGATTTGACCTTTTTGTGGTTTATCTAAACCTGCTAATAGAGAAAGTAATGTTGACTTTCCTGCCCCTGATTTTCCTATTATTGCATAAAATTTTCCAATTTCAAATTTTTGATTTACTGAAGATAATACTTTCTCATTTGAATTTGAATAATTATATGTTACATTTTTTATTTCTAATATATCCATTTTTAATCTCCTAACTTATTTTTGACAATATTTCTTTTGGTTTTTTTATTAATATCATTAAACTTGCAATAATAACTGATAGAACTATAATTCCAATTAATATTCCGTAACTTTGTAGGAAAGTTATAAGATTTGAAATTAAATTATTGTTTTTAAGTAAGCTATCAACCATTATTGTTGAATCATCAGAATTCATAAATCCACCGACTATAATATTTAATATTACATTTCCTATAAATAATGATAATACCAAAGAAGGTAGTGATATAAATAATAATTCAAGTATAAATTGAGTTACAATTTTTATTTTACTTATACCAATAGATAATAATATTCCTATTTCATGTATTCTTTCTCTTAACCATAATATTAATATTAATGACAATACTGTTATTCCACCTATCATAGTTGAATATGTCATGATCTTAATAATATGTTTTATTCCATCTATAGACTCTAGTGTTTCTTCGAATACATGGTTATCACTTGAAACATTGAATTGTGACCAATCAATTTTAATTTTTTTAATTTTATTTAATGCTACCTTTGTATTTTCTGAGCTGTCTGAAAATATTGCAAGTTTACTAACAATTTTGTTATTTTCAAGTTTATTTAATGCTTTTTGACTTGATTCATAATCAATAAACACCATATTTTCACTAAAGTCTGATGATAAGCCAGTATATTTTTCTTGTTTTTTACCTGAAAAAATTCCAATTATCTCAAACTCATATTCTAATTTCTTTTCACTATTATTAAAATCAATTAATTCAAGTTTGATTTTATCATTAAGTTTTAGGTTATTTTTTTCAGCAAGTTCCTTATGAATAAGAATTTTTCCTCTATCATTATTATTAATATGTCTGCCTTTTATAATAGTGAAAATACCACTATTAAATAAATTGTTCTTTTCACTATTATTAGTAGCTTCTACTGAAAGCATATTTTTGAACTCATCTGATAAATCATCTCGTTCTACTAATTGTGTTCCATCTACAACTTTGATGTTTGTAGTTCTAGCAAGTCCCTCATACGTAGTTATAATTTCTTTTATTTCTTTTATATTATCTAATTCTTTAAACTGATTAGTTTCAAAAGTATCACCATTATTTTTAATTATTGATAATGATGTATTTGAAATTTTGTATAAGTTTTTTTCTAAATCATTTGTTGATTTTGTTATATTCAAACATGAATACAAACAAGAGAGAACTACTGTTAAAATAATAAATACTATAATTGTTCTATTTCTTTTTCTTAAAATATATGCTATAGCATTTTTTAGCATTTTATCAACCTCCTATCTTCAGATTTTTTGCTAAAAAAAAGATATGACAAAGCTTTATTTATAATATCAGCCATATCTTTTATTTTTTGCTTAAAAATGTAGACAGCCAAAATAATTGTATTATTTTTTTTGATTTTTGTCAATTAATCCAGCAAATTTTTCTACCGAAATCGGTAAAAACCCTATTGTTTTCAGAAAATATATAATATAACTATAATTGTAAGATTGAGGTAGAATACAGTATATAATTCATAAAGTATATTATTATATAAAAAGTAATTTTAAAACACTATATACTACACTGACCACCATTGAATTCCCTGCTTGATGGTATAAATATGTTTCGGCACACACTCTATATGCTCTTTCATATTCTTCATCTGAAAATCCCATTAATCTCCAAGCTTCTTTTGATGTGATTTTTCTAATTCTCAATCTAATAATCCTCTACTAATATTTTAAAATTATCCGATGTATTATTTGCTGTTAATGTTGGTGCATACCCATTTTGTGAAAATACTCTTGACGATTGAGCAAACTTGCATTTTTTGTCTTTTCCACAAACACCGCCATTTTTATATTTATTAATATTTATCTCGTATGTTTTATTTAATTTGTTTTTCATTAGGAATACCATTGCAGCTCCTAATGTGGTTCCAACAAAAGGTATTAATAATCCCAATAATATATTCATATTATTCATCTCCATATTTTAATTGTATCATTTTAACCATATGAAGTTTATCTGAAATAACCATATATAGTTTTGTTTTAAATTTAAATTTACTTTTATTTTCAGTAAAATCATAAAAATCATGTTCATCAATTAATTTGCAATTATTTCCAATTTCATTAATTAATTCTTTTCCTTTTTCTACATAAAAATACATTGTTGCATCTTCTTTTCCTAATTGTTTCATATATTTTTTTGTTCTCTTCATTCCACTTTTAGAAACAGTATCAAATAATATTTCTACAGTACCTAATAATTTTACTTTTCTTAAAAACTCTATTATTTGATCTTTAGGAAAATAATAGAACACTCCACTTGCAATTATTAAATATGGACCTTTTGCTATTTTTTTAACATCTTCAATCCAACTATAATCAAGTAATGATTTAGTTAATATAATATCTCTTTTATTCTTGCCAAACACTTTTTCTCTCATTGATGTTACTTCTTCTAAATCCATTTCAATAAATATACATTTACCATTATCATTTCTATAGAATGTTGTTTCCATTCCACATCCAACATTTATAATTGTTCCATTAGGATTCTTTGATAAGAATTTTTTGATATAAATATCCATATTTTTACTTCTAATAGCACTAGCCATTAAAGTATATTCTGTTTCTCTTTCTAAATTCATATATTCTTCTGGTAACACTTTTGCTATTTCCAATGCTTTTTCATCTTTAAAAATATCTGGAAAAGTTCTACTGCAAAAGACTCTTCCTCTCATCGGAACAAACAATGTTTCTTCTAAAGTATCTAGATTTAATTTTTCCATAAATATCATCTCCTAAATATGAATAACATTTCATATATTTGATTATATCACAAAAATTAAAAATATTTAATGTTCGCAATATTACTATTTTGCAAATTGTTTTATTTACTTTTTTGTGCTTATCTTTCCATACTGGAATTATATGAATCTTCTAATTCTTCCTCACCCCATAAATCATCAATATCTAAATTTAACCTATGTATATTACTTATAATTGAGTTTTTAAAATATCCAAATTTATTTTCAATTATATTACCATCTTCATCTCTAAATTCTCTTTTAACTACTCTCGGAACAATATAGTGAATTATTTGTATTAAATCTTGGTATGAATTATCTTCTTCTAATAACTTGTTAAATAACTTATCATAATAGAATATTTGTATATCATCTTCATTAATATATCCTCTTTCAATTAATTCTAATGTTAATCTATTATGTTCTTCGGGAACAAAAAAAGATGATATTTTGGTTTTATCATCTTTATCTATTTGTTTTTTAGTATTTATTTGTGTAGGTGTTTCCACATTTGGAGTGTCCAGATATGGAAAATCCATATCTGGATTAGTTTGTTCATTTTCTAAATCAATAAAATGTGGTATTTCATATATTAAATAGTTATATTCAAAATAACCTTTATCCCCCCTTACTTTTTCCATTTCTACATAATGATGTTCTTGTAATTCTTTAAGTATTGAACGAATACCATCTCTACTTTCTTTACTAATAGAACATAATCCTGCAAGAGAATAATCCCAATCTTCTGGTAATGACAACATAAAAGATAATAAACCTTTTGCTTTATATGATAAATCTCTATCTCTCAAATGGTAATTAGACATAACAGTATAGTTACTATTTTTTTCTATTTTAAAAACTGACATTTTACTCACCTCCTATTTTAAACATAAAAAAAGCATAGAAATTAAATCCTATGCAATTTAAATTATTATTCTTGATTTTCAAGTTCAAGTTCAACTTTATCAATAGTAAAATCATCTGATGAATCTTTTATAATTAATTCTTGAATAAATAAAGTAGCTTTAAAATCTTTTATTGAAGAATTTATAGCATCTTTAAGATCATTATTAACACTTAATTCTAAATATTTAACTGGTGTTTTCAATGACATATTACTATTTGATTTTTCTCCTCTAACTTGACTTATTATGTCAACTAACTTATCTCCATTTTCTAACTCTTTGTTAAAATCAAAGTCTAATTCTTTAATTTCAGTTAAATGAATTGATTTATTCTCTCCATACAATTCTTGATAAATATCTTCAGTAATATATGGGAAGAAAATACTAAAATCTTGTAATAATTTATATAATAATGTATAAACGGTTTTTTGTCCTGAATATCTTGGAATATTTCCAAATTCTTCTGGTCTATATAATCTATGTTTAACTATTTCTATATAATTATCACAGAAATTCCAAAAGAATTTTTCTAAATGATTAAGTGCTAATCCCACTTCATATTCGTCAAGATATTTAATAAATCCTTTTTCCATTTCTTGATATTTTCCTAAAATCCATTTATCAATATATTCGTAATCGCTAAAATCTTTATCTTTATAATCTTGTAAATGCATTTCAATAAATTTAGATACATTCCATATTTTATTTACTAATTTTTTACCTCTTAATAATGTTTCATCACTAAATACAATATCAGTACCCAATCTACCTGTACCTGCCCAATATCTTACTACATCAGCAGAATATTGTTCTATTGCATCTAATGGCTCAATCTTGCTATTTCCTTTTGATTTACTAATTTTTTCTCCTTTATTAGCCATAACAAATCCTGAAATCATTACATTATCCCAAGGTCTTTGTCCAAAGTGATAAAAACTTTTAACTATTGTATAAAAATCCCAAGTTCTAATTATTTCAGAAGCATTAGTTCTTAAACTCATTGGTTTTAAAATATCTTCAAAATTATCTTTTTCTCCATATCTCATATTAATTAATGGAGTTACAGATGAAGTTGCCCAAGTATCCATTACATCAGTTTCTGGTACAAATTCCTCACAACCGCATTTTGAACACTTTGTAATCTTTGGTTTATCAACTAATGGATTAACTGGTAAATCTTCAACATTTGCAAAAATTGGCTCTCCACAGTCTTTACAATACCATACAGGAAATGGTACACCAAAATATCTTTGTCTTGATATACACCAATCCCACATAACATTTTCAACCCATTCATTATATCTATTATGCATATGTTCAGGATGCCATTTTATATCATTACCAATTTTAATGAAATCGTCTTTATGATTCATAATATCAATAAACCACTGTTTCATTACAGAATATTCTACTTCTTTTCCACATCTTTCATGTGTTTGAACTTCGTGTTCTAATTCTTCTATTTTAACAACAAATCCACCTGCTTGTAAATCTTCTATAATTTGCTTTCTTGCCTCTTTAATTTTCATTCCACCATAAGTTGGTACAGAGTCAATTATTCTGCCATTATCAGTAAATATATATTTTAATGGTAAATTGTATTTTTTCCACCATTCAATATCTGTTTGATCTCCAAATGTACAGCACATAACTACTCCTGTACCTTTATCAATAGCAACTTTTTCATCAGCCATGATTGGTACTTCAACATCTATTACAGGAATATGAGCAGTTTTACCAATTAAATGGTTATGTTTCTCATCATTTGGATTTACAAATACGCATACTATTGCAGGTAATAATTCTGGTCTAGTTGTTGCAATAGTAAATTCTTCATCATTTTCTACTGTTTTAAAATTAATATAATTAAATGTGGTTTTAATCGTTTTTGTTTCTAGTTCTGCTTGTGCTATTGATGTAAGACATTCATTACACCAAAGTGCAGGACTTTCTTTATGATAACAGTGTCCTTTATCAATTAAATCCAAAAATGACCTTTGACTTATCTTAATTGTTGATGGACTAACAGTTTTGTAATGAATACTCCAATCTGTACTTACTCCTAATTTACTAAATAAATTTTGAAACTCTGCTTCATATTTATCAGTAGTGTCATAACATAATTTAGAAAATTCTTCTCTACCTATTTCGTGAGCTTTCTTACCTTGTTCTTTTTCTACTAGTCTTTCGCTAGGTAAACCATTATCGTCAAATCCAAAAGGATAAAATACATTGTATCCTCTTAATCTTTTATATCTTGCCATCATTTCAGTTTGAGTATATGAAAATACATGACCTATATGAATGCTTCCACTTACAGTTGGAGGCGGAGTATCTATTGAATATATTTCTCTTTGATCTGGTTTAAAATCATATATTCCATTTTCTTTCCAATAATTTAACCATTTTGCTTCTTTCTCTTGTGCATTATATTTCTTATCTAACATTGTACATTTACCTCTTTTCTAAAAAATAATTGATGAATTATTGTCTTAATTCCCTCTTTAATCCCCATAATTACAGGGTTTGCACCAAATGGTGTTATTTTAACTGCACCTGTTCCAAATTCCTTTTCTACAAAATCATCTGCTACTATTGGTATTTCCTTATTCATAATAGGAAGTATTACTTTTTTTCCTACTAAATCCTTATATCTCTCGTCTTCTGGGTGAACTGCTACACCTGTGTCTCCTAGCATTGTTTCAGGTCTTGTTGTTGCTACTATTAAATATTTATCTTCATCTTTTACTTTATATCTAATATGCCATAGATGTGTTGGTTCTTCCTCAAACTCAACCTCTGCATCTGATATAGAAGTATTGCATGATGGACACCAGTTTATCATTCTTTTTCCTTTATATATAAGTCCCTTTTCATACAATTTTATAAAAACATATTTTACTGCATTTGACAAACCTTCATCCATAGTAAATCTTTCACGAGACCAATCACATGAACATCCCAACTTTTTTAATTGATTTAAAATTGTTCCACCATATTCTTTTTTCCATTCCCATGCCTTTTCTAGAAATTGTTCTCTTGTTAAGTTCTTTTTCTCTATCCCTTGTTGTTTTAGCTTTTCAACAATTTTAACTTCTGTAGCTATTGCAGCATGATCTGTTCCTGGTAGCCATAGGCAATTATATCCTTCCATTCTTTTATATCTTATTAATATATCTTGTAATGTTTCATCTAATGCATGCCCCATATGAAGTTTCCCTGTTATATTTGGTGGTGGAATTACTATTGTATATGGCTTTTTAGTCTTATCTTCACTTGGTTTAAAATACTCTTTTTCCTCCCATCTTTTATAAATTTCTTCTTCAAAATTCTTTGGATTAAACTTATCCTCTAATTTGTGTTCCTTCATTTTTTATCTCCTTCCTTTTTTAGTAATTTCTTCGAAGTGCGGACGATTAAAATCGCCCCTACATTTTTCATAGATTACTTTACACTATCTTTTTTATTTTATACAATCTTTTCAACCAAAAAACCTCACCCCTGTATAAGGGCGAGGTTTTATCTCACGGTACCACCTTAATTTACAAATTAATTGTATCTTAAATAGCCTTTAACGTTGCTTAAACGAATATATTTACTTTGTTTCAATATATTAACTCCAAAGCTACCTTCGGTTTTCTTTTCTATATAAAAGCTCTCAGCGTATTCACTCTTATTCTCTGTTTAGCAGTAAAACCTACTCCTCTTCTTCACTGTTTTTATTTTACTATATATTAGCACAATTGTGATTTAATTTCAACTATTTTTTTAGGGGTGTCCCAAATTTGGCAAATGGGACAATTAGGGACTGTCCCTAATTGAGCATTATTATTGTTGCTCCTGCTATTGATATTAGATATCCTGCAATTTTTAATCCTAATGTTGCTTCGTTTTGGTCACCAAAGCTAAATGCTTTTTTTGTAATTGTTCTTGCGTCATATATTAATATTACACCTACTAGGGCTAATATGCTCCCTACTAACTTAATTATTATTTTTCCCACTTTTTTGTTCCTTTCGTTAAAAAAATTCTACCGTATACTTACATTCAAAAGTTTGTTTTGGTTTTAATACAATTAAATCTTGTTTTTGTGTAAATACTCCTGAACTTTTCACATTATCTGCTGTTGAGTACCATGGTTCTATGCATATAAATGGTGCATTTGGCTTTGACCATATTGCTAAGTATGGAAAATCTGTAAAGTCCATTGTTAATATTGTTTTATTTTGTTCTTTATTTTTTAAACTTACTTTTTTTGATGTAATTCCTTTCATTATTATGGCATCATTTTTGAAAGAATTTTCATTTAAATTTATTACTTTTTTATCCACTAATATGTCTTTTGCATATTCTGTTCCTATTAATCCATCTACCAAATATAAAAAGTGTAATTTTTCTTCTTTTTCTTCAAATTCCAAATAATAGTTGCCTTTTTTTAACTGCTCTATATCTATTTTAAATGCAGGGTGACCACCTATTCCAAATGGCATATTAGTTATTCCTGTATTTATTACTTTATATATTGTTGTTAATTTATTTTCATCTATTCTATATGTTGTATATAATTCGAAATCATATGGATATCTTGACAGTGTATATTTGTTACTTTTTAGCATATATGAGTGAAAATTGTCCAATTTAGTTAATGGTTCAAATTCTAAATCTCTTGCAAAACCATGTTGTGGCATTTCATAAGTTCTTCCACCTATTATTGTTTGATTTTTCTTTAGTTTTCCTACTACTGGGAATAATATTGGCGAATGTCTTTTCCAATATATTTTTCCATTTTCGTCTATACAGTCTTTTCCCTGATGTATTTTTTCTTCTCCATTTAGCTTAAAACTTATTAATTCTCCACCAAATTTTGAGGTTAATATTTGTGCCTGCATTTTCCACCTCCAAATTTATATACTAACTTCTTTATAATTCTATCATTTTTTGACAATTTAATCAAGAGGTATTACATAATAGATTAATTTACATATTACTGGTTGATGATTTTTAGAGTTATATTGTTTCATCGTTTTAGTTGTATAATATATTAAGCAGTAACATTTACATAATTTGTAAGCTTGTTGATATAATAAAAACATTGTGATATAATGACCTGCAGAGGAGATTACTATGTTAGATAAATTAGAATATAATGAAATTATTAAATTAGTTAGCAATTATTGTAAAACATATATAGGTAAGGTTTCTGTTTTGAATTTAAAACCTTGCTTTGATTTTGAAGGGGTTTCTCGCCTTTTAACTGAAACAGCAGAGGCAATGGATATCAGTATAAGAAAATCTAATATTCCCATTTGTGAAATTCCAAATATCGATATATGGATTAAGCATCTAGAAAGTAACAATGTGTTGTCTGCCAAGGCATTAATTGAAATTGCCACAGTATTAAAAATATCACGTGAATTAAAAAATTATTTCTTTGATGATACTAGTTTTAGCACTAATGATTTTCCTATATTATTTGATTTTTTTAATTCTTTATATATTAATAAAAGCGTTGAAACAACTATTTTCGAGAAGATACTAGATGAAAATACAATTGCAGATAGCGCTTCTGCTAAACTTTCTGCTATAAGGAGAAATAGAAAAAAAGCTGAACAAGCAGTTAGAGACAAACTTGACTCTATTATTCATTCTAGCAATTACTCTAAGTATTTAATGGAACCTATAGTTACAATTAGAAATGATAGATTTGTTATTCCATTAAAGCAAGAATATAGAAATACAATTAAGGGGTTTATCCACGATACTTCAAGTAGTGGCTCAACCGTATATTTGGAACCTTTAAGTGTTTTTGAGATTAATAATGAGATTAATAATTTTAAGATAGAAGAAAATATTGAAATTGAAAAAATACTTCATGACCTTTCTATTCTTCTTTATAAATATACTAGTGAACTAAAGCAAAATATTTGTATTATTGGCAAATTAGATGTTTTATCGGCTAAAGTTTTATATTCTAAAAGTATTGCTGGCATTAATCCCATTTTAAATACAGAAAAATATATAAATTTAGTTGGGGCACGTCATCCATTAATTGATAAAAATAAAATTGTTCCTATTGATATTAAATTAGGGCAAGATTTCAACTGTTTAATCATTACTGGTCCAAATACTGGCGGTAAAACTGTATGCTTAAAAACAACAGGATTGCTACTTTTAATGGCATATACCGGCTTATATATTCCTTGCAATGAAAATAGTTCTATCTGTATATTTAAAAATATATTTGCAGATATTGGAGATGAACAAAGTATAAGTGAATCTTTAAGCACTTTTTCTGCTCATATTACAAATATTATCAATATTACTAATAACGCAGATGAAAATTGCTTGATTTTATTGGATGAATTAGGCTCTGGAACAGATCCAATAGAAGGTGCAAATTTGGCAATAAGCATTCTTAATTTCTTTTATAATACTGGTTGCCTTGTTCTTGCTACTACACATTACCAAGAACTTAAAAATTATGCTTTAGTTACACATGGTTTTGAAAATGCTAGTTCTGAATTTGATGTAGAAAACTTAAAACCTACCTATAAGCTGTTGATCGGAATTCCAGGAAAGAGTAATGCATTTGCTATCAGTAAAAAACTTGGATTAAATCAAGAAATTTTAAACAACGCTTATTCTTTACTTAAAGATGATAATATTCATATAGAAGATGTTTTAAAAAGCATTTATGATAACAAATTACAAATAGAACGTGAAAAACAAGATATTGATAAAAATTTGGCTCAAATCCAAACTCTAAGGAAGGAACTAGAAAAAGAAAATACGGGTATTAAACAAAAGGAAAAGGAATTGATTGAAACTGCAAAACTTGAAGCCAGAAATATACTTTTATCTGCCAAAGAAGAGGCTAATGAAATTATCAAACAACTAAATAATATAAATCATGATTTAAAATCTGCAAATAGTTTAAGAAATTCACTAAATGATAAAATAAAACAATTTGATATTCCTCAAAAAGAAAATGGTAATTTAACCAAATCAGATATTCAGTTAGGTATGTTGGTGGAAGTTATCCCTTTTAATACAATTGGAACAGTAATAAGTTTTCCAAGCAAATCCAATGAAGTACAAATTCAAATGGGAAATACAAAAATGAATATTAGCTTATCTAATTTAAAGAAAACAGCTAAAGCTTTAGCAAAAGAAAATTTTTCTACCACAAAAGTAAACAAAAATAATGGTTCAAAATCAAAATACATTTCTCCAGAAATAAATGTTATTGGGCAAAATGTTGATGAAGCCACTTATATTATAGATAAATATTTAGATGATTGTGCAATTTCTAATATTGCAACTATTAGGATTGTACATGGAAAGGGCACAGGCAAATTACGTGAAGGAATACACTCTTTTTTAAAAAAACACCCTCATGTAAAATCATTTAGACTAGGTACCTTTGGCGAAGGCGAAATGGGAGTAACCGTAGTAGAATTAAAATAAGCTAAAAATCACAGAAGTTTTTTCTGTGATTTTTTTGTTTTAATGTGAATATCCATAATATTGTTGCATTAACCAAGAATAATAGTCAAAAACATCTAATGTTGTTGGAATTCCATAGTCAACTCCAAATGTTTCTACTGTTATACTTTTTATAACTGGTGGCTCTATTGGTCTATCTGATGCTATTTTATTGCCGTCCGAATCTTTTGGTGCTTCTGCATTTTCTTCTAATTCACTTTCTCTATATACAACTTTTACATCCTTTATTTTGTTTACTATATCCATTCCCTCTATAACTTTTCCAAATGCCGCATATGTTCCATCAAGGCTTGTATTATCTGCAGTCATTATAAAGAATTGGGCTCCTGCTGAGTTGTAGCCTTTCTTTAATATATCTGCTGATTGATTTCCATAGCTTGCTCTTGCCATAGAGATTACGCCTGTTTCGTGTTTTAAAATATTATCATTATATCCGTTTGCAATGAATTCACCTGGTATGCAGTATTCTTTGTCTTGGTCCTCTGCTATTTCTTTTAAATCACTTAGTTTTGGAGCTCCTGTTCCGTCTCCATTTTTAGATCCACCTTGTATCATAAAATCTGGAATAGTTCTATGGAAATTAAGTCCATTATAGTAACCATTATTTGCAAGTTTTATAAAGTTTGCAACTGTATTTGGTGCCATATCTGGATATAATTCTATCTTTATTGTTCCATATCCTTCAACTTCCATTGTGGCTATTGGATTTTGTACTTTTAATGTGGCTTTTTTGTATATTCCATATCCTACAAATCCAATCCCTGCTACTAATAATAAAATTCCTAAAATTAATAAAATTTTAACAAATACTTTCATTTTTTCCTCCTATAAAATCAAATTGTCAAAAACAAATTGTTCTTGCATCCTTTTTAATGACTGTTTAATAGTTCTAGCTCTTACTTCTCCTATGCCTTCAACTTCATCTAGTTGTGGAATGTCTGCTGCCAATATATGTTGAAATGATTTAAATGATTTAACTAAGTTGTCCACTATATTGCTTGGCATTCTAGGTATTTTATTAAGTACTCTATACCCTCTTGTGTATACACCAACTTCATCATAGTTTTCAAAGTCTTGATACCCAAGCATTTTTGCTATTTTATCTGATTTCATTAAATCTTCATGATTTAATTTTTCTATTTCCTCTAATATTTTGTCTGGTAGTTTCTTTTTACTTGGAGACATATAATCTTTTACAATTAGCAATTCCTCATTTTCTAGGTCGCCAACTAATTCTTTTAATTGAATTTCTAATAATCGTCCCTCATCACCTAATTCAAAAATGGCTCTTTCAACTTCTTCTACCATTTTTCTTACCATTTCAGCTCTTTGTATTGATATTATCACATTTTCTAATGTAACTATATCATTAAATTCGTATTCATTTAATAGACTCAACTTGCTGTCAAATACTTTTTTGTATTTTTCAACTGTTTGCAGTGCTTGATTTGCCTTTGAAATAACTTTTGATGTATCTTCTAATACATATCTTTCATTTCCTTTAAATATTGTTATAATACTTCTTCTCTGTGAAATGCTTATTACCAAAGCTCCTGTTTGCTTTGCAGTACGCTCTGCTGTTCTATGTCTGGTACCAGTTTCTGTTGTTATTATACTAGAGTCTGGAATAAGTTGTGTATTAGCATACAAAATCTTTTTAAAATCAGCACTTAAAACAATAGCACCATCCATTTTAGCTAATTCATATAATCTTGATGATGTATAATCTATGTCTAATCTAAAGCCACCATCTACTAAATCTAAAACCTCTTTCGTGTCGCTTATAACAATTAATGCACCTGTCTTTGCCTTTAAAATGTTTTCCAAACCATCCCTAATAGGTGTACCTGGTGCAATAAGTTTTAGAATTTCTGTAATCATCATACCCTCCTTGTCACTTTTGGGACACACTTTTATTTAAGTCCAACTGCTTTCATTGCTTCAATAACGTTGCTAACACCTATTATATCTAATTTGTATTTTTCTTTCAATAGTTTTTTGTTACTTTTTGGAATTATACACGTTTTAAATCCTAGTTTTTCTGCTTCTTTTAATCTTTTATCAATTAAATTTACTGCCCTTACCTCTCCTGTTAATCCAACCTCTCCTATTACTAAAGTATCTTTTGGAATACTATAGTTTTTGAAACTTGATGCACAAACCAATACAATACCTAAATCAACTGCAGGCTCTATCAGCCTTATTCCACTTACCACATTTAAATATATATCTTGTGAACTTAAATTTAGCCCTGCTTTTTTTTCAAGTACTGCTACTAAAAGGGTTAATCTGTTATAGTCTATACCGTTTGCTGTTCTTCTTGGCATACCAAAAACTGTTGGAGTTGTTAATGCTTGCAATTCTATAAGAAGTGGTCTTGTTCCTTCCATACTTGCAACAACAATTGAACCAGCAGGATTATCTTCTCTTTCTGAAATTAATATAGAAGATGGATTTGCTATTTCCACCATTCCCTCATTTTGCATTTCAAACATTCCTACTTCATTTGTTGAGCCAAATCTGTTTTTTACACTTCTTAAAATTCTGTATGAAAAGTATCTTTCCCCCTCTAAATAAAGTACAGTGTCAACCATATGCTCTAACACTCTTGGCCCTGCTATATTTCCTTCCTTAGTAACATGCCCAATAATTATTGTAGTAATATCGTTGCTTTTACACACTCTCATTATTCTTGAAGTAATTTCCCTTACTTGGCTTACTGTACCAGCCGCTGATGATATATCTTCTGAATACATTGTTTGTATTGAATCAATAATAACAAGTTTTGGGCACATTTGTAATATATTTTCCTGTATTAGGTCTATATCAGTTTCTCCCAAGAACATAATATCCTCATTATTAATATTTAACCTATCTGCTCTTATTTTTATTTGCTCTGCTGATTCTTCTCCTGAAACATATAAAACTTTTCCTTCTCCAGACATTTTATTGCATAATTGTAAAATTAATGTTGATTTTCCAATACCAGGTTCACCACCAAGTATCACTAATGAGCCCCTTACTAAACCTCCGCCTAATACTCTATCCAGTTCGCCTATTCCTGTACTTGTCCTTACTTTTTCTTTACCTTCTACTTCTTTTAGCATTTTTGGAGTTGCATTTTTCTTACCTTTTTCTGCACTATTTTTATTTTCTTTTATTATCTTTTCTTCATAAAAACTATTCCATTCATTGCAGGCAGGACATTTTCCCAACCATTTAGCTGATTCATATCCACAACTACTACATACAAATATTGTTTTGTCCTTTCCCATTTTTCCCTCCTTTGTCACTTTTGAGATATTTCTTTTTGTGACAAGACGAACATTGCATGCGACCATCCTAATCCAATTACCCAATTGGATGTCATTGTTTTATTATCTACTTGCTCTGCCAATAGTCCATGTTCATTGCAACTGTTCACTACAAATTTTATACATTCTTCTGCTTTTTCTTTTTCTCCTTTTTGGTTATAATACATTGCCATCCATAATGTAGCTATTGGCCATGGATTTTGCCCTTCCATATAATGGTCTTGCTCAAATCTTAAATATCCTCCTGTATATGTTCTTAATGTTAAATTTATTTTTTCTATTGTATTATTAATCTTTTTTTCATCTGCTGAAAATAATTTAAATGGTTCTACCGCACCAAGTATACTTATGTCCGTTTTTTGATCGTTCAAATTTCTTAATAATGTTTTTGTTTTTTCATCATACAAATTTTTTGATATATATTTTTTTAATTCTTCCATATATTTTCTTATATTTATTTCGTTTTTATGTATATTTTCAAGTTTTAATCTATTATTTGTATATTCTTCTTTTATATTTTCATATATTTCTAGCATACTATTGAATGCCCCATATATTGCGGCAAGTGAATATAAATGTACTCCTTCGTTCATTTCCCATATATCATAACTAATTGGTAGCTTTTCTCTTTCTTTTGTATGGTATGTTTCTTCTATTTCATTTTTTACAACATCACTTTCATCTCTTGTGCCTAATATATTATCCATATAAATAAATAAAAACCTCGTTGCCTTTTCACACATTTTTAATGTATCTTTTAAAAATTTTATTTCTTTTGTCTTTTTGTAGTGTTCATTTACACCATATATTACACTTGCTGTTTCATCTATTTGATATCCCCAGCATGGAGCCAGCTTACCATCTGTATAAAATCTTTGCTCCCACATTCCATTTTCACTTTGTGTATTTTTGCAAAATACTTTATAAAACTTTTCGGTTTCCTTTGTCATATTTAATATGTCTAATGCCCTTGTTACAAACACTGCATCTCTTGGCCAGCAATATGCATATTTTCCACACTTTGTGATATTTTCGTCCACTTCTATTGCTGCAGATATTCCGCCAACTTCTTGATTTGTTAATAATGGAAATAACAATATTGTTCTTTTGTATACTTTATTTAATTTTCTGTTAAATTCTGTGTCTTCTTCTGGCATCTGTAAAGTATCATGGTCTTTAACATATTTTCTCCAATATTTTTTTACTGTTACTTCTTCTTTTTGTGCATCTATTTTTTTTATTGCTTTTATCTGTTCTTGTAAATCTATTTCATTTTTATTTTCTATTATTGATATATACACAACTAATTCTTTTATTTCATTTGGCTTTAATAAACCAATATTATAGCTTATACTAGAGTCTGGCGACATTCCTATATAATCTTTGTCTGCTATTTCTCCACTGTTTATGTTATTTTTAGTATCATTTAATTGATAACTTAACATTTCTTTATTTGACGTTATGCAAAATGCTGTATTGTGTGTATATTGTATTAATGTATTATCTTTTACAACTGCTCCTACCATATTATTATAGTCTGATAATAACTTTGAGTGTATCAAAAAATTCACATTTAATTCTATAGAATTCTTATTTTCAAATGTATATTTTTTTACTAATACACTATTTTTTAGTAATACAAAATCAGTTTGTGTTATTTTTAAATTAAAATATGTGTTTTTAATTTCGGTATTTAAAATATTAGTATCTTCTGTATAATACTGTTGATACATATTGTTAATGTCTTGATGTAAATATATAATCCCAGAATCGTTTATTTTTACTCCTGTTTCAAAGTAATCTATAAATTGCATATAATCAGGTGAAGGATAAATTAGTCTTAGTAATTCACCATTCTTGGAATAGCTGGCTGTTATGTTTTTTCCACCTATTATAGCATCATTATAATATTTATTCTTCATTTGTTTTCCCCTTTAACTTTTTTCAACTATTTTCACTATTTGATTTTCTAATTCTTTTAATCTTTCTGCCAATTCTGTTATATCTTCTTCTTTTCTATCTTCTGACAAATACCCATCTTTTACAATTTCTTCCATGTCTTCTATTTCTTCTTTTAATGTTCTCATTCTTTCTAATATTTCTAATCTTACAAATTTCTTCTCATTTGGTCCTTCTACTCTATTTGTCATACTTACTTTTTCTTTTAATTCATATGTTTCTCCATATTCTGGAATTGTTACCGGTATATTTAAATCTTCTAATATTTTATTTTTTAATATAATCTGTCCTTCTGCTTCTCCATGCACTAAGAAAATATGTTTTGGTTTTATTGCATATGAATAAATAAAATTCATTAACCATTCTTGATCCGCATGTCCAGAATATCCTTCTATATATTCTATTCTTGCATTTACTGCAATTTCTTCTCCAAATATTTTTACTGTTTTAGCACCATCTACTATTTTTCTCCCTAATGTTCCTGGTGCTTGATATCCAACAAATAATATTGTACTGTTTGGATTCCATAAATTATGTTTTAAATGATGTTTTATTCTTCCAACTTCACACATTCCACTTGCTGAAATAATTATAGAAGGTTCATTTTTTTCATTTAATTCTTTTGACTCATCTGCAGTTCTAGTAAACTTTAACCCTGGAAATTCTAATGGATTGTCTCCTCTCTTAATTAATTCTTGAGTTTCTTCGTCGAATAAATCCATATTCTCTTTAAAGACTTCTGTAGCAGATATTGCAAGTGGACTATCTACATATACTGGTGCACTCATCAATTTTTCATATTCTTTTTTAAATTTTTCATCATCTTGATTTTCTTTCAAATTGTTTAATTCATATAGTATTTCCTGTGTTCTACCTACCGCAAATGAAGGAATTACCACTGTTCCACCATTTTCCAAAGTTTCTGAAACTATTTTCAAAAACATCTGAGCTTTTTCTTCATTTCTATTATGTAACCTTCCTCCATATGTAGACTCCATAACCAAGTAGTCTGTTCTTTCTATCATTGTAGGTGATGATAATAGTGGAATATCATTGTTGCCCAAATCTCCTGTAAATACAGTTTTTATCTCTTCTCCATTTTCGTTTATCCATACTTCTATAATACTTGAACCTAACATATGACCTGCATCATTAAATCTAACATGTATATTAGGGTCTATTTCTATTATCTCATCATATTTTACAGGTTTAAAAACTTCCATTGCTTTCAAAGCTTCTTCTGCTGTGTATAGTGGTGGCAAAGCCTCTTTTCCTTCTCTTTTTCTTTTTCTATTTTTCCATTCTATTTCCATTTCTTGTATATGTCCACTATCTGGCAACATTATAGTACACAAGTCGCATGTAGCCTTTGTTGCATATATGGGCTTTCTATATCCTTCATTATATAATTTAGGAATTCTTCCAGAGTGGTCTATATGAGCATGTGTTAAAAGCATAAAGTCTATTTCATTAACATCAAACAAAAATGGCTCTGCATTTTTTAATTCATCTTTTGTACTTCCTTGAAACATTCCACAGTCAACTAAAAATTTTTTTCCTGCTCCTTCAACTAAAAAGTTAGAGCCTGTTACAGTTTTTGTTGCACCTAAAAAAGTTATATTCATAAATTCCCTCCATTAAATAAATATTTTTGTTTTCTTTTTAATTTTTATTTTTTTGGCTTGTGTTATTTTTTTGCTTTCTAAAACCTTTCCATCATAATACTGTAAATATATAATATTATTTTCTTCTTTTGGTTCTATGCTTATACTTTGCAAATCTATTATTGGGGTATCAAATATCATTTTTAATATTACAAAATTCTCCTTAGAATCTTCTGACACATTTTCAATTACTTTTAACTTTGTTGCCTTATCTATTAAAGACTTTATAGTTTTTGCAAAACTTATTTTTAGTTCTTTTATATCTTTCAAGAACTCATTTCCATACATTATAAATCTATAATATCTTAATTCATATATTAATTCAATTATTTCTTTTTTATTTTCTATATTTTTTATTTTTTCCCTTAAGCCAAGCAAAAACATCCTGCACAATTCCAAAGTCTGATCCCCTTGTATACTTTCTAAAAAGTCATACTTATTCTTTGTATTTTCCATTCTTTTAATATATTCTTTTGGCTGTATCAATTCATTGCACTCTGTTATTCTCTTTAATAAAGCTGTTCTTTCTTTTTTTAATTCGTCATTCCACTCTTTTATAGTTAAATTTTCATATTTTTTGCTTCTTTTTTCATATTGTTTTTCTAACAAGTTTTTATCATTTTGTATCTTATCTATTGCATTTATTTTTCTATTAAATCTCTTTTTTTCATTTGTTAATTCTTCTAAAAACCTCTCTTTATTTTGCATTATTTCTAATTGTTTTTTGTATTTACTTTTTATCTTTATTAGTTCTTCTTTCGCCTTTTGATTGCTATTTGCATATAAGTACATTAAGTTTTTATATAATATATCATTAAATTTGTTGCCTATTTTTACTCCATACTCAACTATCACTTGTTGTTTTAACATATCTATATAATCTAATGTTATATTATTGTTGTTTATAAATTCATACATCAATTTATAGCCTACTGTGTAATTCAATGTTTGGTATACTATATTATATTTATATTTTTCAGTTTTTTCATTGGTAATGCTCCATGACCATCCATTAAAATTTTTTATCACTTCTAGTTGATTTACTGTTGCTCCTATTTTTAGCACATCTCTATAAGCATTGTCTATATATTCATATTGTTTTGGTATTTTAATTGGAGTCCTAGAAATTTCTAATATTGCTTCTAACAGAAAATTTTCATTTTCTAATACCGTTATTTTATCGTTTTCTATCTCATAACTTTTTTGGGCTTCTCTAAATTTTTGTCCTATTTCTGAATTATTTTTTATTATTTCTATTTCTGCACATTTATTTTGAATAGTGTTTATCAAATATTGTATAAAATCATTTTTTAAAGGAACTTGCCTTTTGGTTTTTTCATAATCAGAATATGAGTTTTCAATTTTATAAAACATATTTAACAGAAGATTTTTTGCGCCTAAGGAATACACCTTATTTTCTAAAACCTTCTCGAGTTTATTATTATAATCTTTTATATTAAATTTAGAAAACAATTTATTTTTAATCATTTCTTAATCCTTTATACGTTTTCTGTTTGTGTATATGATGTAGTTTTTAATTCTTGCCATCTTTCTTTAGACATCAAAACCTCTCTTGGCTTACTTCCTTGAAATCCAGATATAATACCTCTTTCTTCCATTTGGTCTATTATTCTACCTGCTCTTGCATATCCTACTTTAAATCTTCTTTGTATAAACGATGTTGAGGCTTGTCCTGTTTCAACAACAACCTCTATTGCTTCCATTAAAAGTGGGTCTGTATCATCATCATTCTCTTGTTCCTCTATTTCTTTATCTGTACTATTAGCTTTTTCTATTTGTTCTAATATATCATCATTATATGTAGCTTCTCCATTTGCTTTTACAAAGTCAACTACCTTTTCTACCTCTTTGTCTGATATAAATGCTCCTTGTACTCTGGTTGG
>ULWN01020364.1_pt1 | contig 20791 bp, 21 predicted proteins | sample 1960371 | NCBI WGS metagenome assembly ULWN01 (sample SAMEA4835813, study PRJEB28245) | human gut metagenome | biome: gut microbiome; material: fecal sample | place: Denmark | collected 2008 | reverse complement strand
GCGGCCACTGCGTTCTCGAAGCCGCTGTATGATTTCTTCAGCCCGCTGCTCACCGTCATCAAGACCACCCCCGTCGCCTCGTTCATAATCCTGCTGCTCGTCTGGGTCAAGCGCAGCGGTATATCCGTTTGAGTGATAAGATGGGCAAAGGCTATAGCTGGGAGGAAATCCTCCAACGTTTGGCTGAAAAGCCCATCCCACGCAGAGCAGACCGCACGTTTACCCGTCTTGACGAGGATGCGCCGGAGGGCTACGCCCTATCACCCCGCAAAAGCGGCGGCAGGAAATACTGGCGCGCATTTCTGCGACCCACATCCCTCCGGGCAGCCTTTTCCCTGCGTGGGCTTCGTGCTCTCTACTTCGACTACCTGCGACGCATGGGTATACGCCCCGGAAACCGACGTATCGAGCCGGAGGAAAGCCTTGCCCTCAAGACGGATATCGCAAAGTTAAATCAACGGATACGGCAGATGAACTATCTCTCTCGCACGGGCTACGAAACGGTCGGGCAGCTCCATGCCCGCATCGCGGAACTGCAGGAACAGATGAAGCCGCTGCTCTCGGAGCGGAAGAAGCTATACCGTAAGCCCGAAAGCGAGGCAGAGATCGCGGCAATCAACGAACGGCTCCGGCCCCTGTGGGCGGAGATCTATCTTTGCAGGGATATAGAGCGGCATTCCGAGGATATCCGAAGCAAGCTCCGGGATGTGCGCGGGGCTGTGCGGAGACAGCGACGCGAGGATATTTTCAGGGAAGAACAGCAGATGGCAAAACAGCCGCCCGTATTGCTGCATAATTCTTCGTTGAGTTTTACAGCATGATCGCATATAATATTTGCAGGAGGTGAGCGAAATGCCTAACATAAAACCAATCTCTGATCTGCGTAATTATGGCGAAGTGCTGCGCGATGTGGATGTTGGAGCGCCCGTATTTTTAACGAAGAACGGCCGTGGAAAGTATGCCATACTCGATATACGTGATTACGAAAAAGCGCAGGCTGCCAGCCGCCTGATGAGCGAACTTGCCAAAGGGCAGAGATCCGGCGAGGAAAAGGGATGGGTTCCCGCCGAGGATGTGAGGGCGCGTTTCCATGGCAGGAAATAAGGTCCGGTACTCGCCGGAAGCTGTCAATGATTTGGACGAGATATGGGCATATATTTCTGACGAACTGCAAAACCCGGAAAGTGCCGCTAACACGGTTGATGGCATTATGGATGCGGTGGATAAGTTGAATGACTTTCCTGAAATGGGTTCGTCGCTTTCTTCTATCACAAACATAGAAAGCGTGTCCCGTTTCTTGGTATGCGGGAGCTACATCGCCTTTTATCATTTGGACGGAAGTTCGGTAAGCATCGACCGTGTACTGTACGGAAAGCGCGACTATATCCGCATCCTGTTTGAAGAAGAATAGTCGAAAATAATCAATTGTCATGGAGCGCGTCGGCGCTCCTTTTTCATACCACAAAATCACGAAGGAGGGAACAAACATGCCAAACGGCTCCGACGCCGCCGACCAGGTGGTGAAATATACGCTTGAAGGGACGGAGGTCGCATTAAAGCTCTCCGGCCTCGCAGCCAAGAATGTGGCCACCTACCTTATTGCGGTACTCAACGAAAACAAAAAGACCCGCGGCAGGGCCGGTATAGAGCGGATGCTGCGGGAAGGCAAGCCCATAAAACTGTTTCAAATACCCACGGAGCAGCTCAAAGCGTTTGCCAAGGAGTCCAAGGAATATGGATTCCTTTTCTATGCGATGCTCGACAAACGCAACCCCGCGCCCGAAACGGACATCATGGTCTTCGCCAAAGACGCAGCACGGGTAAACAGGGTACTCGACAGGCTGAGCCTCGCCGTTGTGGATGCGGGCGCAATCGAGTCCGAGATCATCGAAAGCCGGGGTAAGCAAAGCCCTTTCGTCCAAGAGAACGGGAATCCATCCGAGATTTCCTTGCGCTCCAGCAACGACTCAGCGTCTCACCCCGACCCCGGCGACGGCGGCAGGGATAGGAAATCCGTCAAGCAGGCACTGGAGGAGATCAGGCAGGAGGGCAAAAAGTTCAACGTCAAGGACGGAGCGCAGCTCACCCAATCCCAGCCGCATCAGCGCCCCAAGCGCAAGAAGCTGCCCAAGGCGAAAGCAAGGTGAACGGTGTATGCGATTACCATCCACCAGCGGCGGCGGGAGCAAGCTCTTGCTGCCGTTTTTCGGTTGCATACCGGTAACGTGGCTGGCCGTGCTGTTCGCGCAGGCAATATCTCCCGGTATGAACCTTGCCGAGATGATGGACGCCCTGACTGTTACCCTTTCCAATCCCTTTGCCCTTGTATGGACGGAGCGTACCGCCAAGTGCATCCTCCTGTTCCTGCTGGCTTACGGGATAGTGATAGGCGTTTACGCCTCTAACCAGCGGAACTACCGTAGGCGCGAGGAACACGGCAGCGCCGTGTGGGGCGACGTAAACCAAATCGCAAAGCGGTATCAGGCTCCCAAATATGAAGATAACTTGCTGCTGACCAAACGCTTTCGCATGGGGCTGGACGGATATAAGCACAAGCGGAATTTGAACGTGCTTGTAGTCGGCGGCAGCGGCGCGGGTAAGACGCGGTTTTACGCAAAGCCGAATATCATGCAGTGCAACTGTTCCTACATTATCACAGACCCCAAGGCCGAGATACTCCGCTCCACAGGGCATTTGCTCAAAGCCAAGGGCTACGACGTGCGGGTGTTCGACCTCATAAACCCGGAAGCGTCTATGTGCTACAATCCATTCCGATATATTTCAGACGACAAAGACGTTCTAAAGCTCATATCAAATCTAATCAAAAACACCACCCCAAAAGGCTCCCATGAATCCGACCCATTTTGGACGAAAGCGGAAACAGCTTTGCTGCAGGCGCTCATGCTGTACCTCATTAAAGAGGCTCCCGAGGATGAGCAGAACTTCGCCATGATTTTGGAGATGATCGCCAGCGCCGACGTGCGCGAGGAAGATGAATCCTATCAAGGCCCGCTCGACCTTCTGTTCGAGCGGTTGGAAGCGCGCGACCCCAGCAGCATTGCCGTAAAGCAGTATAAGGTATTCAAGCAGGCGGCGGGCAAGACCGCCAAGTCGATCTTGGTATCGGCGGGTGTTCGCCTTGCTGCGTTCAATTTGCCGCAGATAGCGGGGCTGACATGCGTTGACGAAATGCGGCTGGAGGACTTGGGCAAGAAAAAGGTTGCACTGTTCTGCTGCATCCCGGACAGCGATCCTTCGCTCAACTACCTCGTGGGCATGCTTTACACCCAATGCTTCCAGACGCTGTATCAGCTTGCCGACCGCAAATACTGCGGCAGCCTGCCTGTTCATGTCCACGCCGTAATGGATGAGTGGGCCAATGTAAGCCTGCCCGATGATTTTGAAAAGCTGCTTTCAACCATGCGCAGCCGCGAGATCAGCGTGTCCATAATCGTGCAGAATATCGCCCAAATCAAGGCGCTGTTCAAAGATTCGTGGGAAAGCATAATCGGCAACTGTGATTCCTTTTTGTACCTTGGCGGCAACGAAGCCAGCACCCATGAGTATCTTTCGAAGGCACTCGGCAAAGAGACGCTGGATACGAACACCTACGGGCAATCCAAAGGCAGGAGCGGCAGCTATTCCACCAACTGGCAGCAGGCGGGGCGCGAGCTCCTGCAGCCCGACGAGATAAGAAAGCTCGATAACCGGTATGCAATACTGCTGTTGCGCGGTGAAGCCCCCATGCTGGATGACAAGACTGACCTGATTGCCCATCCAAACATCCGCATGACCTCGGACGGCGGAGCGCCCGCCTACGACCATACCCTTGCGCCACGCGCCAAGGAGGACGTCATCCTCGATCCCAATAGGTTCGATGATTACGAGATCCTCGACGCCGATGCTATCCTCAAAAATGCAGACGAAGGAGTGTAATCAATATGAAAAACAAAGCTACGAAGCGCCTGCTCGCCATCTGCTGCGCGCTGGTGCTGGCATTCGCGTTCGCCATGCCCGCGCTGGCGGACGGCGATCCCTTGCAGGTAGTAAACAACCTTTCGGATTTCATTTTTAGCCTCATCCGTGCAATCGGCCTTATCCTCTTGGGATTCGGCATTGTACAGATCGGCCTTTCCCTCAAGAGCCACGACCCTAGCCAGAGGGCGAACGGGTTTTTAACCCTCGCTGGCGGCGTGATTATCATGTTTGCGAAGGAAATACTCGACCTAATCACAGGCTAAATCCAGTATCGCATACGGGCGGCGGGAAACGACCCGTCGTCCGCCCGGAGGTGATATCATTTGAGCGATAACTGGATCGTAGAAATACTGCAAAACGCCCTCAATACATGGAACGACAAGCTGAATGAGGTGTGGACGCTTATATCTACCAGCCCCGAAGCCTTCAAGGACGGCGCAGTATGGAACGTCATAGAGAATGTGCATGGAGGCTTGAAAGCAATTGGTTACGGCCTGCTGGTGCTGTTCTTCGTCATGGGTGTTGTAAAGACCTGTGGCAGCTTCACGGAAATAAAGCGCCCGGAAGTGGCGGTCAAGATGTTCGTGCGCTTCGCGCTGGCCGAGGCTGCCATTACCTATGGTATGGAACTGCTCATGGCGATACTGACCGTGTGCCAAGGCGTCATATCCGAGATCATGGGATCGGGCGGCGTTGGCGGACAATCCGCATTAAGCGTCCCCGGAACCATCATGACAGCCATAGAGAGCGTGGGCTTCCTCGACTCCATCCCGCTGTGGATCGTGTCGCTGCTTGCAAGCCTGCTGGTGACGGTGCTGTCCTTTGTGGTGGTGCTGACCGTGTACAGCCGCTTTTTCAAGTTGTACTTCCACGCGGCGATCGCGCCGGTTGCACTGGCGAGCTTCGCCGGGCAACCTAGCCAGAGCATAGGCGTGTCGTTTCTCAAGAGCTACGCCGGTGTGTGTTTGGAAGGGGCTATCATAGTCCTTGCCTGCGTGATCTATTCCGCAATGTCGACATCGGCCCCAGCTGTGACAGGCGCGACCGCCGTCAACATGGTTTGGTCGTACATTGGTGAGCTGGTGTTCAATCTGCTGGTGCTGGTGGGTGCTGTGCGCCTTGCCGACAATACCGTCAAGCAGATGCTCGGACTGTAATATCAGATAAATCGTACGGAGGTAACAATGGAAGTCAAGATAAACAAGGAGATCAGGGACTATCAGGAATCCATGTTTTTTGGCCTGTCCCTGCGCCAATGCATATTCTCGTTGCTGGCGGTCGCTGCTGCCGTAGGCGTGTACTTTGCCGCGCATGACGCGGTGGGCTTCGACGTGGGCTGGATCTGCATCCTTGCTGCTGCGCCTTTCGCCGCCTGCGGCTTCGTGAAATACCATGGTTTGACTGCCGAGCAGTTCGTCGTGGTCTGGTTTCGCAGCGAGTTTCTCGCGCCGGAACGCCTGACCTGTGTTCCCGAAAACGCCTACGCCGCCGCCATCCTGCCCGAGCTCGAAGCAAAGCAGGCCGAGAATATCAAGTGGTGCCGGAAGCAGTGGAAAAGGAACAAACATTTTTATGAGCAGGAGGAATCCCGTATATGATAAAGACCCTCGATAAGACCTTGAAGCAGGATAAGGAGCCCTACTCCATCCCTCGAACTGTGCAGCACACCATTCCCATCCAGCGCATTTGGCCGGATGGGATTTTTCTTTGTGGGGGCAAATTCTCCAAGTGCTGGCGCTTTGATGATATCAATTATGCAATAGCGTCGAAGGACGATAAGACCGAGATGTTCCTCGATTACAGCGAGCTTCTGAACGCTTTGGATTCGGGCGCGACAGCCAAAATCACCATAAACAATCGCAGGATAAACCGTGCCGACTTTGAAAAGAGCATCCTGCTTCACACGGCCGGCGACGGGCTTGACGATCTGCGCCGGGAATACAACGAAATGCTCCTCGATAAGATCACCGGCTCCAACAACAGCATCGTGCAGGAGCGGTATATCACGGTTTCCGTCCACAAAAAAAGCGTAGAGGAAGCCCGCGCTTACTTTGCCCGTGTGGGGACAGACCTCACCACGCACCTTGGCAAGTTGTCCTCGTTTTGCACGGAGCTTGACGCCACCGAGCGATTCCGCATCTTCCATGACTTTTTCCGCGCTGGAGAGGAAGCGAGTTTCCACTTCGATATGAAGTCCTCCGCCAGGAAGGGGCATGGCTTCAAGGAATGTATCTGTCCGCAAAGCCTCGAGTTCAAGGGCGGATACTTTGGCATGGAGGATAAGTTCGGCAGGGTGCTGTACCTCCGCGAATACGCAAGCTATATCAAGGACAGCATGATATCCGAGCTATGCGAACTCAACCGTAATATGATGCTGAGTATCGACATCATCCCGATCCCCACGGACGAAGCCGTCAGGGAGATGCAAAACAAGCTGCTCGGCATCGAAACAAACGTATCAAACTGGCAGCGCAAACAGAACGCTGCCAATAATTTCTCCGCTGTGATCCCTTACGATATGGAACTTCAGCGCAAGGAAACAAAGGAGTTTCTTGACGATCTGACCACCCGCGACCAGCGCATGATGTTCGTGGTCGTGACGCTCGTCCACGCGGCAGATACTTTGGAGCAGCTCAACAGCGATACGGAATCCCTATTGGCCATTGGCCGCAAGCATCTGTGTCAGCTCACGCCGCTCACATTCCAGCAGCAGGATGCGCTCAATACTGCTTTGCCGTATGGCGTCCGCAAGATCGATGCACTACGCACTCTCACCACGGAATCGACCGCCGTCCTTATGCCCTTCAAGGCACAGGAGATACGCCATGCGCGCGGCATGTATTTCGGGCAGAACGCTATCAGTAAGAATCTGCTGTTCATAGACCGCAAGCAGCTTCTCAACGGCAACGGCTTTATTCTCGGCGTGTCAGGCTCCGGCAAGAGCTTTACGGCCAAAAGAGAGATGCTCAATCTTGCCATGGCAACGGATGACGATATCATCGTAATAGACCCTGAAGCTGAATACAGGCCGCTTATAGAGGCACTGGGCGGCGAGGTCATCCGCATCGCGGCCAGCAGCCACAACCACATCAACGCAATGGACATGGCCGAGGGCTATGGCGATGGCGAAAACCCTGTCATCCTCAAGAGTGAGTTCATACTGTCGCTGTGTGAGCAGCTCGTCGGCTCCGGCAAGCTTACGGCGAAGGAAAAGAGCATCATCGACCGCTGTACAGCAAACGTGTACCGCAAGTATCTCTCCAGCAACTACGCCGAAACGCCGCCTACGCTGAGGGATTTCCACGCGGAGCTTCTCAGGCAGGATGAGCCGGAGGCCCGTGACGTGGCGCTTGCAATAGAGCTATTCACCAACGGCTCGCTCAACACCTTCGCGCAGCAGACTAACGTCAATCCCAACAGCCGTATCGTCTGCTATGACATCCGCGACCTTGGTAAGCAGCTTCTGCCCATCGGCATGCTGGTGGTGCTGGACAGCGTGTTCAACCGGGTTGTGTCAAACCGGCTGAAGGGCAGGAATACCTGGATCATTATCGACGAGATCTACCTCCTGTTCCAGCATGAGTACAGCGCCAACTTCTTGTTTACGCTATGGAAGCGCGTCCGCAAGTACGGCGCCTGTGCCACGGGACTAACTCAAAACGTAGATGACTTACTCCAGAGCCACACGGCCCGCACGATGTTGGCCAATAGCGAGTTTCTCGTTATGCTCAACCAGGCGGCGACGGACAGGATAGAACTTGCAAAGCTGTTGAATATCTCTGAGAATCAGCTCTCCTACATAACCAACGTACCAAGCGGCCACGGGCTTTTGAAGTGCGGCGGGAGCATCGTGCCTTTTGAGGACAGGTGTCCAAGCCATACAAAAATGTACCGGCTCATGACGACCAAATTCTCGGAGATATCTGATAATCAAAGCAAAACAGCATAGAGAACAGAGCCGGACGCCATGCGACGTCCGGCCTTTTGCTTCATCTCTGGTTCAGGGCGATCTTTATCAGCAGGAAAAACACACTTAAAAACAACGCGATAGCTAACCGAAGTGCGGACAGCAGCAATAAGCCTATGGCACGCATACCAGATTCCCCCTTGTTAATGTTTGTGTGATAGTAGCATACGTTTCGCTCAAAGTGTGGAAGTGTTCGCGGATTGCCCTATTTTTCTTCTGTAAAGGATGTGTTCACCACGAAAACAGTAAAACAAAAACCGCCCGGTGGGAAACCCCGGACGCTTACAAAGACCGTGCATACGCCGCCTGCCGCTATGCGCGCCACCGTAGAGCGGGCGCGAGACCGGGCGCAAGAGCAGACACGGCAAGCGGACGGTTCCGCCTCCAATTATGCCATTGACCGCGCCGGGGAAATTTCTACCGATACTGTGCGCATTGTGGGGGATACGGCGAAGGACGTCCTGCGCCCGGATACTCACAAGCCAGATACCAGCAGATACGAGCCCGGCAAAGCGGATAATCCCCAACAATCTCAGCAAGCTGCACGGCAGAAATATGCCAAAGAGCGCAGGCATCCTCAGTATTCCCAGCGCCCATCCTCAGAACGTGCCGTCTCCGAACCGAGGCAACAGGCGGCAAGACGATCTGCTGCAAAGCAGGCACAACAAGCAGCATCCGAAGCACGGCGTGCGTCTATCAAAACCGTGGGCACGGCCGTAAAAACGCCAAAGCACGCGGCAAATGCTGGCGTAAAGACCGCTGAGACCACGGCAAAAAGCGTAAAAACCGCAAAGGCCGCCACCATCAAAACCGCACAGGTGACTAAAACAGCCGCCCGTGGCGTGGAGGCGGCAGCGAAAGCCGCCGTGCGGGCCGCCCGTAGTGCCGCTAAAGCTATTGCCGACGCCGCAAAGATCGCGGCCAAGGCTGCCGTCACTATCGCCAAAGCCGCAGCTGCTGCGGTCAAGAGCCTCATTGCCGCCATCGCCGCTGGCGGTTGGGTGGTCATCGTGATCATCGTGGCCGTGGGTGCTATCGCCGCCATACTCTGCTCGGCCTTCGGCATATTCTTTTCGGACGAAGCCGACCCCGGCAAGCTGGAGCAAGCCATTGTGTGCATAAACACCGAGTTCACTGCCGATCTGCAGGCACAAATTGACAGCCTGTCCGCGGGAGGGTACGACGCGGTGAACGTGATCTACGAGGGGGATTTCGACGGCGATTCCATTATGGTCAACAACTGGACGGACGTTCTTGGCGTATATGCGGTCAAGACCACCACGGACGAAACCGCTGGCGACGAGGTGCTGACGGTCATGCCGGAGAAGGAAGCCATACTCAAAGCCACCTTCAATGATATGAACACCGTGGACATCCGCACAGAAACGAGAACCAATACCATAACAACTATGGTAGACGGCGAGGAAGTGGAAGAAACCACTGTTACACGAAACATATTTATCAACATTCAGAGCTTTACCTATCTTGAAGGAGCGGAGCTATATGCCTTTGACGAGGATCAAATGGAAATGCTGGAGGAACTAATGAGCCCGCAATATTATTCGTTTTTCGCGGGGCTTATCAACGTGGATATCTACGGAGGCTTGACAGCGGGTGACCTTGCAAACCTCGTCAATAACCTGCCAACAGGAACAAAGGGCGCCACCATCGCACAAGCGGCAATATCCAAAGTAGGGACACCGTACAGCGTAATGGATTGCAGTGATTTAAGCCAGTATGCCTATGCTCAAGCAGGAATATCTATCCCTGGCACATCGGTGATGCAGGCGCTGTATTGCTTCAACAACAGTTATACCATATCCTCATCCGTTCTCCAGCCCGGCGATTTGGTGTTCTGGAGCAAAACCTCTTGCCGCTGTGGGCGCTGGAATGAGATCCATCATGTGGGAATTTACATTGGCAATGGGCGTATTGTTGACGCAAGTTCATCAATGGGCCACGTGGTGCTGCGAGATATTTGGAGCAATGAGAATTGGTCAATAGTGATGTATGCCCGTCCGCATGTTGGATAAGTTGTACAACTAAAGATGTCACGTAGGCATATAGCACATATGGACAATGCATGTGACGTTGAGCCACATAGTTTGGATAGATACCCTAGACACGATGATATGATTGCGCCAGGATGGACATGAAAAGGCGGGGAGGGAAATAGAGCTCGAAGGTCACGAAATAAAGACGGAGGTATTCTACGATGAATAAACAAAGCATTTTTCAAGCATTGCTGCTTACTGTCCTTGCCATATCAGCCATTGCTTTAGGTTGGCTGTGCTTTGATTCAAAGGCCACAGCCAACGAGGAAGATTATGTGCCTCTGTGCGCAACGGAAACAACTATTGTTAGAACCCCTGCCCCTTATGCCGCGTCAGTACCGGCCGAAACCGAGGCCGCTGGGGACAGCAAGCATGAGCAAGTAGCCGACCATAGCAACCCTTCCCCAATGACGCATTATCTCGGAACGCTCACCATAGGTCGAAAAGAAATCCCCATTGCTGCTGATGTAGACGAACATACCCTCGCTACCTCTCCAGGCTGGCTGCCAGATAGCTCACTGCCGGGAGAGGATGGGATGTGCGTGATACTCGGTCATCGCAATCGCAAGCATTTACGTCCACTTGAGAAAGTAGAGATTGGCGATGAAATCTTCTTCACTTACCCGAACGAAAAAGTAGTGGTCTATAGGGTTTCTGAAATAACCATATTTGAAAGCACTGCCGATTGGCGCTTGCCATCGGCAGAAGAAGATATGTTAGTACTGGTCACATGCTATCCGTTTCGGTATAGTGGAAGTGCGCCGGGAAAGTATATGGTTATAGCTATTGCTGATTAATATGACTACTTTGCGTTGATAAGATGAACTGTAGCGCCCTGTCGAGGAATAAGCTAAGAATCCTCGTGCAGTATATATTCATCCACCACAAGCCACTCTCTCTCCACATACTCTAATGTGGAATATAAATAATACCTGCTGAGGAAGTCCGTATCGCCATCATCTGCTTTTTCAGCGTCTGCCTCGATTACTGTTTTGACCTGTATTCCGTATTTGCCACCACTCAACTCCACAACGTCGCCTGCCAACGTCACGAATGAAAAGAATACATTTGAATAGTAACCTTGATTATGCTCCGGAAGCAACTTCGCCGCATCGCTCAGGTCTATCTCATATTCCTTGCCGGAAGGATAGCTCTTTATGCTGTATATAAGCTTTAGAGCCGTAAAGTCGGCTGCCACCTCACTTGAAGTAAAGTTCCTGCCGTCTTTGTGAAAAAAACCGTCCTTAAATACTTCTATTTGTTTGACACCATTGTCGCTTATCTGAAGTGTGACCGCCGAGATCTCACCTCTGGTGCTTGTTCCTCCAAGGTCAGGAAAAACTATCTCCGGTACACCATCGCCTGTAATATCTGCAATGCGCATTTTATTGCCCGTATCAAGGCAGTCTGTATTGATCGACGTGTGGTATGCAGTATTATCTGCACTTAATGAAATATCAACATAAAACGGCAGCTTAAAAAGATCCGTAGAGTATGCATGTACGCTATCAGCAACCCCATCGCCATCAATATCGACATCGTTCTTGGTAATGCTGACCGCCGTGGAGAGCTGTTCGGCAGGCTTTTGCTCAGTTTGATCTACAATGGGTTTATTATCTGCAGCATCCGGCATCGGACTGGACTCGGGTAATTTAGGTTTCTCTTGCATTGTATTTGATCCGCCGCACGAACACAGGAACGCCATGCTCAATACCGCCAACAAAAACGCCAATAAAAAACAAATATATCGCCTCATGCCTTATCCCTTCCCGTCTATTATATAATGCGTTACAATAATAGCTGATTCGTTATTTTACCATGATGGCCCAATATTGTCACTATATCCAGGACAGCATTTAACCTACAATGAGTATAGATAAAAACGCAGAGGCCTCTGAATGTTTTATCGATTATATAAAAGATCAAGGAGATTTTTGATATGGCGAATAGTGATTATTCATATGCGCAGGTAAAAAGCGGCAATGGAACATACAAATATGAAGGACCATCTGCATCGTATTCTGATGGCGTAAAGACCCTGCAGACGCGCCTTAGTAACTGTGGATATATACTATCTATCGACGGTTACTTTGCAGCTTCTACAAGGTTGGCCGTACGCAGATTTCAACGTACCATCTTTGGAATGTCCAGCAGCTCTGTGGATGGGGTGGTTGGAAAAAACACGTTGACTGCGCTCGATGCAGTATACCAAAGCGACGCTTTCAAATATGGATCTTCGATATGCAGTGATTCATCTCTTTGGACTCGTAATACACTTGCAACTTCCGGATGGTGGAACACAACAGATAAGCGTATTGACGCTCTTGCACGCGTCATATTTGCAGAAGATAACGACAACAATAATGCTCGTCAAGGCGTGGCAAGGGTTATTTATAACCGTTCAAGCCGAAGCGCCTTCAAAAACCCAAATGCGTCTAATAAATGGATGGGAGTAATAACATGTGAAAGCCAGTATAGTACTGTACCATCCTCCGCATGGACTTGCGACATGAGTGATGGATATGACGCATGGCCATCCGATGGTACTAAGCAACGAGCTCTTGTCCCCAGACGCGGCAGTTCAAGTGGTTCCTATATAAATGCTGCATGGGACAATGCTGTATCTCTTGCAAAGGCCCTTGTTAATGGCTCCGCCATTTCTACTGCGCTCGGATATCCCATTACCTATAATTCCAATGGGTCGGTAACCGTCGGAAGCACCGCGAATCGCAGTATGTCTAGCAACCATCTTTATCAGGTTGATTATAGCAAATTCCTTGATTGGATCAATAAAGGATATACTATGACAGAGGTATTAAACTATACCGGAGATAAAGATGGCAACGTTTTCCTTGTAAGGTAGCCTCCCATTAATGTGTTAATGGAAATAGCACATCTGATAAGAAATCCATAACTGTCTAGGGGAAGGAAGTCCTTTCGATTAAGAGGCGCTACTTGACCTGGGCAACACCAGAAGCAGTATAATAATTCGAAGGCCTGTGCAGACATAACATCCGCACAGGTCTTCGCTCATATTCTTCGTTTCATTGGAGCGGGCGATCCCATTCTGCAAAGGCTTTCTTTTTCTGAAGATTCGGATACACTATTCCCGCTCATGGAAAACTTGATCAAGATACCGCAAACGTTATAACGTTCTTTAGAAGCAAGTACGAATTGGATGAAGTATTCCCTTCACTGCCTACAAGCTCAATATCGTCCGACAATGCATGCGTTGACTAGCTAACAACGATATTCCCTGATATTGGGAAAACTGATCTTCGAAGAAAAATAAGTTTCCAACCATAGAAAATGTACGCGAAAGCTCATATGTTCAATAATAAAAATGGGGTCCATGCTTAAGTGCTCCGAAGTTGGAGTATTTGTTATAATGACGAGACATCTCCCTTTTTTCAGGAAATACGAGCAATGAGGCATTATCTGAATATGAAATTACTGCATACGGCGAAAAACCGCTGCGTCAAGCCTGACGCAACATTATATGAGTCTTCTGCCTCCCACTTCTGTCGATCAATGAAGATGATTACCCTTTCAGTTTTGTGAAGTTTATACCCGACACCATATGACGTTCCTTTATGTTGCCAAGTTGATTCCGTAGGACATTATCTTTTTATTTTGCATAAGACTGAGGCCATAATAAATATATTATGGCCTCACTATTACGCGTGTTTAATTAGATTTACACCTCGCAGAGCTTTGCCCAGGTAGCTGCACCGCATATGCCATCAGAGGTAAGACCGTTTGCAGTTTGGAACTGTTTCAACTTATTCTCACTGCCTGTGCCAAATAGACCATCGGGAGTGCCAACACTGTAGCCATTGAGGTTGAGCAATGCCTGTACAGCTTTAGCGCCTTCCTGCTGGCCAGTCTGCTTCTTCACGATCGGGAACAGCAGACTCCACGTTGCCGGGCCAACCAGGCCGTCCACGCGGATATCCTCGCTGGCTTGAAATACCTTCACAGCATAGGTAAGTTCAGCGTCAAAGACCGCGTTTACCGTCCCGGTGAACATGCTCTCAACGGCCATGCGGCGCTTAATCTGATGAATTGCCGCGCCGGTATCGCCCTGACGGTAAATCGTACCGGAACCGCTCGAGCTACCGCCTGTGCCAAAGTAAAGCGCATTCCCCGCAGGCGGAGTCGCCAGACAGAGAGAAGCCCATGTGTTAGCGCCGACAATGCCATCCGAAGTCAGATTCCGCAGCGTCTGGTATGCCTTCACCGCGGCTTGCGTCCCGGAACCAAACACGCCGTCAATGAGGAGCCCATGCTTTTGCCGGTACAGCAATACCTGCAGTGCCCGAACCTGATCCTTGGTTCCGCGCCCCATTTTAAGAATGGGAAACAATTTGTTCCAAGTGATCGGGCCGACAATCCCGTTCGCCGTGATGCTGTTTGCCGTTTGGTACGCAAGCACATATTGGTTCGTTGCGCTGTCATATGTGCCTGTTACGTTCAGCGGATACTGTGTTGCCAGCCTTTGCTGGAGCTGACGCACCACGTCGTTGCTGTCGCCCATCTCGCAAAGGGCGGTAGAATCCCCGTTCTGGTCGACAAGCACTTCCGTTTCAAAAGGCTCTTCGAGCGTCAGTGACTGCCATGTTTTTTCGCCGCAAATGCCATCGGCATCCAACTGGCGTGCTTTTTGGTAGGCCTTCAAAACCGTTTCAGTGCCGGTCCCGAAAAGCCCGTCTGGGGTTCCAACGGGATAGTTTTGATAGTTAAGAAGCGCCTGCATTTCGCGCGCGCCAGCTTGGGAGCCGGTGCGTTTTTTCAGCACTGGGAAAAGCACTTTCCATGTGCCGGAGCCCACGATTCCATCCGATGTAAGGCCGTTTACTGTCTGAAACGCTTTGATCTTGTTCTCCAAGGCGTCGTCAAAGAAATTGCTGACGGCGAAGCTGTTGTCCGTTGCCCAGAATCTTCGGCGGATCATCTCGATCTTATCCCCGCTGTCGCCCTTTTTATAGACCGGACTGTTGTAGCTGCCGGTATGCTGTACTACTTCCGCAGTGGAAGTACGAATATCCGGATAGCCCGGTAGCGGTCCATAGGTGAGTGCATCCGTTACGATTGGGAGCTGTGTTACGTCCGAGTCATCAATATCATAAATAAGCCAGTCGAAATACCCCCATGCATTCCATGCAGGGTCTGCAGAGAACTGGCTGACAACCACGCCGTGCATCGCTCCCTTTGCTTCGATTACACGGTCTCTGCCGACATAGATGCCCATGTGGTAAACACCGTTGCTGTTGCGCTTGAAAACAACTACGCCGGGCTGGTGAACCATTATGCTCATATCCGTTGAACGTTCCGTACACCATTGCTTATACATCCCTCCAGAATAGCTGTCGCAGTTTGTCACACCTTGTTTGAGCAAAAACCACTCGATCAACCCGGAGCAATCGGTCACAAGCTTTCCAATCCAGCGCGCACAGTTGCCCAGATAATAGGATGCCCCATTTCCAGGATCGTCAGCTGCTCGTTTTTCCAACAGTTCCTGCGTACAGATCTGGCCATAAGTTCCAAGAACATAGCCACAGCCAACCCTTGATTTCATAAATTCAACGAGGTCAGATGCATTCTGCAGAGGGATACCCGTATTATTTGGTGCATCGCCAACGTTGGGCGGGGCAATGGGGGTCGCTATTTCGTTGATCCTATTGCCAACCGTATCTTCATCGTTAAAAAACACATCGTTTCCGATTATTATGGGATCCCATTTCACTTTTAAATTCCCGTCATCATAATGTTCACAATATGCATGAAGCTCATTATCTGGCCCTACTACCATCCCATGCTCGCGGATGGAATCTCTTATTTGCTCGATTACACTATTGCTATAATAATAGTGCCGCATCTGGTCATGCATGTTTACGGCTGCTGTGACGTCATCAAAGGGTTCCCCAACAAACAACGTTTCGTTGTTTACCAACACAGTTGCCAAATCCACTGCATTGATCCAGCCTGCTTTCTGGCTCGGTGTTTTATTGCTCCAATTCTCAGCAGGCTTAAGCGGACCCGTCTCATCCAAATGAGGAGCGTACGTTGGTGAGTACTGTTTTAGTGCGAACAATACGCCATACCAATTCTGGTATTCTTCATGCAGGTATCTTATTTTTCTTCCGTTCTTAAATACCCAATTCCGCATACGGTTGTGCAGTTCCTGCGCTACGCACGCTTGACCGACGGGGTCACTGTTCATCTCTGCATATATAACCCTCGCAATTGTACTTACTAGGGGCAAATTATCCTTGTGATATTGGATATCGACCATTTGAGACGCACTAATTGGAGTCCCAAGCTGCTCATATTCAGTATCTGTATAACTCATGTTGTCCTCCAAATAACAATTATTTAAGCTAGCTTATAAATCAATATTACAGCTGCTCACATGATATTTGGAGTGACAGTATGAAGCCACCTAGTAAGACCACGACAAATCAATCGTTGACTGATGCGGATCCTTCCAACGTATGTTTGAGGAGCATCGCAATGTGAAATTCTCCAAATCAAGCCGCAGATCATAATAAATATAGTGATCCATATCCCAGTTCCTCGCATCAAACGCTTCAACTCCTAATGTATGTGGATCGACATCCGAGTCACTTGGAGTAGCGGAGCAGGCAAGGAACGCATCGTAAATCTGCAGGATAATATCCTTTACTGTATCTGCGCTGGCATTTGTAATGTCGATCTCATAGCCCGCATGGTAGAGCTTTCCGGAACCGGATTCGGATTCTCTAAATACAAAGCGTGCGCTTTGGCCGAGATAATCAATCCCATCCACGACGTAACTATACTGGTAACTATAGTCGCCCGGATATCTGCGGGACCTTTCACCATCATATGCGTTCGTTGCCCGGTATTTTTCAAAGATTTCTGCAGCATCGCCCCGGAACAGCTCCGGCTCCATAAAAATGCATTCCTCCGTAAAATGGAAGTTCGTTTCATGCGGGCAACAAGGACCTTTCTGTTCGTAGAAGAAGCCAGACATTTCATAATCGCACTCGTCACCCTGGAACGCTACCAAGTAAAACCCTTGTGCCATGTTGCCCGGTGGATTTACGCCAAGCTCCAACGTATAGTCTCCCAATTTCCAGACGGCAAACGGGTGCTCGTCCGAATCATACGCCTCGATTGGGACGCGATTATAATAGTCATCATATATAGAAAGCTCGTCGGCATCACCCAGCACGGCAATAATTTCACTATACAACGCATCATATACGCGTGAATAATACAGGTGCACAAGCATCACTTGCTTGATTCTCGTGCTGTCTTCATTGGTTTGAAGCCACAGTCGGGCGTCTCTGCCATCGAGATAAACGTTCTTGACTTCGTATAGGCCTGCTACCCTTTCATATTTTGCGTTGTACTTCTCGGCTGCCAAATCCGCGGTGAGACCTTCTTCCTGTTGTGCTCTGTAAAAGCCCAGTGGGTCGATTGATTCCGGCAGCGCCACAGGTCCTGCAGCTGGCTCTTTGGTGGCCGCTGCTGTTTCTTCCTGCAAAGGCAGCACATCTGCCGCTGCGCTGTTCATGGCATCGCTCACGTCTGCCGGCTCCACTTGCTCTGCGTGCCGGCAGCTGGTAAACAGCATGACAGCGCACAGCGCTGCTGCTATCAAGCCCGATATTCTATGCTGCATAGGGTTCCTCCGAGATTTTTCTCTTTTTTCGATGTTTTTGATTTCAGTATAGCTCGATTCTTCATCCGAGTCCATTCACCCTAATGATTTTTACACTTTGGTAACAAAAGCGGATGTGCCATAAAGCTATGCCTGGCACACCCGCATCTATGTTCTCTCCCGGCCCCTTCCCCTGCCGTTTATCCGGAGTTGTTTACCCTCCGGGCTTTACCGTTTTTGCCCGGCGCCAAATCGTGTTTATTTCTTCTTTTTGCTGCTCGTATGACTTTCCTGTATTCCTAACTGCGCCTGCTTGTAGAGTTGATTCCCCAACACCGCGATACCACAAGCAAGCACCCCTTGAATAGCCGAGGCAACGCTCCAACCGAGAAGGACATTGGCGGCTAGCAAGGAAACAAACAACAATATCCAAGGTATACACCAATCGGCAATCTTGGGCGTCGCCTTTAGGAACACGCCGATCACATAAAGCGCTACGGCAAGCGGAATCAGTGTCATATCTATCTGAGCGATGATTTCAAAATCCATCACTTCACCTCTTTCGTTTCGGTTTGGGACAACAATTCTATTTGATTCATGCACGCAACAATGCGGTCAACAGCCTTAGATTGGATTCGCTTTAGCGTTCGTTCAGAACGCCCATTCATGATGCCCCACATCCTTTCATGTTCCACAATAGTCTTGGCCCAATCCAAGCCTTGTATCAAATGAGTCCCCACCAGAAAGAGTTCCTCGGTCGTCAGCAATTGCAGCCAGCTTTCAACTGTTTCCTTCTTCAAAAGCAACTCGTCAGAATGACGTTCCAGCACGGCGCGGTTATATTTCATATGAGCCGAATCGTTTTGCATTTTGTGTAGGACGTTTTCAATCATGGTGATCTCCGCGCATACCTGGCGATGATTTCTCAGTTCGTTCATCACATCTGCGGTTGACCACATATTATTTCCTCCTTTTTTCAATCATAGCAACGAGCAATGGGTAAGAACAGTGACAGTTCGGTTCCATTGACATTGCTGATTGAAAAAGGCATATTTTGTTTTGAAGCAATATCGGTACTGTTTCACGATAGAGCGCGGTATATTCTAACCTGCCATTATAAATCCTTCGCATTGCTTCCTTCGCTTTGCAAAAAATCATATGTGTAAATATTGCGTATTAATTACGTATTGTACATCGTTTGATAAATTGCTTTGTTCTGCCAAACTATAACTTAAGAGGTGAATGATAATGCGCGATGAATGTGTAGAATCGAGCAAACGGCTGCGAGACTTACGCGAAGCACATAAATTAACTCAATCCGATATGGCAAGCGCGGCTGAATGCAGCCTGCGCAACTACCAGAATTACGAGTACGGAAAATCACAGCCAAGCTATAGTATCTTGAGCCATATCGTCCGTAACCTTCCTGCCGACCCCCGTGAATTGTTTGAATGCGGCGTTTATGATGCGGATGAAGCAACGAGGGATCATATAAACCGTCTGTTGAACAGATGCAGCGGCGACCAACTCCGGCTAACGCTTAAACTCATACAGGACATTCTTGACGAATGGCCAAAACAGCACCAATGATAGAGGATGTATGGCAAAAATCTCCACTAAAGAAGAAATCGTCGATATATATCTAAAGTATCAAAAGTCGCTATTTCATTTGGCAATGACATATGTTGACACACTATATTTGGCTGAGGATTTGGTGGAAGATACTATTGTGGCTATTCTTGAGAAATCGCCTGTCTTTGAAAGTGAAGCATCCTGTGTCTGCTATCTGCGTCAGATCGTCCGCAATAAAGCAAAAAGCATGCTGCGCAAGAAATACAAAATTGAGCCGCAGGAGGATACAGATATCGAGGAGCAGCTTATCAAATCCAATGATTTCAACCTACCATATGGTGAAGTAGAGGTTCAGTTACTATTGCAAGAAATATTGTCGGAATACCCGCAAAACATACGTGAAGCATTTATTGCGCATATAATCGATCAGGAAACCATACCTGTACTAGCCGCCTACTATGGGATCAAATCCGATACACTAAAAAAGCAGATAGGACGCATGAAATCGCGTATCGCGGAATCCATACCTCAAAAAGATATGCGGGCATTCCTGTTTATTCTTATGCTACTGTCCTAAGCAGACTGAAGGAGGTATTCTATGAATTGGGGAACGGCGGAAAGGATATTCCAACGCAAGCCATATTTACTGGACCCATACCGATGCAGAAGTATGAAGGATGCTAAAGAGCTGCTTGCCAGGGAAGGTATGCCATCCGCCGAACAGGTTTTAACGGCGGCTAGACTTCGCGCTGGCATGAGCATGTCAGAATGGGAAGCATATACCGGCATGTCCACTAAGACTATGGAGCGCAAATGCAAGCGCGTCACGCCGGTGCGCTTTGGCGGGCTGCTTGCCTTGCCCCGCAGGGTGGTAGTCGCCTTGGCTATTATTATCATCCTCGCGACTTTCATGGCCTGCACTCCTTTTGGACGCTCGTTGGCAGTCAGAGCCTACAACGCTATCGTTGAGGTGATTGACGGGATATTGTATGTGCGTTCGGAAGAAAATGATAGTATGCTACGAACTGAGTCGATCATATCATCCATTGAAGATACGGTTACCGATTATGCATCTATCGATGATGCCTTAGAGCAGATAAATGGCCCGGTGCTTTATTTTCCGGACAATGTGGCTAAGCTAAACAACATTCAGCTGATATCGAATCCAATAGAAGGAGTATATATTGAAAGTGATTATTTGCTCAAAAGCGATGTGAAAGTTACAATTGAACAAAGCTGGGAAAGTAGATATGAAGATAACGTAATTATGGATGGCACCCAAAAACACGTCCAAATATCGCTTGATAATGGTATGATAATAGATGGAGCGTATTCAAGTGATGATCGGATATTCATTGGGGTTGCAGTCGCATCGAATACTGCGATTCGGATATGCGTTTCCAATGCAAAAGATGTGGCCAACGTAAGGGATGTTCTATCCAGTCTGGTCATGGGTTAACTACAGCGGGACTGTTCTATCAAAGAACAGTCCCGCTCTATCATTATATCGTTACATCATAGTAATATGGAACGGTTCCCTCCGAATTATGTGTTGTACCATGTACCTCAACT
>ULWN01011668.1_pt1 | contig 20937 bp, 18 predicted proteins | sample 1960371 | NCBI WGS metagenome assembly ULWN01 (sample SAMEA4835813, study PRJEB28245) | human gut metagenome | biome: gut microbiome; material: fecal sample | place: Denmark | collected 2008 | reverse complement strand
CGCGGCGTGACCGAGCCGCAGCGAGAAAAAGGCCTCACTCGTGATTAAATCAATAGCCATCAAAAACGCCTGATTTATCAGGCGCTTTTGATGCCACTTTGTTGCATGCCGGTGGTAACATGTGCCCGTTTAGAAAGGAGCACGAGCCATGAAAACAAAAAATGTCATTTCGCTGCTTTTAGTCCTTGGGATGCTTATGAGCATCTGCGCATGTGGCAGCGATACTACTCCGGCAGCGCCGAACAGTTCTGCCGAAACCAAGCCCGAATACCGCATCACGGCAAAGCTGACTGCCGCCGATACCGAAAATAAGGAGCTTGCCGCACACCTGACGGAAAGCTGCATAATAAGCTTTACAAACACGAGCGCCGACACGTGGAGCAGCGTTTGCCTGCGCGACTATGCCGCCGCAAACCTTGAGATTGAAAACAGCATAAGCGACGATAAGCCGTATACTCCCGGCAGCATACGCGAGGTGAAGGACTCGCGCGGCAATGCGCTGAGCTTTGCGGTTCAGGAGGATAAATCCGTTGTGTATGTTCATCTGCCGTCGCCGCTCAAACCAGGCGAGCGAACGAGCATAAGCGTGGATTACAGTACCGAGATACCCTGCGGCTTCGAGCGGCTGTGCTGGTCTCCGAACGGAGATGATTTTACCGGCGCGAGCACAGTCTGCCTGTCGCAGGCGTATCCTGTACTTGCCGAGTATATCGACGGCAAGTGGAACGAAGCGCCGTATTTTACCGACGGGGAGTGCTTTTTCTCGCCCTGCGGAAGCTATGAGATGACCCTCAGTGCACCCGAGGGCTACACGGTCATATCCACCGGCAGCGAAGCACAGAGCGCCGACGGAACATGGACGCTTAAAGCCGACAATGTCCGCGATTTTGCCGTCATTGCCGGAAACGGTTTTGAGAAGCTCAGCGGAAAGGCAGGAAGCGTAACCGTCAACAGCTGGTATTATTCCGGCAGCGGGCGCGATAAAAAGCAGGGCGAGGTGTCGCTCAAGGCTGCCATAGACGCCGTGAACGCATTTTGCGATGCGTGGGGCGAATATCCTTATGATACGCTCGATGTGGTTCAGACGCCGTATAATGCCGGCGGTATGGAGTATCCCGGACTTGTGCGCATTGCTGAAATGTATGCCGATCTTATCGGTGCCGAGGGAGATGAGAGTCTGCGCCTCGACGTTGCGCATGAGGTCGCGCACGAATGGTTCTATGCCGTTGTAGGAAACGATCAGTACCGCGAGGCGTGGCTTGACGAGAGCTTTGCCGTTTACGGTGAGCTTGTGTATCAGCTGTACACCGGCGAGAGCGAGGCCGATGTGCAGGCGCGTGTTGATTCGCTCGACTGCACCATAAAGCAGAAGTACGTTGACCTCAGCTACGATCAGTATTTTGACGAATATACCGGCAACAGCTATATAAACGCAGTTTATAAAGTCGGCCCCGTTTTTCTCTGGAAGCTGCGGCAGACAATGGGGCAGGAGAGCTTCGATGCTTTCATGCGCGCATGGTATGAAGAGCATATGTTCAAGGAGGTCACCACGGCCGAATTCCGCACGGCAATAGAAAAAGCCTCAAACAGCCCGGACGCAAATGCGCTTCTTGACGAATATCTCTCTCCGGGAAAATAACATGCTAATAGGCCCCCTCCGATAACACATCGGAGAGGGCCTTGCAATATTATGTTTTTATCAACCGATATTATTTGCGTAGCGCATGAATACGGCTGCTGCCTGTGCACGCGTTGCGCTGCCCTTAGCATTAAGGTAATAAGTACCGTCGGTGCCCCTTACACCCAATATTATGCCGTTTTTAACAGCCCAGGCCATTGCATCGGCAGCATATGCCGAAACGCAGCCTGCGTCGGCAAAAGAGCTAAGATCGCCGCCGGAAGAGCCTGCCTTACCGCATAGCTTTGCATAACGGAAGAGAATCACTGCCATCTGCTCGCGTGTAACATTATCGTTGGGGGAGAATGTCTTGGCCGAAGTTCCCAGAACAACGCCGTTTTCGGCGGCCCATGCTACGGCCTTTGCGTAATATGCTCCGTCTGCAACATCGGCAAATACCGATGCAGACTTGTTTTCCGGACATCCTGCCGCACGCCACAGGACAGTTACCATCATTGCGCGAGTCAGATGCTGATCGGGCGCAAATATGCTATTGCTCGTACCGTAAAACAGACCGTTGGTAACAACAAAGTCAATGTGCTCGTGGCACCAGCTGCCTGCCGTGACATCGGTGAACGCTCTGCTCGGGCAATCCTTGCCGCCGTCGCATTTGGCGAGCTTTGCGATCGTTTCTGTCATAGTCTCACCGCAGACAGTGCAGGTAAAGGTCTTCACACCCTCGGAAGCGTGTGTGGGAGCGGTGGTGATAACGCCGTTATCCCAGGTGTGCTGCGTAAGTTTTGCAACTGCCTCGGTTTTCGTTTCGCCGCAGACAGTGCAGGTGAATGTCTTCACACCCTCGGAAGCGTGTGTGGGAGCGGTGGTGATAACGCCGTCATTCCAGGTATGCTGTGTAAGCTTTGCAACCGCTTCTGTTCGTGTATCGCCGCAGGTCGAGCATGTAAAGACTCGGACACCGGCGTCTTTGCATGTCGGCTGCACGGTTATTGTTCCGCTGTCCCAGCTGTGATTTCCGTTTGAGGTCGGACAGTTTACATAGTAAAAGCGTATGGAATCACCGCTTTTAAGCTCATAGGTTGCCAATGTTGCGTAAATAACATTTCCGGTTGCAGCATCTCCGCTGAGTATGGGCATTTCGCCGTTGACGGTGAACATCCAGCCAGACCACGAACCGTGAGCACTGTCACCTGCCGAAAGCGTGAACCCGTTGGAATCGGTGACGCCTGTTATATATTTTGCTGAACCTGTGTAGGAGTAGCCGTTGCTGCTCAGAACCGCGATAAGCGCATCGGCTGCTGTATTGTGAGACTGTGCGTCGCAGGAATAGCTTCCGCTGAGCGATTTGAAGCTTGCGCTGCCGCTGTGCCCGTCTACGCTGACGGAAACGGTGATTGGTTTTTCTGCGGGAGCAGAAGTCCCCGTTGTGCCGATGACGGTGACGGTCGCGGAAATGGGCTGCTTATAAAACTGCGCAAACTGAGCGTATTCCGGATCTGAACCGAACTTTTCATAGTATTTTGCGTACTCTGTATAGCTGAGTACACTGTCGATGGTGACCTCGGTGTTATAGGTCGGCTGAGTCACAAGCAGGTTTTCGTGAGCAACAACGTTCGGCACGCTTGAGCGGAAGCAGCGGTACTGCTCGGAAGCATACCAGCCGTCAATTTCATCTGCCTTGACGCCTACTGCGTTGTAGTCGTCCATGCTGCGGATAAACTTGTATCCATCGCCGTTCGGGACTATCTCAATGAACGAACGCATGTCAAAGCTGACATTGCTCTTGTCCGTGTTTGCATTGCGGATGCCCTCCCAGTAGACATCTGCGCTGCACACCTTTTTCATGAAGGCAGAGGCCGTATCAAGCTCGGATTGAGTAAGAGGCTGAACGGTAAGCGTAATATCCTTGCTTGCAAGTACTTTCAAGGAGGAATAGTCCTTGCCCTCGCCGCTTGGCCGATCAAGGATCTTTATCGTAACGGTGACGGTCACGTCATCCTTTTCGGGGAGCGGACGATATGTCAGCATTCTTGCTGTGTTTGCGGTTGAAGGATCTGCGGAAACAACGACGTTGTCTTTATCCGTGCAAAGAAGTATCGGAGTGTATTTTCCGTCAAAGCTCTTGCCGTAGTCTCTGAGAGATATGGCGTTAAGCTGCTTGGTCGTGGGGAACTGAATATCGGAAACGACATTGCTATTGTCGATCTTGCTTCCGTTGCGCGGATCGGTAAGACCGATCTCATTAAGTGCTTTGTCGAGAAGGCCAGCGTAGCTGAAAGCACTCGGGTCTGAGCTGCCCTTGACGGTGACAGTGAATACCTTGCTTGCTGTGAGATCGTCGCGCCCGTTGTAGACAATTGTTGCCGTAAGTGTGACCTCGGTGTCCGTTCTCGGCTGGGAGATGCTCACTTGATACGGGGAGAAATACGGATAGCTTACCTCCGAAATGGAAATTACGCTCGTGTCGCTTGTTGCCCAGCTTACGGTAGACCACAGCTCAAGATCGTCGCTGTCGTTATAGTCGACATTGCTTTCGTCAACACCGGCCTTGAGCGGGTACTTCGGCAGACTGCCTAGGTCGGAAGTGTTCTCAACGGCTTCAGGAACGCTTATGCGGTCAAGAACCGCCTTTAAAGCGGCATTTGCCTTTGCCTCGTCAAGACCGAGGTAGAAGAGACATTCGGTTGAGTCTTTGCTGTATCCGTTGCAGCTAAGGACTATCGTCGGACGCACGCTTCCGCTGGCAGCAGGGGTAGAGCCGTTTTCGTTCCACTTATACTGGAGAGTGCCGTCTGCGTCTATGCCGACGTAGTTAAAGCTGCTGTATTCGGCCTTCTTCATGCTCACCGTAACGTCGGTTATTCCGGCGGCAGTGAGCTTTGCTCTTATCATCGTAAGGGCGTTTGTATCCGTGCCGTATTTTGCATTGTATGTGCCGGAGATGACTGCTTCTGCGGCGTTGAGCTTTTCTTCGGCTGCTGTCTGCTCAGGGGACTTGTTCTCGGTCCAAACGGCATAGAGATTATAAGTTTCGCCATCCGCGCTTCCGTAGTCCCAATCGTCGCCCTCTTCAAACGGACGGTTTATCGTTGCACCGTCTGCGTATTTAACGGTGCTGCCGTAGCTGCTTTCGGCCCAGCCTGCAAAGTCATAGCCCTCGCGCGTGTAGGAGCATGTTGAGAGCACTACGTCCTTCCCGAATGTAGCCGGCTGATCGGCCATAGTGCCGGTGACTGAGCTTTTATCGGAGTACTTTATGTTGTATTTTATGATGTACTGATAATCGCGCCATTTTGCAATGAGCGTGACTTCATCACCGGTAAATTCGGTGTCCTTGGTAACTTTTTCGCCGAACGAACCGTCGGCGCTCTTGATGTACCATCCGTCGAGTGCCTTGCCTGCCGGATAGTAGGATTTGCTTGTGTAGGGCAGGGAAGAGTAAACCTTATCATGGGTTACGGTCTTATCATTTATTGTGTCATTATAGCCGTTGCCGTCAAAATGAACAGTGATTCCCTTTTTCCAATGGGCGTACAGCGTAACGCCTTTTCGGGCATCATCTGCCGTGAACTTGTACTGGGTGGTTATCTCGGTTCCACCTTCGGCAGCATTAAACCAGCCGGTGAAGATATAACCTGTGCGCTTCGGGTCCTCTATCGAAGCAAATTCGCTGCTGGTGTCGGTCACTATACAGTTGTAGTTTTTGCCGACAATGCCTGTGCGTTTTGTTTTTTCAGCGCCCTCATAGTTGGGGTCAACGGTCACGTCAACGGGCAGACCCTTCCACGCAGCGTAGAACTTTGTGCTGCCGCTGTTCTTATCCGTAAGGTTTTTGACCGTTTCACCTGCACTCGTGCCGGAGGTTGAGCCCTTGTAGCTGCTCCAGCCGTTGAAAGTATATCCTGCGCGCGTGAAGCTGCAGTCGGGAAGTGTAACATCTTCATCATACTTCGCCGAAATGCTGTCCATTGTGCCCTCACCGCCGTCAGGATCGAACTCTATGGTGTAGCTTATCGGAGTCCACTTTGCAGTGTATGTAATGTCACGATCGATAACGGTTTCTGCGCTGAGTTTTTCATCGACGCTGAACCATCCGTCGAAGATATAGCCCTTACGGGTGGGATCGGCAGGTAGCCTGCTGCTTCCGATAGCTGTGTGCTGCGCAACAAGAACGGAGGTTTCGGTTCCGTTATTATAAAATGTGACCTTGTACGCATCACCCCATACTGCATATAGATCGATGCTTTCGGTAAGCTTGATTTTCGCACCGTCGGCGTATACTATCTCGCCGCCGCTGACTGTTGCCCAGCCTGCAAATACCTTGTCGGCTGAAGCAAAGGTATTTGCTTTCAGCGTGCCCTTGCCGCCGTAGATGTTCTGAGTATAGGTATCATCTCCGTTATGGAAGGTGACAACGAGTGCTGCTCCGGCCGAGAAATTGCGCAGATAAACGCAATCGTCGTATCCATCGCCGCTGCCGTCCTTACTGTATTCAACAGTCAGCTTATCGCCTCTTTTGGCGTCGACATCGAGACCTTTCCAGTCCTGATTGCCGCTTTTGCCGTTAACAAGAGTGCTGGTGCCAAGCTTTATCGTGCACGTATCGTACTCAGCTTCGGACGATACCTTGTATTCAAACGAAAGATGCGAGTCCTCCGTAAATGTCAGAGTAAGTGTACTTGTGACGTATGATTTGCCTTTGATGCCTGATACGGCAACTGTCTCACCGTTTAATGTGGTCGTTTTCCACACCTTGCTGCCTTCGTCAGGATTGACGCTAACAGGCAAGTCTTTAAAGTAGTCATAAATGCTCGGCGTTGCCGCAAGCGCGGAAACCGGCATCAGACTCAGCAGCATTACAAGCGCCAGCAAAAGCGAAATAATGCGTTTTTTCATGCTTGTTTTCTCCTTTAAAAGTATTTTCGTTTATCCCAAAGAAAAAAGCCTGCACCACCACAGCGGTACAGGCTTGTTGATCAAAAAAGGGCAGACTACTCCCTTGGTATATGATAGCGGCGGTCCCGGTGACGGCAGGTGCCCGGCCGAACGACCACGTATCTGACTTATCCGAAGCTTTTGCGCATTCGGCTTCACAGTGACCCACTCGCGGGGAATTGCACCCCATTCCGTGCTGCTCTGCCTCGGCAGAGCACGCCGCCCGACCCGATATTTTGTTTTGCGTCGGTGCAGAAAGCTGTTTTCAACGAGATTTTTCCGACAGGGAGAATAGTATCAAATTTCAGTGTGTTTTACAAGACAATTGCTGTCAGAACGCATCATATCTCGAAAACATTGCCCGATATTGCCGTCAATGCATATCGACTGCCGTTTTATATCCTCCGGGCAGGCGGTCTGCCCCATATTTATGCAGGCATACACCGCGTTTTCGTTCTGCGCCGTCATCTGCCAGAACGGATACTTTATAATAACCGGGGTGTTGTATCCCACGCCCAGCTCTAAAAACAGAATTTTCTGCCCTGCATGGGTGCGCAGAAAGTTTTCGTACCGCTCGGCGGCTTTGCGCCAGCCCTCGTCCTGCACGAACGTGTCGTCGCAGCGCAGATTCATCGCTATCGGCTTTCCGCAATGCGGACAGTGCGGCACAAGCTCTGACGGGATGCGCATATTCTGCTGCCGCGCGACCATCTCGCGGATGATATCCTCATTGTCGAAAGTCTCCTGACAGCAAGGCTCGCTGCACTGGAACAGACCGTAGTCACCCTGAGTGTAGAAAAGCCGCTTTTTATCAAAGCCTGCCTTCTGGAAGCAGTGGTCAACGTTTGTGGTTATGACGAAATAGTCCTTGTCCGACACGAGCTTGAGCAGATCGTCGTATACGGGCTTGGGAGCGCTCATGTATCGATTGATGAGAACGCTGCGGCTCCAGAATGCCCAGAATTCCTCAAGAGTGGGGAAGTGGTAGAAGCCGCCGGAGTACATGTCCCGAATGCCGTATTTTTCTTCAAAATCCGAGAAGTGCTTTTTGAAGCGCTCACCGCCGTAGGAAAACCCTGCCGCGGTGGAAAGACCGGCTCCTGCGCCGATAACAACGGCGTCGGCGTCGCTGAGTGCCTGCTTAAGGCGCTCGATCTGCTCCGAGTAATCGTTCATAGATTTCTTTATCCGTGCTTTTGAAAACATTAAAAATCACCTTTCTGACGCTTGCTTGCTCAGTCATAAAGTCCTTCACGGTTTTTACCGCGATCTCGGCCGCACGCTCGTTCGGGAAATGAAACTCGCCGGTTGATATGCAGCAGAATGCCACGCTTTCAAGTCCGTTTTCCGCCGCAAGCTCAAGACAGGAGAGGTAGCAGGAGGCAAGAAGCTCCTCGTCGCGCTTTGTCACGCACCCGTCAACTATCGGGCCTACCGTGTGCAGCACATACCGGCAGGGCAGATTAAACGCCGGAGTGATCTTTGCCTGCCCTGTCGGCTCGGGATAGCCCTGTCGCTGCATAAGCTCCTGGCATGCAAGGCGCAGCTCAATACCGGCAAACGTGTGTATTGCATTGTCGATGCAGCGATGGTTGGGTATATAGCAGCCTGTAAGTCCTGAATTTGCGGCATTGACTATTGCGTCGCATTTTAGTGTCGTGATATCGCCCTGCCAGATGTACAGTCCCGGCTGCACGGGCTGTAGATCGGCAATATCCGTGACGCCCTTATCGACAGTTTCGCTTTTCAGGTATTCGTCCTGAACCTGCAAAAAGTCGGATGAAATTCGCTGCGGCCGGCGGATGTTCATAAGCCCACGGAGAAGCTCACGCTGCTCGGCTGAGCTTTGCGGCATGGAAACGCCGTGATACTCCGACCGCTCGTTTAAAAGCGACTGAATGAGAAAAAGTCTTTTTTCGCTTTGGTTCATGCTCAGAGCCTCTTTTCAATGATCTGCTTCGGGCAGACCTCGGCGCAGCGGCCGCAGTGCAGGCAGCGGTGCTGATCGATCACAATCGGCTTTCGCAAGATGTCGATGCACTTTTGCGGACAGACCGAGTAGCACAGCTTGCATCCGATGCACCCGGAGCCGACAAAATAGCCAGAATGCGAGGAAGAAACGCCGCCTATCACAATGCTGTCACGCATGATATGGGCAGGATCGCTTATATCAAAGTATTCGCCATCGGCTTCATACAGGCAGAATACCTCCAGCGCGGACCGCGTATCGCCGGGATAAATCGACTGCATGTAGCTGTTCTTTTCAAAAATATCATCAAGCTTTTCGCTGCCGATATTCCGTATCTTGCCGCGCAGCGAAATTGATATCTTGCCCTTCACGGCCGACAGAGCTATATAGCCCTGCTCGGAAAGCTGCTCATAAAAAGCCTTGCCCTTGGCCGTGAGGAAATATACGACGTTTTCATCCCACAGCATCATGTCAATCACACGGGTCTGGGGATGCCCGTCGGCGCCGATAGTTGCCACTGTCGTTGAGTGAATTTCTTCTACCAGAAGTCTCAGATAATCATTTCTCGTCATGCTCTTTACCGTCCTCGAGAGTATTTTACCACACTGAATGCGACAGCGGATAGCGCTTGCCGCTCATTTTCGGATTGGGGACGAAATCTTCTGCCGGGTAGCCGACGTATACCATGTTGTTTATCTCCCAATTATCCGGCAGGCCGAGCAGCTTCCGGGCTTTGGCTTTGTCAAAGTAGCTGATCCAGACCGTGCCGAGACCGATGCTGGCTGCCTCCAGCATCATGTGCGTTGTGAAGATCGTTGCGTCCGTTGCGCCGCTTGCTTCTCCGCTTTCGGGATGCTTCCAGCATGCGTCGCGATCATAGCACACGAGCGGCACAAGCGGTGCGCCGTAGTAATAAACGCACTGATCGTGCTCCTTGTCGTCGCAGGAGCTGTCAAGCTCGGCATATTTCGGATTATAGTTAAAGGTGCAGAATTTGCGCACCTTTTCAAGGCTCTCTTTTGTGTTGAGAACAAGGATGCGCTGCGGCTGAGCGTTGACCGCCGTCGGTGCCCAGCGCCCGGCCTCAAGTATCTTATCCAGCTTCTCCTGCTCCACCGGGATCGGGGCAAACTGCCGGGTGGTCACTCGACGCTTTGAAATATCAATAAAATCCATGTTGTTTGCCTCCTTTCAGAACAGGTGTCAGGCGTTTGTAGATAAGCATGGTAACAGCGCCGATGACAAGTCCTTTCAGCAGATTAAAGGGAAAAGCGTTAAACAGAACAATATCCAGCTTTGTGCGGATAAACGGAAGAAACTCGCCGAAGGAGGCAATAAGCTGATCCAGCGGCATGAAATTTTCGAAAAGCGGCAGCAGAATGAAGTAGTTGGCGATCGCCGCGGCAATGCCCATAACAAAGCTCGCGACAGCGCAGGCGATAAGTGCCGTTTTCTTTGTTTTGCGGTGTTTATAGATAAAGCCGGCAGCGGTAACATAGGAAGCGCCGATTATAAAATTGGCAAGCTCGCCTACGCCGCCCGTGGATGTGGTCAGAAGCTGCAGACTGTTTTTTACAAGCTCAATAAACAGACCGGCGATTGGCCCAAAGGCAAAAGCGCCGATCAGCGCCGGAAGATCGGAAAGATCCATCCGCGCAAAGGCAGGGGAGAGAGGAACCGGAAATTCGACGAATGCCAGCAGATAGGCAACCGCCGCCAGCATTGCGGTAGAGGATATGGTGCGAACGGAAAATGCATTTGCGTTTTTTCTTTTTGCTATGGAAATGGTGCTCATGATTGCTCCTTGGAAAAGACATGCTTGGATTTGAAACACCCCCACAGAGGGGAGATCTGTGGGGGCGTTTCCTCATATCTTCTTTCATCCGGACTTTTACCGTCGGCTGCGGAATTTCACCGCATCGGGCGCAACAGGCGCTTCGCAGGCTTTACTGCCGGTGGGGAATTTCACCCCGCCCCGAAGATTGAACCGGCGAGAGATGAGAGGTTAAAGCTGACAGGCGAACCGTGATCAAGCTCTCGCCAGATGTTAAGTTATCCGATTATCAGAACTCGTAGGGAGGATTGCCGGAGAAGTCGGCGATAAGGCCGTGTGCGTTTTCAAGATAGAATACCTCGAAGATGGGGTTTGTAGCCTCGCCGTACTGACCCTTTACGATGGGGTTTGCGATGCACATCTCCTTGGCAGCCATGTTGTTTTCAAAAACTGCCTTGCCGTGCAGGCGGATCCATGCATATTCGGGGCTGGAAACGGAGATCTCGATCTCGGGGTTAGCCTGCATGTCCTTGTATACGTCCTTCTGGTTGTTGGTGCAGAACCAGAGCTTGCCGTCCATTTCGCCTGCGAACATGAAGGGGCGGCACTTTGCCTTGCCGTCGCGGCCAACGGTGGCCAGATACTGTACGGGATTTGCGTTCAGAAACTCGATAACCTTTTTCATGATAAATACCTCCAAAATGATTATTCAAAGTTGTTTTCATATCGAAAGCTTGTTTTTTCCTTTCGTTGGCATTATACTAACGCCGTAGAGCCGATTTGTGAAGTAAGCACAATATTGTGCCGTAGTTACCTAAAGGATACTAATGATCGGTTACCGAACGGAAACCATTGTGCAGCCGCAAGGCTTTGCGGCCTTTTGACATAGTTGAAAAAATTTTTTCGAAGGGTATGGATATGAGCGAGACTAAGACGAAAACTGAGCTTCCGGCATGCCCGGTGGAGACAACACTGACCCTCATCGGCGATAAGTGGAAGGTGCTTATACTCCGAGATCTGCTGCCCGGAACCAAGCGCTTCGGCGAGCTTAAAAAGTCGATCGGCAGCGTGTCACAAAAGGTTTTGACGGCGCAGCTGCGCGATATGGAGGAAAGCGGCCTTGTCCACCGCAAGGTATATGCGGAGGTTCCGCCGAGGGTCGAATACTCCCTGACCGAGCTTGGGCAGAGCTTAAAGCCCATCCTTGACTCCATGTGGGCATGGGGCAAGGGCTATAAGGAATCATTTAAAGCACAATGAAAAAAGTCATGACCATCGAGAAAACGGATGGTCATGACTTTTTTATCATTCGTTGTTTTTCCACGCGATTATCGCCGCCGTCATGCGCTTGTCAATGTCCAGACGGGTCTGCCTGCATTCCTCGGGAAATTGCTTTGCGGCTTTGAATGCCAGCCGAACAAACAATCCCGAACCTATAGGAAACATGGTTTTGATCATGCTTTCGGGGAAAACAAAATGAGTTCCGTGCCGGTAAACTACCGCTTCTGCCTCGCAATCGTGAGCGTGTTCCGAAAGCCGCTTTTCGATGCGTCTAATGTATTTTGCCGTGTCCCACAGAACATCGTCCTCAGCGCCGATGAGCAGCAGCTTGCCGTGAATGTTCTCGACGGGAATATACTCTTCCGGGCGGATGGGTTGCGCTTTTTCCGAGTCGTCAAACAGCTTGCGTGAGTTTATCATATCGCCGGTGCGCTTGGTCTCATTGGCAATGCAGTGCCAATAGTCCGGGTGCTTATAGCAAAAAGGCATATAGGGAAGGGGAGTGCCGCGATAAGAAAACAGCGACTCGCCATCGATGGGCCATTCCTTGCAGCCGTCCCTATTGCCCTGCATAAAGCCCTGCCAGACAAAATCACTGGGTGTCATGGCAATGGTCAAAGTAATGTCGGAAAACATGGATGCAGCCGTCAGCGCCAGGGTGCCGGTCGTAGAAGCTCCGGCGATGCCAATTTTGCTGTTTCCGTTCTCTTTCAGCCATGCGATTGCCGCTTCGATGCGCTCCAGCGGATAGTTATGGTGACCGTAATCCTTCTTCCCCGGCGACATGGTGAGGACATTGACACCCTGCCGCAATAGCCATTTCACCGCCGAGCGAGCCATATAGTCCTCCGGATCGTCGCCCAGCATGGCAATTATCGCGTGATCCGAAGCTGTTTTACACGCCCAATATGCGCCATAGAATCCGTCTGTCTCAATGTCAAAATGAATGTGTTTCATAAAGCGCCTCCGAAACCGATCTTCACGATCTGCATTTTCATCATCTCGTCGCCGAGTTTGGCGAGAAAACGGAAAAATCCGCTGACGGAGGGATCTTTAAGATCGTTATAGCCGAGCATGTAACCACGGCTGGACATATTAAGGCGCTTATCCCATGCGCCGATCTCGCTTTTCGCGTCCGAAACGGAAAAATACGCGCCGACGTCCTTTATCTCGGCATCCTTGAGCCACGTTTTCGATATGAGCTTTACCGCTTTTTCGTTAGCGGCGTCAAATACGAGCACGCCGCCGGGAAATGCATCGGCCATAGATATCGTCAGGGCCTGTACCTGCTCCTTGAAAAAATAGTAGAACACGCCGGATGCGAAGAATATCGCGCCGCCGGATGCGTCGATTTCATCAAACCACGCCGTATCGTTGAGGTCGCAGGGGATATTTTTCTCTCTTTCACCGGCCGGGAGCAGCTCGCTGCGGACTTTGATCACGTCTGGGAGATCCAGATTATAAATTTTGCAGCTGCTGTTATCGCAATTGCGCCCGGTATTGTCCAGACCGCAGCCGAGGTTCACCACAGCCGCCGTCGGGTGCGATTTCAGATAGTCGCGCACCTCAAAGGCGAGGTCATTCTGACGCATGGCGACCTCAAGCGAACCAAAGCGCTGCATAAGGGTTCTTGACTTCTTATCCAACGCCGAAAAATCATAGTCCGCTTCACTTACAAGCCTGATCGCCGTTTCGTCACGATAGAGGCTTGGGTACAGCTCCGAGCATATTTTCCGCGCATACAGCGGAATGATCAAAGTCTCCTGAACGGTGTTTTTCTCAATTTTATAGCTCATATCGCATCTCCATATCGAAAATTTTTATTTGTTCCGCCTGTATCCCAATTCATCCCTGTACTCGGGATGCTCGTTCAGGTACGAGTCTTTGTCGCCGCATATTGTGTAATCGCATTTGCAGCCGTTTGAGCAGGTGGTTTTACGCACAAGACGAGCGTGGATAAGCTCCATTGCCGCATAATCCGGGTTGCACAGAGCGGGCATTATCTCCAAAAGCTCGTGCCGCTTAGCAAACTCTGCCGCCGGACAGGCTGTAAATTCGTAATAGATGGGCTTATCCTCGTCAAACGGAGCAACATACATTTCATAGTCGTGCCAGCTGTCGCACTGCCGCTTGGCGTTTGCAAAGCTTTTGTACATCTGCTTTTTGAAAAACGGCCTGTTGCAGTCAACGAATTTTGACAGCAGCCGAAAAGCCGGCAGAAACAGCTCGCTTTCCATCTCTTCGATCTCGTTGAGATCGGTAACGCTCCTGCATACCGTGTAATACGCCATCAGCGCAATGCAGTCATATGTACCGCCTGCGCCGTTGTGAAAATTTTTCTTGCCGCCGAGATCTGTGCGCCAGTCGGAGAGAAAGCCAACATATTGTTTCTGGACCTTTTCCCATATTTCATCCTGCTCTGTTTCCGGATAGTGCAGAGCGATCTTCGCCTGTATCTGCTTTTTGCAGGGCTTTGAATAAAGCACATGACAAGTGCGGTCAAATTGCAGCTCGGTGTCTTTCATGCCTTCTCCTTTTGCAGGCAGCATCGGTGTGCCGCCTGTACTTCCTGTGAAAACTGCTGCGGGTGCTCTCCGGCCAGTGTACCGTGGCCCATGTTGGGGAATATCTTGTAGGTAAAGGCATATCCCTTGTCCTGCTAGGCCTTGATGTGCTTTGCAAGCTTATTTTCCGTGGAGCTGGCAATGCCCCGTGCCAGATATGCATATCCGTCCGCTTGAAAAGCTCAAAGTTCCGGTGCCGCCCGATCATGCACTTGTCCTGATTGACCCAGCTTTGCCACGTGGCATCCCTGTAGACGATACGGTCAAAGGACTCCTCCGTGCGACCCATCATCTTGCAAACGGTCTTTTTTCGGATGGGGCCGGCTTTTCCGATAAGCCAATAGGAAAAACCGGTCAGAAAGAAGATATAGATATCCTGCAAAGCAGGACTTTTAATATCCGCATAGTCCATTGTGGGCATTCCGTCGGCGATGGTTGTCGTGATTGTCAGGCGTTCATCGGCCAGAACATCCATGAGAATGAATGTCCCGTAAGAAACGCCGTAGAGAATGTCTATCTTTCCGCCGTGGTGCTCCACAATATAATCGCCCAGCCGCCGTGCCTCATCCTGTACGGATTTAAATTCCGTCTCCGGCTCGTCGGGGTTGAAGCCGTCGTAGGCCACCAATACCACGTGGTAGGTTTTTGCCATCTCTTCCGCCACCGGCAGCGCGCCGCGATAGCAAACTCCGCCGCCGTGGAGCATGACCATCAGCTCCGGGTGCTCCTGCCCAAATTCAAAATATTTCAACGGTCTGCCACCTCACACTCGTTTTTTCTTATATCCGCAGTCGCAGTAGGGGCCGCCGGAGGCAAGGGTATACTGCCGAACAAAGTTCGTCACGCCGCCTGCCTCGCTCATGGCGTAGTCCAAATGGCACATGGTCGGAGTCAGGTCATAAAGCCCCAGCTCTTTCATCAACGTGCATATGCCGCATTTCGAAAAACGTCCCTCGTAGCCGCTGCCGTCGGAGTATTCGTAAAAGTCCATGTTCCACGAGTATGGGTTGCGGTCAGCCGCCTTCAGGTCGGCAGTGGCTTTCATTCTTGCAATATCTTTCGGTGTGAACTTCGCCTTGCCGCTTTGGCGGCAGAACCATTTCATCAGCGGCGTCATCTGAGCGTTCTCATAGTATACCGTCAGCACCTCTGCATCCGGCTGCTTCGGCATACAGAGTATGAATGCCCCCAGCATGGCGCAGCCGACGATGTTCATTTTGAAGTGGTCGCCATTTTCAAATTCCGGCAGCTTTGCGATAATCTCCTTGTACTTTGGTTTTGCTTTCCGTGCAATTTCTTTTGCTGTGGCCGCATCATAACGGAAAACCGACGTCAGCTGCGTCCGAAACGATTTTGCAAACACCGCCCACATGGCCATAGGTATTCCGATATACTTCATTGCTCTACCTCCGCAATACTTATTATCTCTGAAAACCGAGATTGCGTGTTAAAAACAAGTGGTTAGCAGCTGCTAACTCGAACGACTTTAAATAGCCGCTTCGCAGCGGCTTACAAACTTATAATATCACGCCTGCGCAAAAATGTCAAACGGACAGCGAAGGGTAAATTTCCATAAAAAGTTGTCGTAAATTCTGACGTAAAATTGCGAGTTAAAAAGGGCATTCCCACTAAAAATGAGGGAATGCCCGGTTGTTGTTTTATACCGTGAGCGCACGACCGGTTGTTTTGAGCGCGGATGCGTTAAGTTCATCGTTATCGAGCACGAGTTCGCCGTTAATAAACACCTTTTTTATTCCGAAAGACTTTGCCTGATCGGGCGTTGCGTTCTTTGTTTCGTTCTCGTCAAATACGGTGAAGTCGGCAAAATAACCCGGCTTTACATATCCGCGGTCTTTGAGCATAAACCTGTCGGCTGTTGCGCCCGTCATTCGGCGGATCGTATTCGGCATGGTGTCGCCCGTGCCGATGAGCGAATCGCGCAGAAACTTCGGGAAGCAGTCATAGATCGCCGGATTCTGAACGCCGAAATCCTCGACCCATGCGTCGGTCATGTACAGGCAGTTGGGATTATGCCCAAACTCACGTATTATCTCCGGTGTGCTGTACGGCCCCATGTTGACCCTGCCCTTGAAATCGCTCTCCTCGCAAAGCTGAAGATACATGTCAAGATCCGATTTGCCGTTTTCTCTGGCTATCTCATGAACGGTCTTGCCCTCGTATTTCTCATATCCCGGACCAATGTACGCTATCTGGATATCCTTTAAACCAAAGCCGAGCATCGCGCTCGCCGCCGTTATGAGCACACGGAGCTTGAGCTTATTGAAAGGCTTTTTGCGCTGTTGTTTGCTCATTCCCTGATACCATGCCGGCAGTATTGCCGTTATGACCGAAACTCCGAGAGTTTCGTTATATATATCAAACATGGCATCGACGCCGCTTTCACGCAGCCTGTTCTGAATGGCAACGAATTCGTCCTTGTCGCCGAACGATTGCCGTCCGACAAATATTGCGTGCGAATGCTGGAGCTTGGGATTCGTGCCCTTTGAGATTTCAACCAACTCATCCTCGGCTCGCAGAAGGTGAGAGCGGCCGAAAAGCGAGCCGTAAGACATAGAGACTTTGCTCTCAGCACGCGGGTGAACCGTAAGCGGCTTATTGTATTTGCAGCAAAGCTCGACGACCTTTTTAAGCTCATCCGTGCCAGCATAGAGGCCCGGCTCATACATCAGACCGAGTGACACACCTGCTGCACCGTCCTTGAGGTTGTCCTCAAGAATTTGCAGCATTTGCTCCTCCTCTTTGGCCGAAAGCTTTCTGTTCTCATAACCGGAAACGGACGCACGAGCCGAACAGTGACCAATAAGCGTTGCAATGTTGCAGGGTATATTGCGGTCTGTTGCGGCGTTGAACTCCTTTATCGAGCCGTACTTTCCGGTAGTGCCGCTAAATGAGAAAAGGCCGCCGCCCATCTTGGCCTTGTGCGGAGTATCATCGTCAAATCCGATGGCAGACAGGCCGCAGTTTCCGGTGACAAAGGTAGTAATGCCCTGACGGATAAACGGCTCAAAATACTTGAGAGGCTCTGTCTTTATGGCAAACCAATCGTTGTGGGAATGCGGGTCTATAAATCCGGAGGCCAGTGACATGCCCTCAAGATCGATGACCTTATCGGCTTTTCTTTCGTCAACGCTGCCAACTTCGAGTATTCGGTCTCCGTCAAACAGAACGCTGCCGGTAACGGCATCGCTCCCTGTTCCGTCATAGATTTTGCAGTTTTTGAGTAATGTTGCCAAATTAATCAGCCTTTCCGCATATAAGCGTTTTTATTACATGTTTACAGTAACGTATTTATGTAATAAACTCAACATATTCGTATAATCTGTCTGTTGTTTAACCAAAAAACGATCCCCCATCTGCGATGGGGGACCGCTTTCTGGCAAATGACTCTAATTTTGATAGAAACCCGTTAAGGGGGTGCAATTTCGGTTCAGAGGGGGGGTGCAGTAGCTTTCGGAAATGCGCCCCCCTTCATCACAAATGCGATACCATAAGTTGCAGAATATTTTTATAATTGCTGTTGCTGTATTCAGTCCGGAGCGACCGTTACCAAAGTACGTTAATTTGTAATGTTTTCCGTCTTCGGTAATCGTAAACCCTATGTCCTGAAGCATTCTTTACTTACAACCAAGAGCTGCCTTTTACGATCTTTCTGAAATCTGCATGGAAACATCTTATCATAGAAATGGGGGAGAGAATATAAATAGATGGGAAATTATTGTGAATAGGAAGGGGGATTATCGGGAATGGAGTTAATGATGTTTCCGTATATACCACAACTAGATATGCGTTCTACAGCGTGTAGCTCTCTCCGTCTTCGGGGATGCAGACGCGATTGCGGATGCCCTTCTTCTCCAGTTTCTTGGACAGTGTCTTGCGGGTGAGCGTGGCGTGCGGCACGTTGTCCATGTGGCTTGCGATGATCACCGCTTCGGGCGCTGCTGCACAGACCTTGGCCAGATCGTTGTCGTCCATGATCAGACGGCCGTTTTTCACCAGCATGGCAGCACAGTTGTTCGTGATGATCACATCAGGATGATACTTCTCGATCGTCTCCGCCACGTCGTCACACCAGACGGTGTCGCCGCAGACGTAGAGCGTCTTTTCATTGGGGCTGCGGAAGATGAATCCGGCGGCGTCACAGCACGGAACCTTCGTGCCGTGAACGGCGTTGACCTTGATGATCTCCGCGTCGCCCCATGTGACGCGGTCTTCGATCACCCGGACGTCCTTCATGCCGGAAAACGCCAGATAGTCCGCGTCCTGCCGGTTGATGGCATAGATCGGACGATTCTTGTCCAGCCCCTGGCAGGCCTTGCCGTTGGGAGCGAGACCGATGTGGTCCAGATGCACGTGGGTGCAGATGTAGGCGTCCACGCCCTCGTTGACTTCCTTGACGGACATGGGCAGGGAGTGCAGCGGGCACGGAAGCCACTTGTGCTTCGGCTTCACGGCTTCCCAGGTGGAGCACTCGTCGAAGACGTACTTCTTGCGAGGGTCGCCGCCGCGGTTCATGGCGCACATCATCGGGATCATGGCGAGGCATCCGCTCATGAAGCGCGGCGCCAGCCACGGGTCGATCAGAAATGTCTTTCCTGCGTAGGTGATTTTGATGGTCGCGCTGCGGATCTGCTGAAAATTCATGAGGGATGCCTCCTTATTTTTCTCTGTGTCTTTAATTTAACATGATTTCCTGCCGTGCAACAGAAACAAAGCCCACTCTTGCCGCAACAAAAATGTTGTAGTAGAATAGAGTCGGAGGGGATCATATGAACCAAAAACAGCTGTCTTATTTTCTGGAGGTCTATCGCTGTCGCAACATTCAGGCCGCAGCGGACAAGCTCTATCTGACGCATCAGGGACTGAGCCGCGTGATCCGCTCCCTGGAAGAAGAACTGGGCAGTCCCTTGTTCTCACGTATCAACCGGGGAGTGGAGCCCACGGATTTCGCTACGACGCTGGTGCCCCACGTACAGCGGCTGCTGGACGACTACGCCACGATACAAGGCGTACACACCCTCACCAGTCAGGCGCGGTCGGTGGTGACGATCTACGCGCTGGATCACCTGTTCGGGTATCTCGGCGCCGATCTCCTGCTGGACTTTCACCGGCAGCACCCGGAGATCACGCTGAGCATTCTAGACACCACGGACGAATATGCGCTGGAGAGTCTCTTGGCCGGCAGGTGTGATTTGGCAGTCGTGAACGGCCCGATCGACAACACGCGCTTCACGGCGACGCCGCTGTTCTATTCGCGCTTCGCCTTCCGGATGCTGCGGGATCATCCTCTGGCGCAGAAGGAGCATTTGAGTTTCGAGGATTTTGCAGGCGAGACCATTCTCGGCAAGGGACGCGCCTACCACTGCTTCCGCACGAACATCGACCAATTCATGCTCTCACAGGGGCTGCATGTGACCGTTCCGATCGAGACGCCGGACGAATCGCTTCTGCAGCAGCTCGTGGAAGCGGGCCTCGGCATTGCGACGACCTATGACTTCACTGCCGTGTCCCACTGCGGAGAAAACACTGTGGTGCGCTATCTGGACGACGACCGCGCTGGGCATCACATCTACCTAGTGGAAAAGGCCGGAACGCTCCCGACCAGAGCAGGCCGCGCCTTCAAGCAGTTCCTGTTGGATAAGGTCACGGAATGATGTTTTCAGTTATGTTCTGAGCTTACACACTGCTACTCTACAGCAATTCTATCAATACCGAATCTGGGGTACAGCAGTCCAACTGGAAGTATTGGCAAAAGAGAAGAGCACAAGCAGTTTACATAATCTTCGACCGCCTTGCACCCACTACCCATTTGAAGGCAAGAATCGTTTAATTGTATGATTACTGGTATTCTGGCCAGTATACTCAGAAATTGTCGAAGTCTTTCTGTCCGGCTGTCCGCACGGCTTCCTTTTCGCCGTATTTATCAATCTCTGTTATATCGTTCTCGAAGGAATGCTGCAAACCACAGAAGCGGGAAGCATAAAGCTGACAAATATAATTGACGACCAAAGGATGTCAAGCCTGTACGAACATTTTGCGCTCGAATATTATCGTCGCCATTTTCCAGAGCTTAACGCAACTCCTTCCTCTGTCCCGTGGGATATAGATGATGGTTTTACTGAGTTTTTGCCGGCAATGAAAACCGACATTACTCTGTGCCTTGGTGAAAGAGTGCTGATTATTGACACAAAGTATTACGGGTCCACTATGCAAACAAATCCATTTTTCAACAGCCGAACAGTCCATTCGGGTAATCTTTACCAAGTATATTCATATGTGAAGAACAAAGATAAATCGCATTCCGGGCTCGTAAGTGGCATGCTGTTGTACGCGAAAACAGATGAGGAGATCACACCCAACACAACATACCATATGGGAGGCAATACGATCACCGTTAAAACTCCGGATTTGAATTGCGAATTTATGGAAATCTCTCAACAACTGAACGGGATAGTTGAAGAGAACTTTGCTTAAGAAGCTCTATTTGAACGATTCCCCACTGTGAGAACGATTTGTCCGGGAGAGGGGTGCCGGGAACACTCGAAAAAGCAAAAATGCCGCTGCGGAAATGACTCCGTAGCGGCAGCTTTTTTATGGCCGGATACCGAAAAAGCCCTGAAATCAAGGGCTTTCGGGCAAAAAGAAAAGGTAGGCAATTTCTATCAAAATTACCTACCTTTTGTGGCGGAGAGTGTGGGATTCGAACCCACGTGGGCGTGAGCCCAAACGGTTTTCAAGACCGCCTCGTTATGACCACTTC
>ULWN01022711.1_pt1 | contig 21460 bp, 18 predicted proteins | sample 1960371 | NCBI WGS metagenome assembly ULWN01 (sample SAMEA4835813, study PRJEB28245) | human gut metagenome | biome: gut microbiome; material: fecal sample | place: Denmark | collected 2008 | reverse complement strand
TGGAGTTGCAACTGGAGCTCGTCGAAAATCAACGCCCAAATCCTCGACAAATGGAGAAAGAGAATGAGCAATATCACCAGGAATAGTTTAGTTGTAGCAGGCGTTCTGGCTGCGCTTATGGCAGGGAATGTTGCGTTGGCATCTGATGTGCCTACTGAAGTGACTCTAATAGAAAAACAAACGCTGGTACGTAACAACGGTGCAGAGGTTCAGTCAGAGCAGGACACTGACTGTCGTCTGAGAGGAAGTGGATAAAGCCGGAGCAAGAGAGCCAAATCATGATCGATTCGAATGCCAAACTATGATCGATTCAGATGCCATTTTGCAATTAATTTAAAGTGTTATAAAAAACATGACAAAAAATATGTTATATAGTTGTATATAAAGTATTATTATCTGAACAGGTTATTATATATTAAATGGAACAGAAGATTATTAATTACTTATCCAGTAATAGCCCTGCAAAATTAGGCGTTTTATTGAATGATTTAAATATAACAAGGGAGGTGCATTACTCCGCAACATTAATTTTACGAGCAAAAAGAAGAATTATACACCAGAGAAATGTTGGTGTAATTCTCTTGTGTGATAATGTTATACAGAATATGCAAATGTAGTTTACATTTGTCCTGTCTATTCTTATTTGTAAGCGTTAACCGAGTGCCGTATTGACGGTTATTTATTGGTAATATACTACATTCCATGGCGAGAGTTCGTCAACACGGTTGGAAGGCCATTCCAGTAGTACGCCCAGGATATGGCGCAAATACGCTTCTGGGTCGATACTGTTCAGTCGGCAGGTGCCAATCAGCCCGTACAGTAGCGCTCCACGCTCTCCACTGTGATCGTTGCCGAAGAACACGTAGATGATATGACCTTTATATACTCACTATAGCATTGGTGGGATATTCCAGAGGTCATCATGGATTCGGAAAATATTGCAGCTTACGTCGGGCTGGATGTTCATAAAGAAACCTTGGCGATTGCTACACCTGAATGGCTTGGCGAAGTTCGTTATTATGGTACGATTAACAACGAAGTCCTGGCTGTACATCGATTATGTCAGAAATTGCAGGGACCTTACGGAAACATTCTTTCCTGCTATGAAGGTGATCCCTGTAGTTTTGGGCTATATCATCAACTCACAGTGATGAATATAAAATGCCTGGTTATTGCCCCCTTCCCGTATACCCAAATCACCGGCAGACAGGATCAAAAATGACCATCGGGACGTAATTTCTCTCGCCAGGTTACTGAGGGATGGTGAGGTTCCCCCAGTCTGGCTCCCTGAGCTGACTCATGAAGCTATGCGGGATTTAATCAGAGCCCATGCCGCTGCAAAACGTGACACGAACAGACAAACGTTATGCTAGGAAGCACTGAACCGGCAAACATCGAACCTGGTTAGTTAATCAATCATTTGGTCTGCTATCTCAACAGATTGCTTTCAACATTATTGTCAGAATCTGGAGCAGATTGAAGATCGCATACTTCAACTCGATCAGGAAATATCTCGCCTGTTACCTGAGTGATCTCTGTGCAATCTGGTCTGCCAGTTGCAGGCTCTTAAAGGTGTTGGTCAGCTAATCGCAATAACCCTGGTTGCTGAACTGGGTGATTTTTCGCGATTTTCCAATCCTGAACGGCTCATGGCTTTTCTGGGACTGGTGCCAGGTGAATATTCCAGCGGAAACAGCATTCGCCCCAGAGGAATAACAAAAGTTGGAAACAGTGAACTGAGACATCTGCTTTACGGATATCAAATAAATTCAGATTATTTAACAGTAAAACCCCACTTATGTGATGAATCTCATAAAAAAGCAAAGTGAAGTAATAATATCCAATTTATCCCTCATTCCTTAAGTAAGCGTACACTGGCCGCGTACACCATGGCATAATGATACGTTGTTTTACTGATATTTCCGGCTGTTAAAATCCCCGACGGCCCGGCTGAAGCTGGTGCAGGAAAGCGGGTTAATTGTCACTACGCGGGATAGCCTGTCTGGCTGGATACAACGTATTGCCACAGATATGCAGCAACTGCGTCAGTCCGGAATGTCAGTCATCTCCGGGGATGTTGAGGTCTCAGGCACACTGACCGGCCCCCCGTGTTGTTTCCGGGTACTGTTTTTGATTTATGCAACAAAGTATCGCAGCGTCGAATATGAGCTATGGCCAGATTTTTGTTAATCGTGGTTGTTGCAACATGTAAGGCGAATGACCACACTATTCTGGCACGCTCGTAATCACGCTGAAATTCCGCTTCCTGTGCTGCCGTGAAGAGTTCCGACCAGGACATACGGCGAAGTGTATGTCTGTCAGTAATATCCGTCATGAGCTCTCAGCCTCCTCCTTCGTATTTCCGTCAGAAACACAAACGCCCCGCAGAGAAAATTCGCCAACATTCTCCTTTTTAATGGCGCGCAATGCATCGCGACAGGCCCGTTCGGTATGAAATGCCTGGCTGTGCACCGCCAGTGTGGGCTGCCGGGCATCACCGGAAGAGACATTAAAGGGAGATGAAAGCCAGAAAATCAGTAGCCACATGCGTCACACCTCGTCCTTTTTATGCGGGTATCTGGCCAGAATATTGAGCGCCTGTAATGGAGCTTCATGCATTTCACGGATACAACGGGCATCGGTGATGTTTTCCCTGTAATGCGTGGTTTCCAGCATCATATGACGCATATGCAGCATCCGGGCCAGGGCTGCGCGGAGTTCTTCAATATGTTGTTCATGGGAATGCTGACGGGGTGGTATCCGGCAGAGAGGGATAACCTCCACATCATCCGGGTGCGCGCGAAGCCACGCGTCAGTAACTGCAATGTCGTCAGTGTAAAACCATGTGCCGGATGTCCCGTTGGCCAGAAAACGCATTTTCCAGGCTTCTGGGGTGGCGGTTGTGTTGTTATCTTTCATGGTGCCACCACTCATTCAACAGGCTTAATGCTGTCCAGCCGCAGTCTGCTCAGACTGTCGTGGCTGCCACAGCGGCGTCCTGTACTTTTGCTGTAGCACTCCTGCCCCCTGATACACCATGCCGTTGGCGTTTCGTAGAGGCTGACACGTCGGGTTTTATCTTTACTGGCTAGAAGCCCGGTGTGAGTTTTTGTCTTTTTCATCGGTGGGGTACAAACGCAGAAATTTTGTTGTTATCAGTTTTTGCCTGCAGAGGCCTGAAAAGACAGCGTTTTCAGGCCCTGTTCAGGTTAGTGAATATTCTTGCCTGGCCTTTCGGCAATATCAATCCCCAGAAGTTGCATGGATATCCCATGCCCATTGAGCATCTGGCTGTCCATGGAATGGATACCACATGTCACCATCAGGTTGTAACAAAGCGTACTCAACATGGCGAGCGCCTCTTCTGAGGATTTACAATGTGTGTTCATAAGGGCCAGAAACTGCTCAACAACATCCGGGTTGATGCTGGTACTGTGTATTTCATCCTTCATTATGTGTCCTTGTTTTTTATTATTTTGCATTTCAGAAAATAACACGATGCATGTAACCCATAAAACCGATATGTGCACGCGTAGTTACTTTCTGGCAGATTCCGGTCTCTGAAACAAAATACGTGGTGGCATGAAGCGGATTGTGGCGGACAGGGAAAGTGATTTGATTCCGGGGAAGGCGCTGTGCAGCAGTCTTATCCGGCAGTTTAAAGGGGGGGACGGAGACCAATGAGGCACTGGAGCAGATTCAGTGCAGAGGTGACCTGCTTTATCAAACTTAATTGTGACAAAATGGCGATTGAGAAGGTGCAATTGACTTATCCGGATTCGGTCGTGGCGAGGTGGTGACCCTGCATTCTGCTAACCGGGTTATGAGCCAGGAGTCAGTGATAGACAAAGGGACTTATCTGACCGGGCACCCGGAAAAATGGCGGGAGAGAATGATACCTTCCTGCTGACGAGACCGGACTTTGAGATGACGAGCGATAGTGCGGCAGTGATGTACAGCCTGATCGGTAGCTGCAAAACTTAACGGAATCGAGCCGGAAACGTGGCTACGCCACGAGATCAGTGTAATCAACACCTGGCCTGCCAACCGCATGAAAGAGTTGTTGCCCTGGAACGTCACTCTCTCTGTAAACTAATTTTTACCCCACGTTCTTCATGGCGCGCTTACACTCTGGACAAGTATGTAAATGATAAGTTAAAAATAATCCGTGCATTTCCTGTGACGATATTAGTTGTTGGTAACGAAATCTCATTAGCGGATCGGAAATGCACTTAACCTAATACGTTGCCACTGTTCCGCCAGGAGTTGCAGTGGCAACGTATTCTACCGTCAGTGATAGCGTTTTGTTATTATCAGAACTGATAGTTCAGCGACATCCAGTAATTTCGCTCAGGTATCACATATCCTGTTGTTGATGATCCCGTCTGGAAGTAATCACCGGCATACAGCGTACTCTTACCGGCAGTGTACAGGCTCACGTCACTGTAATCCTTGTTGAGCAGGTTATTCACCGCAGCATTCAGCGTCAGGGCATCCGTCATCTTCCACGACAGACCTGCATCCACCACCATCCAGGCTTTCAGGTATTCTCCTTTCTCATCATACACTTTCTTCTGTACAGCGCTCAGTGACGAATAATTCTGGGTGAAACGTGGTGTTTTCCCGCGATAACGGGCACCCAGCCATGATGCCACCTCTTCGGTGATCTGCCAGTTCAGTTTCGCATTCACCATGTGTTCAGGGCTATAACTCAGCGGCGCACCGTTGTTATCACCATCACGTTGTTCACTTCGGGTCCAGGTGTAATTCAGTGACAGCGTGACATCCTCTGACCACAGCGGCAATGTGCCGGCAAATTCCACACCGTGCAACCGGGCCTTTCCGCTGTTTACATAGCTATTGGTGTTATCATTTATGGAATAAGAGACAATCTTGTTGGAGAAGTCAGTCATAAAACCTGTGACATTGGCATTCAGACCGGCGGGGTTATCGTAATACACCCCAGCCTCATAACTGACGCTCTCTTCCGGCTTCAGGTCGGGGTTACCAAGTAGATTTGTTTTTCCCTGCCCGGACACACCACTAATCCCTTTATGTAGCTGCCCCATTCTGGGTGCCTTATATCCCGTGGTCACACCGCCTTTCAGCGTCCAGGCATCTGCCACATTCCAGACCAGATATGCACGCGGACTGAAGTGTCCCCCGAATTGCTCATGATGTTCATAGCGACTGCCTGCTGTCAGCGCAAGTGCATCCGTGAGATGCCACTCATCCTCAGCAAATACCGACCAGCTTTTCTGCCGGAAAGTTTCACCTGTGCTGGCAAGGATAACTCCGTCTTTCATGGACGAGCTCTGAAACTCGCCCCCCACCGTAACCAGATGAGATTCTCCCAGAGGGGTAAGCAGTAATGAATTCAGGATAAGGTTCGATTCCTTAAGCTCCCGCGGCTGACCGGCAAGCCCCCATTTGTCGCGCTTCAGTACACTGCGTACGAGCTCACGACCTTTATTATCTGTCTCGTTCCAGTTCAGATACGATTTCCATGTTCCGAAGGTGAAAGTATGATCATAGCCAGCTGAAATTTTGTTTCGCTCATAGCGCAGGGTCCGGTCATATCCCCCCGTCAGACTCCCCAGTTGCCCATCCCGGTTATCATAACGCTGCCGGGTGGTATCCATATCAAACCAGAGCACATCCTGCTCCGACGCCTTCCAGTCAAGACGTGCACCAAGATTATAATTCTGTGACTCCGTGGGATAAGGAATACGCGTGGCTGCTGTATCGCTCAGTGATGTGACCGATGAGCCCTGACGCTGTTGTGTGCTACCGCGTACCTGCAGGCTGACAGAATCATCCACAAGGGGACCACTGCTCCAGAAATTAAACTGGCTGCTGTTACCCCATTTGTTGCTTTCCTGCAGATTCAGCCCTGCATTGACGGAAGAGAGCCATTTGTCTGCATTCTTTCTGGTAATGATATTCACCACACCGCCCATCGCATCAGAGCCATACAGTGTGGACATCGGCCCCCTGATAACCTCAATACGTGCAATGGCGGCCAGAGGGGGCATGAACCCGGTATTCATGGCAGAAAAACCGTTGGGAGTCACGTCACTGCTTCCGCCCTGACGAACACCATCAATCAGTATCAGCGTGTAACTGGCTGGCATTCCTCGGATGCTGATTTCTAGCCCACCGGTTTTACCCGTACCACTTTCAACATCCACACCCTCTACTGATCTCAGAGCCTCCGCCAGATCGTGGTACTGGCTGGACTGCAATTCCTCCTGGCTAATCACAGAAACACTGGCGGCTGCGTTAGTCAGCTTTTTCTCATAGCCGGATGCCGAGACAATCATCACATCCTCTGCAGCAGCTATGCTGCTGGCTGAAAATCCGAGACAGGGAATGACTACGGAAGCCAGAGTGGTTATTCGCATATTACTAATCTCCGATCATGTTAACCGGCAAGACAATACACAAATACAAACAATAATGAGAATAATTTATATTTACCTTTTACAAAAAATAAAGATTATTGACAAAACTAAATATAAATAACGACTGCCTCGGCATGCCAGTTAACAGCTATCCGTATGGCGTGTTCGGTTTTGCGAATAAAAAATGGTTACTGTAGAAGCGGATTTCCACCACATGTCAACCATGAATGGTCAGTGGTGCGAGACGACTGGGATGATTTGGTCGATGACTTCTTCCGGCGAATACTGATAGAAACATTGAAATATTGTAAGAGAAAGCGTTCAAAATTCTGTGGCACGTGAAAAATTCTACAGCGTCATCACCTTATTCAGTCGACCTTCAAAATAAACGTTTAACAGAGACAATCACCATTTGGATTGTCCGCTGAGGAGGCGAACGATTTCCTAGACAGCTTTATCATGCCAGCCCACATTGTTGGCGCTGACAATACTAAGGACAAACGATGGGGAAGTAGCTTTTTAGCGTTATTTTCGGGAGTAAAAAACGTGGTATCTTTCCGTATGTCAGTTGTATCTTGCTGGTATTCGTAGTCGTGATAGGGCATACAACGATATTTATCTTGACGTTAGTGAAGAATAAGTTGTTTTGTGATCTATGTTAATCTGGGATTACAATCCGGGCTTGATACATCGCATCACGACTTTTATTCTCTTCAGAGTAGAATATGTTACTCCCCGTTTTACAGGCTCAGGATTTGAATTACAAATTATACTTTTAAGTGAACAATAATCAGGGGTATTTCTTATTTCCTGAAACCAGGCTTGGCTCATTTCGGGATGAGTTTGAAAAAACTCTTGACGCATACGATAGTGATGAAATAAACGAAACAAATTACGTCAACAAACTCAGGCGTCTTGCCTGACATGCTCCTGACATCATTGATATTCACGCTTATCTGGCATATGCATTTGCGCTCTTTATGCTGCAATTCTGGCGAATGTTCATTTACAGCGTCATCAGGATGCCGTTATACTCATTGATAAAATACTAACATATAACCCTGAGAATAATCAGGGGACACGCTGGTTACTGGGGACGGAATTGTTACGTGCTGGCAAGCATGACAGGGCTCTGTACGTATTGACAGGACATATCAATGAATTTTCCCCCCTACTGGTACGAGCTTGCTCTTTTACATTTTATGAATGAGGCATATATTAATGCTGCAACGGCATTTCGATATGGATTTTTAACAAGCATATATTGTTGAAATGCTTTTTTAGAATCTTCATCCATTCCCTGGGGCTGTATAGTATGATTTTTCAGGTGTTTCTGAATACTGCCAAATATTATTACAAAATATTCTCTAAATTATGAATTAAATATCCATAAGCATTATTGCTTGGGAACTGGACATATAATCACTCTTCTGTGCTAAAGGAATGTTCTGAAATGTTTAAGTGTGCAGAGATGTTGATGGTGGAAGAAGATGATAAAGTATGTGAACTTATTTTTAAACAACAAGATAATTTGATTTTAAAAATAAATGATAGATTTCCCAGAATAATTATAAAGAAATACCGAACATTACAAGGTAAAGTCGTATGGCTATGGATATTGCCATTTGTTATTGAATGGTTAAGTGTGCGCACTTTAGGCGCAAACAGTTAGTGAAGTAAAAGTAAACATCATGATTATTGTTTGTTAAGGAGTGAGATGCCTGTGCGTCTGGTGTCTATTATATTCCCAACATTATTGGCGCTATTTTTGCTGGCGTAGGCATCGCCACACTATGAATATTGTGTTTGTCGTGATTCAATTTTTATTTATAACCTCTACCCGGAGCAAATTCAGGTAGGTCATGCATAAAAATATCTTTCTATACTACGAAAATTATTTTTGTGAAAGTATTGACAACGCCAACTATTTTTAATTATATATTCATGATGCTCTAGGCATCACATTTTCTCCATGGGGTATTCCCTCCGCCAGCACTATGTGTTGCTGGCGTTTTTTTTATCAATTCTTACTTTTTAATCCCACTGTCCTTTCCACCAGAAACATACCTCGTTTCTACTGTATTTTGAGAATATAGTTCCCAGAATACCAATTATATATAATACGTTGTAATATATGTATTCCAATTAAAGCCGTTATTATAATAATTATCATATATGGTTCTTTTCATGTTGATTTCGTCAGAAACAGAAAATACTGATGATGAATTGTGAATAATCAAACTGACCTCTAATTATCCTGTATGGAGTAGTGCTTATTTTCGACTCAATTTCTACTGATTAGATTATGGTTATCAGTACAGTTGGTTATGAAAAACGGACTGGATCTGCCAGCAGTGCTTCTATTATTATTTAAAAAGAACTTCAGCCGGACAATGCTATAATCCAGGGAAAGGCTATAAGCTCTGTTGGACGGAATGTGAAAATCAGCACTGGTAAAAAGGGGAACTGATATTAACACAAGAAGGATTCCTGCAAGCAACTGCTTATCTGCCCGGAACGCAGAATTAAAGCATGACCACACAGGAGCCAGAATACTGTGGTCGTACGCATTCAGTATTGTGACAACTAATAGAAATAAAAATCTGGCCGGTGCGAATATTAAACGATGCGATACCGTATAGTGTAAGTCAAAAGTAACGGGGTATTTAAACCATCTTTTCATATTTATTTAACATAATGCAGATTCTGATGTGTTAGTTCAGTTGTTCGCCAGAATCAGCGCTCGATCACTATGCGCTTTAGCTGTGTGCCGAAGAAGTTCTCCATCACTGCGTTATTCAGACCGTTTCCTTTGTGCGGCATATTTTGTGCTACTCCATGGGGCTTTTAACTTTGCCTATAGCCTGCGATTCGATATTGCCAACCCTGATCCGTATGCAGCGACGGGGCATCCTCTGGCCGGGCACTGTGAATGCATCGTACAGAATCGTATTAACGATGCTCCATCACCGACCTTTCTGACAAGCTGTAGGAGATAATTTCCCGGTTAAACAGATCGGAGAACTGGCGACAGGTACCACTTTTCCCCTGTACCGAGAACTCTGTAACATCCGCCCCCATTTTTCGTTGGCCTTCGTCAAAGTTCCGGCTCAGGATATTGGGCGCAGATCACTTATTTGGTGGACACCACTTTGTCGGATGCTTCAGATTATGACCAGATGGATTTCGCTGGACACTTACGATTACATGCACCATATTGTCAACGATTACGCCACTGAGTGTATGACACACATTAAAGCGTTAGGCTCAGGACTTATTACAATGTCATGCTAGTGGGCTTGTACGCCGTAAATATCTGCATGATACCAGAATGACCGGCAAACAAAGGTGCCCCGGTAAGCTCGTCAGTGGATATAAAGAAAATCAAGCGCGCTGATAACGATGCCACATCTGTGGTTGGTGGCAATATGCAGATTGTTGTTATTTGTCTTCATTGCATTCTAAAAAGTGTTTCTTATCAGGCCTGATTTTTTTGCCATTATTTTTAATGAGGTCTTCAAGTGGAAAATAGGTTAGGCGTTCATGTGGCAACGCGGCACGTCCCCATTTAGTGGCAAACTCCCGTTGGCGTGCCTGTAACAGTTGCTCCAGCCTTTTTATTCTGTTCTCATTCATCCGGTTTTCCTCGTATGCTGCATTACACCACTGTGCTAATGAAAAATGTAATCAGTGTGGTGGACGTGTTTTATCCGCATTGGAATTGTCGTCAACTAAAGGAGATGAGGCCCGTTTTTATCGCAATGGGTCTATGGCGCTCATGCCCGTTTGCTGTTCGATAATGGCTTCTCAGAGCATACGGTGTTGCAGTTCTCGTAAAAACTTTGCGTCTTCTGGTGATAAATCCATTGTTATTACTCGTAAAGCAATGCGCAGTAATGCCTTACGCTACCGCGCTGATGGTTCTTATCCGCTTTATTGAATAGGAGAACAAACTGTGAGCTATCAGCCTGGTGGTCTGGTTTTGCCTGATTTAAGCCGCCGTGGGTATTTGTCCAAGAATGCTTCAAGCTCCAATCGTTTTGGCCTGGTGAATGGAGATGGGTTAAGCAAAGACTCTCGTTGCTGGTGTACTTTTTCGCGCTGGCGCTCAAGCATGGATAATGCGATTGCCTGTAGTTCTTCGTTAGTCATTGTCTGCACCTGGAAAGCAATTTACCGGAGTACCTCACACTACGGCAAAAATGTTTTTATTGTTGCAACTTGCGTAATTATTCAGGTCAGTTTGGAACGCCCTGTATAAACATAAATAACCTGATACTGTTGTGTGTTTTCAAAGAAAACACAGGTATTTTTCACATAAACCTTCCTTTTTCATATCCGACCACTTAATCAAAAAACGGTTTTATACTTGTTGCCCCCCTCAGGGGTTAAATGTGAGACATGTCGCGCTTTGTGCCATGTGTCTTCACTGATTTTAGGCGCGGTTCATTCTTTCTGTTGGCATAAAGTATGGTATCGGTTGGGCGAATGAAAGGGACTCGGGTCATAGTCAGACAATACCTGAGGCGTTAATTCGTTGAAAGAGATTGTGAATGGGGGAATAACTGAGTCTTAACTGCTGTGCGATTGCCCGGACAGATAATTGCTCGTCAAATCTGAGACGTAATGCGTCTGGAAAATAAGTGCGAAAGCCGGTGATATCTAGTGTTGTTTGAGAGTTCATCGTTCGAGCCCATCAATATAGATGGGCGCGATTGTTGCCAGACAGGACAATTTTCACAAGACGTCGCTGATGGGGCGCTTACAAGAAAATGAAATATAAGAGAAGAGCAACGGGTGAAGAAAAGTTCAAAAAATGGCTGCGGGTAGGAAGGAAACGACCGGATGGAAAGAGTCCCCCCTAAAGCAGGCTGACAGACATCACAAATCTCCGGCTGGTTATTTGTGTATAAGAGACAGCTGAGCTGGAGGGGACCTTTTATGCGCTATTTTTATGCCGAATCCGCTAAAACAAACATCCCGTAAGGATGGATTTCGAGGTAATAGTGCTCACCAGTATCGGGCTGTAAACGAGTGGCGTTGACTTGCAATAAAATCTCCTGACCATGCCATTCTACGGTCACTTCGTACTGCGGCCCCATGTAAGCGACATGGCGAATAACACAACGCTGACTCTCTTCGCCGTGATTGCTTAAGGTGATGGCTTCCGGGCGAACGCCGACGGTGCCTCTACCTTGCACCGGGAAATACGCCGCGCGCGGCAGGCGATAACCGTAGATATCGACATACTCTTCGCTAAAGTTCGCCGGGAACAGGTTGGCGTCGCCCATAAAACTTGCCATAAAGCGGGAGGCGGGCTGACGATAGAGCTCCTGCGGTGAACCGATCTGCATGATGTGACCTTTATTCATCACCAGTACAGTGTCGGACACCGCGAAAGCTTCACTTTGATCGTGAGTCACGTAGAGCGACGTGATATTAAACTGCTTTTGCAGCTCGCGGATCTTATCGCGCATACTGCGGCGCAGGTTGGCATCGAGGTTACTTAACGGCTCATCAAACAGCAGCACCTTTGGCTTGAGGATCAACGCACGGGCCAGAGCCACACGCTGTTGCTGACCGCCGGAAATCTGATCGACATAGCGGTCTTCGAATCCTTCCAGATCCACCATTGCCAGCGCATCTTTCACCCGCTGCTTCACTTCATTACGCGACACGCCAAGCATTTTCAGCCCATAGCCAACGTTTTCGCCCAGCGACATATGTGGGAACAGAGCGTATGACTGAAACACCATGCAGATATCGCGTTGCTGAATGGAACGATGCGTGACATCTTCGCCATCTATAAAAATTTGCCCTTCGCTCGGTTTTTCCAGCCCGGCAACCAGACGCAGAATGGTGGTTTTGCCGCATCCGGAAGGACCGAGCAGCGTAACCATTTGCCCTTGTGGGATGGTGAGATTGATATTGTCGATAACCATATTACTGCCGAATCGTTTAGTGACGTTGCGCAGTTCCACAAAATTTTTCTGACTCATAGTGCGCTCCATTACGCCTGGTTTTTGGCTTTAGAACGGGAAATACGTGCTTCACCGATCAGCCAGTCAAAGAGGAAAATAATCGCCAGCATCACCACGATCAGAATCGAACCGTAGGCGATGGCTACGCCATATTCGCCGTCTTCTACGCGGTTAAGGATGTAGGCGGTTGCCACGCGGGTGTCCGGCGTGACGAGAAAGACGATGGCGCTGACCGTCGTGATAGCCCGCACAAAGCTGTAAATCAGGGCCGAGAGAATAGCTGGGCGTAATAACGGCAGTAAAATGTGCGTAATGGTTCGCAGGGAACCTGCACGCAGGCTAAGTGAGGCTTCATCCAGCGATTTGTCGATCTGCCCCAGACCTGCAATCCCGGCGCGAATACCCACCGGAACGTTACGCATCACCATCGAGATAATCACAATTGCTGCCGTTCCGGTGAGATAGACTGGGGCGCTATTAAAGGCAAGAATATACGAGACACCCGCCACTGTACCCGGTACGGCAAAGCACAACATGGTGGTGAACTCGATGGTCTTTTTGCCTTTGAATTGTTGGCGCACCACCACCCAGGCGATGAGCAGGCCAAAAATAGCGGTAATGGGTGCGGCAATCCCGGCGTAGAGCAAGGTATCTAACAGTGAAGGCCACGCGCCGTCGCTCATCCCCTGACCAAATAACTTGATAAAGTTATCCAGCGTTAGGGTGTAGTCCACGCCCCAGTTCACGGTGAAGCTGCCGTAGAAAATGCTGCCATAGAGCAGGGCGTTAAAGGCAATCCATATCGCAAGTATGGCGACCACGCTACACACCAGGGTGACCGGTAGTGGCTGGACATCGCCGCGGTAGGACTTTCCGGAAACCGTGACGTAAGAGCGTTTACCAATCCACATATACTGGACGCAGAACACCAGTAGCGAGAACAGCAGCAGGAAAGCGCCAAGGGTGCTGGCGGCCTGATAATCCAGCTGCGAGCCGGTAATGTAGAAGTAAATTTGCGTCGCCAGTACGTCGAAGTTGCCGCCAAGCACCAGCGGGTTACTGAAGTCAGCCAGTGACTGCACCACGACGATTAAAAAGGCATTGGCAAGCGCGGGCTTTAACAACGGCACAAACACACCGCTAAAGGTTTGCCAGCGGCTGGCGCGTAGGGTGTAGGAGGCTTCTTCCAGCGAGGGATGAATGGTTTTAATGGCCCCATCGAGGATCATAAAAGCCATTGGCGTAAATGCCAGGACCTGTGCCAGCCAGATCCCGGTAAAACCATACAGCCAGTTGGTGTTGGTCAGCCCAAACCACTCCACCATAAATTCCGTTATGTAGCCGGAGCGCCCCATCATGAGCGTAACGCCTAAGCCGACTACAAACGGTGGCGTGACAATTGGCAGAATGGAAAAGATGCGGCCGATTACGGCGCTGCGTTTAGCGATGCGCGTGGTATATATCGCCAGCACCAGACCGAAGAAAGTGCAGCCAATACCCACCGCTATCGATAAGACGATAGAGTTGACGATCACCTGAATGATATGGGCCTGCGAGAGCACATTCATAAACGCCAGTGGGGCGAACTCTCCCGCGTCGTTGGCGAACATCGGGATAAAAATGGCGATGCTCGGCCAGACGATAAAAATGCCAATCAGCGCCACAATCGCAATCAGCGAGCCGATCACAAAGCGGTCGCCACCCAGCCATTCGAGGCGGGTTAAGGCCAGCGTCATTATCGCGCTTAATTCGATAAACAGCACGATGGCGGCGTAGCCTAGACCGCGGCCAACGATGGTGGCACTGATGACCATAAACGCTATACAAAGCAATGCCCAGCCGGCATCAAAATAATGACGGCTACGCTGCTCGCGTTTGGCCTCATTAAACGGGCGAACCAGCAGCAAACTCGGGAGTAAATACCACAGCCAGCTGATATTAAAATGCGACCAGCTGTACGCCTCGAGGATCTCATCACTCGTGGACTCCAGCAGACCATAATCGAGGCTCCAGCTCGGCAACAGGATAAATGCCAGCCAGCCCAGCAAAACCCAAAGGAAAATCGCATCCCGCTTTTTCGCGGGATGGAGTGCAAGTGTCTGTGACATAGCAGTTCCGGTATGGTTGGCCGGGGCAGGCGTCTGTGCTGCACCCGGCAAGTGCACACAATACGGGTTTATTTACCCATCTTCACTTCGCTGACCCATTTATTAATTAATGCCTTACGAACATCAGTTGAACCGTAGTTATCCATGTCGTAGTTGATTAATTTCAGGTCGTCGAGCTTCAGCGAATTTGGCGACGTTTCGGCGGTGGTATTGGTCAGGATCTGATAAGATTTCCCTTTCTTCCACGCCAGTTCTTGAGCTTCTTTTGATAATACCCAGTCCACGAACAGTTTGGCGTTGTCGAGGTTGCGCGCACCTTTCAGAATGCTGACGCCGCCTATTTCGTAGCCCGTACCTTCACACGGGGAAATCAACTCCAGTGGTGCGCCCTGTTCTTTTTCCAGCGAGTAGTCATGCAGGAAACCAATACCAATCGCCGTTTCGCCGCGGGCGGCGTTACGTGCCGGGGCAATGCCTGATTTGGTGTACTGGGAGACGTTGGCGTTAAGTTGTTTTAGATAATCAAAGGCCTGATCTTCCCCCCACAGCTGCGCAAAGGTAGCCAGCGCGGTGTAGGCGGTACCGGAACTTTGTGGATCGGCAATCTGAATTTCGCCTTTATATTCAGGTTTGGTGAGGTCTTTCCAGCACTTCGGCACAGGCAGGTTTTTCTCTTTCAGACGCTCTGTGTTGACGCCAAACCCGAGGATCCCCACATAAACGGCGGAGGAAAGGTTTCCTTTCACTTTTGCCGGATCGCGGAATTTTTCCATGATCTGTTCAAGGTTAGGCGATTTATATGCCTGTAACAGGCCCATCTCGCCGGCCTGCGACTGCGGGTCTAAAGTGCCGCCGTACCAGACGTCAGCCTGTGGGTTTTTCTTTTCAGCATCGACTTTTGCCAGGGTGCTACCGGAGCCGTTGCGGATAAACGAGGTTTTCACATCATATTTCTCGCCAAACTCTTTGGTTTCGGTCTCACACATTTCATTAGTGGCGCTGCAATAGACCACCAGCCGGCCTTTTGCCTGCGCGGCACCCGTTAAGGTTGCCAGCGCAACGGCAGAAGCAATCAGAGTAGAGGTAAGGGGCATTTTCATTGTTTTATCCTTCGAGCGTGAGTGGTGGTGATGCCCGCCATCAGTAACGGCATCAGCAGTAAACCCATAAGTACTGCGGCGACCGAGAGTAAACTGAACATTCCCGACCAGCCGTAGCGTTCGATAACCCGCGACAACGGCCAGCCTGCCAGCGCCGCACCGAGATAGGCGAACAGGCCGAGAAATCCGGTGATTGAACCCGCCGCAGCTTTGTGTCCACATTCCACTGCCGCAAGTCCAATCAGCATTTGCGGGCCAAAGACAAAAAAGCCCACAGTAAAAAAGCACACAGCCAGAAGGGCATAGTGATGAACCGGTGCCAACCAGAGTGCAGCGACCGAAACCATCAACCCAAGGGTAAACAGCAAAATCATGGGGGCTCGCTGCCCGCTAAACAGCAAATCCGAACCCCATCCGGCAAATAACGCGCCGAGTAAGCCGCCTACTTCAAACAGCATTACCGTGGCGTTGGCGCTGAGCAGGTTGACGCCGTGGCTTTCCGTCAGCCAGATATTGCCCCAGTCGTTTAGCGCAATCCGGATCACATAAACAAGTACATAAGAGACACCCAGTAGCCAGATCAGCGGATTTTGCAGCATGGTGGTGCGCAACATTTGCCACAGCCCCATCGGCGGACTTTGTTGTTCCTGACGTAACTCCAGCGGATCGTGACGCCAGTGACCAACTGTCGGTAATCCCTCTTCCTGGGGCGTGCTTTTGAGTTGTAGCGTTAACCAGATCCCTAATGCCATGCTGATTATCCCCGGTGTCAGCATCGCGGCCTGCCAGCCCCACCAGTGGGCGGCAAAGGCGCTAATCAGCGGAATAATCGCTCCGCCAATGTTGATCGACATATTCCAGCAGCCCCACCAGAAACCACGTTCATTACGGGAATACCAATGGGTCAGTAAGCGGGCACACGGTGGCCACCCCCAGCCTTGAAAAAATCCGTTCAGTGTCCAGACCACAAGCAGAAGCGTAAGTGATTCGCCAAAGGCAAACACCACGTTCAATAGCCCAGTGGCGAACAAGCCGATACCCATAAAACCGCGTTGTCCGTGGCTGTCATGCCACAGTCCGGCGGTAAATTTCGACAATCCGTAGCTGAGATAAAACAGTGAACCCAGCAGGCCAATGTCGCCTTTATCCAGTCCGAGGTCGGTTTGCAGCGCCGGAAGGACGTAATTCACGCTTTTTCGCGTCAGATAAAATGCGGCGTAGCCAATAATCATGCACATCAGCAATCGTGGACGTAATGTCCGGTAGCATTGATTAATCTCTCTCGCTGAACGCGCGTGCATGGTCGTCTCCATGTTGCTGACTATATGAAAATGAAAGTGAAAGAGGATGAGAGAAAATCCGGGATGACTAAGACTTTTTCCTGGTTATCCGGCGATTTGTTGCAAAAATGTGGGCAGGTTAACAATTACCCGCGTACCGTTATGTTTTTCGAGCGTTAAGTCGCCGCCCAGGGCACTGACGCGTTCACGCATCCCCTGAATGCCAAATCCGGTCATTTTCCCGCTGGCGATCCCCACACCGTTGTCGCTGACCTCTAGGTGCAATATCTCTCCCTGCTGGCGCAGAATAATCGTCACTTCGCTGGCTCCGGCGTGTTTACAGACATTATTGAGTAACTCCTGCAATAACCGATACAGTGTAAAGCGAACCGTTTCGTTTTCTGGCGTGGTGGTTAGTTGATAGGTAAACTGGCAATGAATGCCGAGTTCACTAAAGGCAAATTCATTAATCAGATGAAGTAATGCTTCGCGGAATGTCAGTTCATCAAGCGCGGGGGGCCGCAACTGGCGCAGCAACTGGCGGGTGGAGAGATGAATGCGGCGGGCGAGTTCGTTGATTTGGCTGGCTGCGGAATGAACTTGCGCCGGATCGCGTGCCCGCGTCACCAGTTGCGACTGGATCTGAATGGCGGTAATGTTCTGACCGATTTCGTCGTGCAGCTCGCGAGCCAGGCTTTTACGCGTGTCTTCCTCGGTATGGATCAGCTTTTCAGCCAATGCCCGCCGTGCTGCCAGTTCTGCCTCCAGTCGCTGACGGTAATGATGCAGGTTTAGCGCCAGATGTTGCTGCCGACTAATGGCAATGCCCAGGCCAATTCCCAGCAATGCCTGGGTTGCGAGAAAAATCTCCAGTTCCACCAGGTTACTAAAGCCCACACCAATCTGGCGGGCAATAGTGATCATCATGCTGCCCAAAAGCCCCGAGAGTACGCCCCCTTGCCAGCCAAATTTCCAGGCCATGACTACATTGGGTAGAAATACCACGATCAGCAGCAGGCGTTCGATTTCAGGCGACAACACCATCTGGGTGCCGATACCAATAATAAAAAATAGGCTACACCAGATGATTAAAGAGGTTCGCAAGGGGGGATTATGCGTATCGAGTCTCAGAAGCTGATAGCGATGCTGCTGGCGCAGAAACTCAAAGATAAGATAGACAAACGGCGTCAACAATACGCCGCCGGTAAATGAGGTCAGACCGGGCAGCATTATTGGGCCTGACATAAAAGGGGTTAGCATGGCTGTATTCAGCAATGAAGCTGCTGTTACTGAGGCTAACAGCAACGTCAGACGCTGCCAGTAAAGTGGAAAACGGTGCCAGACGTTTTGTGCAATGATGGCAGGAAGCAGGCTAATAACCGGCGTTGCCAGCATGAGATAGCCGTTCAACAGTTGCTCGCTGTGCAGCCAGAACATCATCAGCAAAGGGGGGAGCACCAACGCAGGCCAGTAACGGCGAGAGTGCAAAATAAGAAAAGCGAGGTAAACTCCGTGCGGCAGAAATAACACTGCCTGTTGACCGTTATTGGTCAGATAAAAGCTGAGCGTCCACAACATCAGCCAGCCGCTTCCCCAGGCCAGCACAATAAACAGCGAAATCACCCAATGACGAAGGTTACGCGACATTAATGCCCCGCCAGCAGATGGTGGTTGAGTGCAAAATGCACCAGCTCAATGGTGCTATGACAGTTCAGTTTTCCCAGCACGTTGGCGCGATGTACATGTACCGTTTTATGGCTGAGTTCGAGCTTAAAGGCAATCTCTTTTACACTGTCGCCTTTGACTAATAAATCAAACACTTCACGTTCTCGTGGGGTGAGAATTTCCAGTGCCTGGGCGGGTTGCCCGCCGCCGCGTAAAGCCCGAATTGCATCGGCGCAGAGATAATGCCCTCCCATACCGACAGAGCGCACCGCCTGCACTAACTCTTCCGGCCCACAGCGTTTGGTCAAATAGCCACTGGCACCAGCATCCAGAGCGCTTTGTACAAAGGTTGGCGTGTCATAAATGCTAAGAATAATGGCGCGGAATTGCGGTTTTTGTGCACGCAGGCGCTTAACCAAACTGAGGCCGTTTTCGTCCGGCATAGCAATATCAATGACGGCAACATTGATGTCATCACAGATTAATGCCGACCATGCCTGTGCGGCACTACTGTACTGACCAATGACCTCCAGATCGTCTTCCAGAGAGAGTAACTGTGCGAAACCAGAGCGCACCACCACATGGTCATCCACCAGCACAACCCGAATCATACTTTTCTTCTCTTATTATCTCATTCTCCTATCATGCATCACGACGCGTCGCTGGCAATCAACCAGCGACAGATATGGAATGGATGTAACAAAAAATGTAATTGGTTATTCAATATAATTATGCTTTATTTCATGAGTGGCTCTATATCTGGTGTTCAGATTATTGTCTGCAGGGGCAGTTCAGAAGATGTGAGCAAATAAAAAAGAAAACATAAATAAAACCATCCGGCCTCCAAGCCGGATGGTTATTCATTATTTCTGCATCACTGAACTTTCATTCATCAGGCCTGCTCAGAAAGTGAATCAATGTAGTCAGCGTACCATTGCATCATTTCACGACGACCATCGAGATACTGTGCGTGGTTGTAGGTGCCGCGCATGATGTTTTTATCAACATGGGCAAGCTGGAGTTCAATCCAGGCAGAGCTGAAATCATGGTCATGGAGAATGGTACTGAAAGTATGCCGAAAACCATGAGCTGTAGTGAATGTATGCCAGCCAACTTGTTGAAGAAACTCGTTGATGCAACCGCGACCACGAGGTTGATTATCTCTGTATACACCAGGAATAACCAGCTCGGAGTTACGGGGAGCTGTGATTATTTTTATCTCTTTCAATAACATTTGAGTCTGATGAGAAAGTGGAACAACATGCGGCCTTCGCATTTTCATTCTCTCTTTTGGGATTACCCATAAGGCATTGGTAAAATCAATTTCATCCCAAGTAGCAAGGCGTAATTCTCCCGTTCTAACAGCAGTTAGAACCAGTATTTGCGTTACCAGAGACATAAAATTGCCTGAAACTTTCATTTGGTACATGAAAGCGCCTAACTGTTCTTCAGATAGCATCCGTCTCTGCTGTTTTTCTGGATGAAGAACAACACTGCTGAGAGTCGATGCTGGGTTAATAGTGGCGCGCCCCGTCGCAATGGCGTAATCAAATATTTGAGAACAGAGCTGACGAGTCTTACGTAACGCTTCAAGTTTGCCATTCTTTTCTATAACCCTCAGTGCATTCAATATTTCCAAGGGGCGAATATCAGCCACAGGACGTTTCCCTAGCATGGGATTAATATGATTCTCGAATCTTGCACGCTGGTCCGCTAAATAACCCGCAGTCCAACGACAAGCCATATGTGTGAACAACTCTTCTGCAAGAGTACAAAATGTGCATGCAATACTTTCTCTTAGTGCATGTTTACTCGCCTGTTTTTCATATGAAGGATCTTTTCCTTCAGCGAGGAGTTTACGTGCTTCATCCCGTTTCTGACGCGCCAGAGCCAGTGATATACCTGGATAGACACCAATCACCAATTTCTTTTCTTTACCCGCAAATCGATACTTCAGATTCCAGTAACGAGCGCCAGATTTCTTGATAAGAAGGTAAAGTCCTTGACCATCAGAAAGTTTGTAATCCTTGTCAGCAGGTTTGGCCGACTCAATTTGCCGAACAGTAAGTGGCATGATGTTAACTCCGAAAAGTAGCCCCCAGAGTAGCCCCCAAAATTATATTGATGATCATGGAGGATGGTTTACGTCCAGAGTAAAAGAATTTATGATAATACCTTATTTTAAAGTGAGTTAAAGGGGGTGGAGAGAGTTCTGTTGAAATCAGTGGAAATAAACAGGGCTTAATAAATCCTCCCCGCCGGGGAGTGCTGGCTGGAACGCCTGCAACTGGCAAAAACGTTAGGCTTCGATTTTGTCGAGATGTCGGTAGATGAAACGGACGAGCGCCTGTCGCGCCTCGACTGGAGCCGCGAGCAGCGTCTGGCGCTGGTCAACGCGATTGTTGAAACCGGCGTGCGCGTACCATCCATGTGCCTTTCTGCCCATCGTCGTTTCCCGCTGGGTAGCGAAGATGACGCGGTGCGGGCGCAGGGGCTGGAGATTATGCGTAAAGCCATCCAGTTCGCCCAGGACGTTGGCATTCGCGTGATCCAGCTGGCGGGCTATGACGTTTACTATCAGGAAGCCAATAACGAAACGCGTCGTCGTTTCCGTGACGGCCTGAAAGAGAGCGTTGAGATGGCGAGCCGCGCGCAGGTGACGCTGGCGATGGAGATCATGGATTATCCGTTGATGAACTCCATCAGCAAGGCGCTGGGTTACGCGCACTATCTCAACAACCCGTGGTTCCAGCTCTACCCGGATATCGGCAACCTGTCGGCGTGGGACAACGATGTGCAGATGGAGTTGCAGGCCGGAATCGGGCATATCGTCGCGGTGCATGTGAAAGACACCAAACCGGGCGTCTTCAAAAACGTGCCATTTGGCGAAGGTGTGGTGGATTTCGAACGTTGCTTCGAAAC
>ULWN01051472.1_pt1 | contig 21783 bp, 10 predicted proteins | sample 1960371 | NCBI WGS metagenome assembly ULWN01 (sample SAMEA4835813, study PRJEB28245) | human gut metagenome | biome: gut microbiome; material: fecal sample | place: Denmark | collected 2008 | reverse complement strand
CTATCACCTCAAATTAACTATAAAATGAAAAAGTTGAATGATACTGCTATTACCGTTCTTGCGATTGTAAGTACGATTCTTAGTTATCCATCTTGGTTACCCGTAGTATTAGTTGGGAATTTGTTTAGTAGTCTTGCCCCTGCAATATACTATATTATTTTTCTTGTATTCTCTCTTGCTCTTTTTTTTGCGTGTAAGTCTTTATACCGATTTTATAACCGAACAGAAAGTGCGCGTGCTGCTTTGTGGGGACAAATCGGATTTATCTTTTTAGTTTCGTTCACAATAAAATTCATTTTTGACAATCTATTAATATTGCCAGGAGTAATTTTTGCTTTGTTTATCCCTTATGGTGTTGATGTTATTTTCGTCGCTCCGATCTCTGTTTTTGTGAACCTGAAAATCGCACATCGAAAAATACATTGACCTTTAGGCGGGTGGTGGACAGTGGTATTGCCTTGGCTGTTGCCGGAGCGTGAACAGCCGGATACCTGCCTGTAAAAGCCTTGGATACAGGACAGGCTGCACCGGAATCGGATGCAGCCTGTCTTTGCGGAGGGCGGTTCGGGTGGAAATTCCCCGCCGTAGCCTTTTCCCGGCCTATTTCAGGAGTACGAACCGGTTTTCATAGGGTTTCAGCGCCAGCGAAGTGACGCTTCGGCTGTCCAGCGGGTGTCCTGTCGCATCGGCCGCCGTAAAGGGCAGTTCGCGTCCCGAGGCGTCGAGCAGGGTAAGGGTGCCTGCCTGCCCGTCGGTTTCCCGCAGGTTGATCAGGATGCCCTCTCCGCTGGCTGCGGGGGTGCATGATGTGATCAGCACATGGCTGCATCCGCTGCGCAGGAATGAGCGGTCGCGGGCGTTGCCGTTGGCCTTCGTGGCGGCCGGCATGACGCGGGTGCAGAGCGGGATGCGTGCACTCCAGCCGAACTGCGATGCGGCCGTGTTCGAGGTGTCCCGGGTTGAGCTGATGACGAACCCGCACTTGAATTCCCCTTCCTGCGAAGCGCGGAAATTCGTCGTCCAGTAATTGTTCATCAGCCACGGGAAGACATGCGGCTTTTCATAGGTGCGGGGCTGACCATAGGGGTCGTCGAGCAGTTTCCCGAGCAGGTAGAGCGGTACCTCGCTGCCGCTTACGAGAATCTGGGCGTCGTCGTTGCGTGCCGCGACGAAATTCTGCACGGTGTTCCACGAGGCGCTCGTGCCGGGGATCTGGTCTTCGCCGGAACGGACTACGCCGCCCGGTACGTCGAACGTGAGTTTCGCATTTTCCAGCAGCCACGGCATGGCGACGTAGATCGCCGAAGGATCGGTCTCGGGGTTGCGGATGAAATCGTAGCCGAGCTCCACGCGTTTCACGTCGTTATACAGGCGTACTTCGACCTGCACGCCGAATTTTTCGTCGCATCCCTCGGCTTTGCCCGTAAAGCGGACGCTTTGGTAAATATCGCCCGACGTTACGCTCGGGCAGTGCACGTCGGAGAGCGAAGAGCGCCGGTAATTGTCGAATACTTTGCGTTCCATTTGGCGGCGGTCGCCGTTGAGCGATTCATAGACGAAAGCCCCCAGCTTCCATTCCGAGTCCGGGTCGACCATCTCCCGTCCCAGCTCCTTGTCGTAGAGCGAGGCGATCGTCCCCGAAGCCGGGTCGAAGACGATCCTGTAGAAATCGTTTTCGAGGCTGTTGTCCCGGAGTTCCGTGCGGCGGGGTGCCGCGGCCTTGCCGTCGCCGAGTACGATTTCGAAGGTCTTGTAACCCATGGCGGGGATTCCTTCCGCCCAGATGGCGTAATAGCGTCCTTCGCGGCGCGAGCGGATGGGCTGTACGCGCAGGGCTTTCCCGGCTGCATCGACGATCCGGAACTCGCGGTCGGCCGGGATCAGTTCGAAGTCTATGTAGACTGTCGCCAGTTCCGAGCGTTCCCAGCCGAGCGGGTTGAAGAACGTGAGCGTCGGGTGCGTCGAGCGGTAGAGGGTGCCTTGCAGGCGGCCTATGGCATCTTCATAGAGCAGTTGGGTGCTTTTGAGCGCCTCCCATACGTAGGAGCCCTTTTCAGCCCATTGTACCTGTGAATTTTCGCATCCGGGATTCCAGATGCTTTCCGCAGCCCCGAAGGTGTGCTCGTCGTAGAAGAGCAGGTTTTCGTGGATGCGGCGCAGTTCTTCGTGTGTCCCGCCGCTCTGGCCTGTCCCCTCCATTTGGGCCATCGAGAGCATCGCTTCGATGGCGACCAGGTCGGATTGCGTTTTGCGTGAGGCTGCCGTCTCGCGTGCCGCCGACCCGAACCCGTCCGTCCACCAGTCGGGATAGGCGGCCCGGTATACGGGCAGCTTGTCGCCGTACTGGGAGTCGATGCGCCCGAGGAATTCGTGTGCCGTGGCGCTGCGTAGCTTCGGCCAGGCGTAGCGTTCGTTCCATGCGCGGATCAGGTCGCACTCGCGCATCGACGGGGGCGAGTTGTCGGTCAGGTATCCCGAGTATTGCACAGCGATGACCGGGAACGGGTAACCCGTGCGTTTGAGGTTGCGGATGTACCCGAATACGCCGTCTTCCAGGCGGGCCATATCGCCCGTGTGGATGCCCCACGAGTTCCCGGTATGGTAATGGTCGCTGCGGAACATCAGCATTCCTTTGCCCGACGGGGACTCCCAGCGGTAGAGTGTCGGACGGTCGAACGGGACGAGGGCGCGGTGGTTGTTCGACCCGATCGAAAAATATTTCACGCCCAGGTCGGGCAGGTAATCCGCCAGGCACCATGCGATGCCGTTCACGTCATTCTGCATGGCTGTTTCGACCGGCAGCCCCAATTCCCGGAATCGGGCCACGGGCTCGAGGAACGTCTTGTAATTGTTCTCGCCCGACAGCTCGGACATGTTGAAGAACATGGCCGTCACCTCGATCTGCCCTGCCTTGACGTACCTGATGAATTTGTCCACCTGTGCCTTGGGACGTATGCGCAACCATTCGCGTACGGGCCACGAGGCTTCGCATGTCCAGCGGAACTTCGCGTCGTCCGGGTAGTCGGCCGTCAGGTCGCAGTATTCCACGGCATAGTCGATATAGCGCAGGTGCTCGGTGAGTATTTCGGTCTGCGGTTTGGTATAGCCGATGTCCGTGTGCGTGTGCTGCACCAGGTAGACGGTGTATTTGTCCGCCGGGGCGATTTCCACCGCCGCCGACAGGGCTTTCCCGCGGTTGGGATGCACTTCGAAATCCACCGTGCGGCCTTCGTACCCTTCGGGAATGTTGACCTCGACGGTGTTTATCCCGCGAGACAGTGCGACCGTCCCGCCCGGTTTGCCGTCGTAGTTCCATCCGGCACGCTGGGGCTTGCCCCAGTTGACGAGGGTCAGCGTCACCGGGTGCAGCAGCTCCCCTTCGGCGGGGCCGTAAATCAGCCCCGGCTGCGAGTGGCTTCCGATGAGTGCGATGCCGTCGCCGGGGCGTGTGCATTTCACGCTGCGGTCGGCTTCGAGGACGATGGCGTCCCAGACGAGCCAGCTGCCGCCGGCATTGCGGATCGTGAGGAGGTTTTCCCCGGCGCCGAATGTCCCGGCCGGCAATAGGGCCTCGATCGCAAGGCCGCGTGCCGAGGTGCGTTTGGTATCCGGGTAGTTGATGTCGTCCCCGGCAGGCGCCTGCACCGAGGTGCGGAACCCGCCTGCGGAGATTTCGATCGTCGGGGGTGACGAGGCCTGCGATTCGACCAGGTAGAGTGTCAGCCGCATCTCCGCCCGGGAGGCTTGCGCATCGGCCCCGAAGCGGATCAGCAGCGATCCGTTGCCGTTGCCGGCCCATCCGTCCTGGGGCCCGGGCAGGATATAGGGGATCTCTCCCGGTGTGCTGCGCCCTACGTCGTACGCGGCCGCCGCGCCGGGGAACCGGCCCAGAAGGTCGGAATACGCGCCGTCGTACAACGCGAACTCGGCGGCCGAACCGTCTTTGCGGCCGATTTCCCATACGGGCCGGTAGGGTGTTGCCGACAGGCTGCCCCATAGCAGGGCCGCCAATACGGCGAGGATGGAATGCTTGTGTCTTTTCATATCGGAATTTTTGGGTTATTCGGGGTCAGTCCATTTTACGTCGGTCATTTTTGCCACATGCCTGCCGGTCATGTCGGTGATCTCCGAGCCGACGTTGAGCGTCAGCGGCCAGTAGGCTTTCAGCCCTTCCTCAGTCCCGGAGAAGTCGCATGCCACATCGGCTGCGGCCTCGGCCTCGGTGCGGACGTCCGCCCAGATCGAAACGTGCTGGATGTTGCCGCGCATGTAGCGGTTCGAGTAGGAGGGGGCGGTGCCCAGTTGCAGGTTGCAGGTCGGCTCCACGATGGCCTTGCCGCACGCGAAGCTCTTTACCAGCCGTCCGTCCAGATAGAAGTGCATCTTGTCGTTGGCCTTGTACGTGGCTGTGATGTGGTACCACTTGTTCAGCTCGATCGTGCAGCAGGTGCCGCCCTTCCAGCTCCCGTCGTTGACGTAGAACTGCAGGTTCGCGCCGTTGTTGCGGATCATGATGGCACCCTTGCCCTGCTCGCACGAGATGACGTTCTGGTCGCCCGCTGCGAATTCGTCGAAACGTATTTTCATCTCCCAAGTCAGCTCTTCCGTGAGATCCCAGTCGCCTGCGGGCCCGAGGTTCATCTTCGACCCGGCGTTGAAATAGGGGATTCCGGCCTTGACGATGTTCTCCCGGAAGGCTTTTATCGCTTCTTCGAGCTGTTTGCAGGCGTTCCGGTAGCCTTCGTCCCGCGAGGTGTTGTGCATGATGTAATAGGCCTGGTCGATGCGGGCCTGCAATGCCTTCTTCGATCCGGGGGCCGTGTCGCCCTCTTCGATCCCTTCCGTCGACTCTTCGACGAGCGATTCCGCCTGGCGGATCAATGCCATGAGCGTCTGATGTGCTTCGGAATAGTCGTCGTCGCTGCATGCGCATAACATCAGTGCCGCGCAGAGGAAGGCTGCGAATTTTTTCAGTATGGTTTTCATGGTCGTTTACTGCATTAGGTGTTTAATATCCTTCGTTTTGTCCCAGGGTTCTCCAGTCGGGCATGCCGTCGAACTGCGTCTGCGGGATGGGGCGTACGACGTGGTACTCCTTGATGTTGTCCTTTGCATCGGGGTTGTAGATCCTCACCTGGTCGATGAGCCTGCCGAAGCGTTTCAGGTCGAGCCGCCGCTGCCACTCGCCGAAGAGCTCGCGGGCGCGTTCCTCGAGGATGAAATCGAGCGTCATGTCCTCTTCGGTGACCTTCATGGCCTCTTCGTATTCGGGCTTTTCGTGGTTGACGGCGCGTTTGCGCAGCTGGGTTATGTCCTCGGCGGCACCCTTCAGGTCGCGGTTCTCCGTGCTCCGGATACGCGCCTCGGCACGGATCAGGTAAAGTTCGCCCAGCCGGATCACAGGGTAGCTGCGATCCGACAGCTCCGACATGTTGCCCGGCCGGGTGTGGTCGTAGAACTTGGTCATGCCGATGAACGTCCAGCGATCCTGCGGGATGCCGTCGGCGTCGAACATGTCGTTGCGGTCGAATACCGTGAAGGTCTTTTCCATGCGCTTGTGTTCCTCGACGGGCAGTACGTCGGGACAGAGGTAGAGCGCCGTGTCGATGTATTCGCGCCACTGGTTGAGCGGGAAGGCCGAACGGTCGTCGGCCGGGTCGTTGTAATACCATACCCATTGGTGCAGGTCGCTCCAGCGTTTGTCGGCGTCGCGGTCGAACAGATCCATGAAGTAGGTCGAGGGGATCGCCTGGCAGCCGCCGTAGCCCGTCCATTTGAGCATGGTCTGCACGCCCGGGAAACGGTCGATATACATGGCATACCACGACCAGTAGCCGTTGGCCTGGCGGAAGGCGTCGTCCTCGGTGAATTCCGTCGTCCAGATGAATTCGTTGTTGGTCTTGTCGTCGGCCCACAGGTCTTTGAGCGAGGGGCAGAGCTCCAGCCCGTAGTGGCCGATCACCTGCGATGCCATGTCTGCGGCCTCGTCCCACTGTTCGTTGTAAAGGTACATGCGTGCGAGCAGCGCCTTGGCTGCGGGCATGTCGATGCGCCCCGATTCCGTGGTGCGCGTGTCGGGGAAGAGCCCGATGGCCGTCTCGAGTGCGCCGATGATCTCTTCGTAGAACTTCGCGCGGGGCGAACGGCGGGCTTCGGTGCCCTCGGTCTCGTCGGTTGTCATCGGCAGGTAGCTGTCGCCCCACGTCTCGGTGACGATCCACAGGAACAGGGCCCGCATGACATACATCTCCGCTTTGAACTGGCTCTTTTCGTCTTCGTCGGCAAAGGGCGTCTGGTCGATCGTTTCGAAGAACAGGTTGATGTTGAACAGCGCCTTGTAGCAGTGGTTCCACAGCCATGCCACATTGCCGTTGGTGGCGTCGAGCCCGTAGTAGTCGCACAGGCCCACATCGCCCTGGTTCTTGCCGCGCAGGTAGATGTCCGTCCCCAGCTCGGTCATCAGCGGCCACTGTCCGTCGCCGCCGTAGAGGTTGTTGATCTTGGTGTAGCTCTGGTATACCAGCGCCTTGATGCCGTTTTCCTCCTTGAATATCTCGGTCGTCGACCCGTAGGTTTCTTCTTCGAGGAAGCTCTGGCATCCGGTCAGCCCTATCGTAAGTGCCGCCGCAAACAGGATGAATATCTTTTTCATGGTCTGGTTTTCGGATTTTAAGTTAGAACTGGACATTCGCGCCGAAGATATAGAACGACTCCCACCACGAGATGCCGCCCGTGTTCTGGAACTGGCTGTAACGCCACGGGGTGTTCATGGTCACATAGAAGCGCGTCTTCTTCACCACGCGCCCCATCCATGCCCGGGGCAGGGTGTAGCCGAGCGTGATGTTGCGGATGTTTACGTAGCTGTTCTTGTAGTAGCCCGTGGCGTCGAGGTATTTGATCGACTGTCCTTCGACCGGGCGTGGATGTCGGTCGGAGGGTTTTTCTGGTGTCCAGTAGTCGATCTTGTAGGTGTTCCAGCGTCCGAGCTGGTTCGCCCATTCGCTCGTGCTGCGGCCGTCGTGGGCCAGCGAGCCGAACTCGCCGTATACGTCGACCGAGAAGTCGATGTTCTTCCACTCCGCATTGATCTGCAGGCCGCCGACCCAGTCGGGGCGTGTCGTGCCGAGGATCGTGCGGTCGTTGCCGTCGATCTTGCCGTTGCCGTCCAGGTCGGCGACCTTGACCTCGCCGGGTTTCTGTCCGTAGATCGCAGCCAGGTCGGCTTCGTTTTCCTGCCAGATGCCTACCTGTTTGTAATTATAGTGTACGCCGTTGACCGGATAGCCTACGAACAGGCCGTTGTTGATGTCTTCCTTCATCTTGGGATCCTGCAGGCGTACCAGCTCCTCCTTGTTGCGGTAATACGAGAGGTTCACCCCCAGGTGGAAGTCCTTCGTTTCCACGGGGACGGTCGAGAGGCTTACCTCCCAGCCGCGGTTGCGGGTGTCGCCGATGTTCGTCCACGCCCGGTTGAAGCCCGAAGTATAGGGCAGCACCTTGAGGTAGAGCAGGTCGTAGCTCTTCGAATCGTAATAGTCGATTGTGCCGTGGATACGTCCCTTGAGGAACCCGAAGTCGAGGCCGATGTCGAGCATCTTGTTGCGCTCCCACTCCAGGTCGGGCGTCGGGCGGGTTTCGGGTTCCAGCCCCGGGCGGTGCAGCTCACCGCCGTTGAAATTGGCGTATTTGCCGTGCAGCGTACCTGCCGTGGCATAGGCCGCGATCGAGTAGTTGCCCGTCATGCCGTACGAGGCGCGCAGCTTGAGGTTCGAAATCCACTCCACGTCCTTGAGGAAGGGCTCTTCCGAGATGCGCCACGCGATGGCCCCCGAAGGGAAGAAGGCCCATTTATGCCCCGGCGAGAGCTGCGACGCACCGTCCTCGCGGAACGACGCGGTGATGATGTACCGGTCGTCGTAGGAGTATTGCACGCGCCCGACGACCGAAACCATCTGGCTGCGGACGAAGCCCGAGGACAGGCTTTTCGAATCGGTCAGGCGCCCCATGTTGTACCACAGGTAGGCGGGCGATTCCTGGTCTTTGCCCGACATCGAGGCATTGACCGTCTGGCGGTTCTGCATTTCATAGACGGCCGTCAGGTCGATGTTGTGCCTGCCGAATTGACGTTTGTAGTTGAGCACGTTGTTCCAGACCCAGTCGGCCTTGCGGTTGTTGTGCATGAAGGCCACGTTGCGCTCGTCGGTATACGATACCGAGCGGTTGTCGTAGTAATAGCCGCGCGACGAGAAGGCGGGGCTGTATGCGAAGTTGGTATTGAACGTGAGCCCCTTCGCCAGGTCGATCTGGGCGAAGAAGCGCAGGAAGAGTTTCCACTCCTCGGTCTTGTCCTTATATACGTCGTCGCTCTCGTTCATGTAGGGGTTCTTCACGAACGGGTCGCCGAAGGGGTAGACGTTGTAGCTGCCGTCCTCGTTGCGGGTCTGCGTGAGCGGGGACATGTGCAGGAACTGGTTGAACATATCCGGCTTGTCGTTCTTGACGATGTAGTATGCGCGGCTCGAAAGTCCTACCTTGAGGAACGGCAGCACCTTGTGCGAGAGGTCTGCGGTCAGGTAAAAGTGGTCGTGCCCCGCGTTTTTGTAGCGGCTGTCTTCGTTCTTGTAGTTGAATGCGATTTTGTAGGCGCTTTTGTCCGTTGCCGCCGAAATGGTCAGCGAGTGGCTTGTCCACAGGCGTTTCTTGTTGAAATACTTTCCCATCCAGTCATTGTCGACCTTGCCCATGTTGGCCAGTTCGATCCCGAAAAACGCCTTTGCGTCGTCGGCTTCGCTGTGCCAGGTGCCTGCCGCGCGGCTCGCCTCGCGCTGAAATGCGATGTATTCGTCGGCGTCCATTACGTCGAGCGACCCCCAGTTGTTGACGCCTGCACCCACGAACCCGTCGTAGGTTACCGTCGTCTGGCCCTGTCTGGCCTGTTTGGTCGTAATCAGGATAACGCCGTTGGCGCCGCGGGCGCCGTAGATGGCCGTCGAGGACGCGTCTTTCAGCACGTCGATCGACTCGATGTCCCCGGGGTTGATCGAGGCCAGCGTTTCGTCGTAGGGAATGCCGTCGAGGACGATCAGCGGGTCGTTGCTGGCATTGCGCGAGCGGGTGCCGCGTATGCGGATCGAACCCCCGTCCATTCGGATCCCGGCGATGCCGGTCAACGCCGTGGTGATGTTGTAGGCCGGGATACGCTCGATACGGTCTGCCGAGATCGAGCTGACGGAACCTGTGATGTCCTTGCGTTTCATCGTCGTATAGCCGGTCACGACGACATCCTCCAGTCCGATCATGTCCTCCGACAGGACTACGTCCACCGAAGTGCGCCCGGCTCCTACCTTGACGGTCTGCGGCAGCATACCGAGGAACGATATTTCCAGCAGGTCACCGTCTTCCACCCCTTCGAGTGCATAGTGTCCCGCGTTGTCGGTCAGCGTGCCGCGGGACGATCCTTTTATTACGACCGAAGCGCCTGCAACGGCTGCCCCGTGCGTGTCCTCGACGATACCGGATACCGTACGCCGAATTCCCCCCCCCTTGTATCCTGGGGGCTGATGGTTACTGTTGCGGAGCTTTTTGCGGTCGCATTTGCCGCCGCCGGCAACATCAGGGCCGACAGCACCAGGACAAAACCGCCTCTCATAATGCCCGATAGCCTGTGCCGGGGACGCCGGCCGGCCTGGATGATTGGATAGAAACGTTGCATGGTTCAGTAGTTTAGGTTAGTGTGGTTTGGGTTGGACGATTAATATTTGAACATTTTTAATAATGTATGAACATTAATGCCTACTGCAAATTTATACATAGATTTTTAAAATGCAACTTTTTTCGGCTCTTTTTTAATGATAATTTGTCAACGGCCGCCGGATATCCCTTTTCCGGTGGATTCTCGGTATCTCTGTGGATAATACCTGTTTGCCTGCATGTTTTTTGCCGGAACGGGGCGGAGCCGGTTCCGGATCGTTCTCTGATTCCCTCTGCCGGGGGCCGTTGCTGTGCCGGAGCTCCGGCGCCCGATAGTCGCTGTTTGTATGTACATGAAATCTTCCTTTAAGCGCGATGCTGCCGCCTGCCCGGCGGATTGCTACCCGCCCGCTGCCTGCTTTCTGCCGGGGGCCGCCCGCTGCCCGCTGCCCGTCGCCTGCCGCCTGCTTTCTGCTGTGTGCCGCCCGCTGCCCGCCGCCTGTCGTTTGTCCGGCAGGTTGCCCCCGCCTGCCGGTTCGCGTGGCGGGCGGCGTTGTCTGGCATTTCTGGCGTTGCGGCACCCGCATTGTTCCCGGCTCCTTCCTGCTGTTCCTGCCTCTTCCTGTTGCTCCCGGCTTTTTCGCGTTGTTCCCGCCCCCCCCCTCCCCGGGCGGGGACGCCCCGAAAAAGTAACGGCGCAGCCGTTGTCCGGATGCGCCGCCGATGGGGAATATGCCTGCCGCTATTCGGGGAGTTTCCCGGTTCCCCAGCGAGTGTTGGGCTCGGGCCCCAGCCATAGCTCGAGCAGGCCGCCGCGTGCGAATTCTTCGTGCGGGAACCAGAAGTTGTTGAGCATCCGGCCGTTGAGGCGTGCGCGTTGGATATAACAGTTCTTGTCCGAATTGCCGTAGGTGCGGATAACGAACCGGTCGGAGCTGTCGGCCGGGTAATAACGCTTGTCGAGACGGATCGACACCTCGTCGAAGACCGGCGAGGTGATCTCGTATACGGGGCGGGCAGCGGCCGTGCCCCGCGTACTGAACAACCCGATCGACATCAGTGCGCTCACGCCGCCCATTTGCCCCTGGTCTTCGTCGTGCCCGCCATACCCCCGGTCGGGCGTGGTGCCCCCGTAAGCCTGTTCGTTCACCCGGCGAACCCAGTATTGCGTGAGCCAGGGTTTCCCGCCCCAGCTGAATACGTGCGCGTTGGAGCATCCCGGCTGGTTAGCGTAGCTGACGTAACCTTGTCCGTAGCCGAACACGAAATCCTGCGGCGCGGCCTGCTCGAATGCATAATTGAGCTTCTCGCAGAATTTGTCATAACCGCCCATGAGCGTTGCGAGGGTCGGTAGTTCGTGCGATACGCCCCAGGTGGCCTGCCAGGCATTGGCCTCGATCCAGCCGGTGCCCCTGAGCGGATCGTCGTGCAGCCATTGGCCCTGCTCGTCCTTGGGGAAGAGCAACTGCTGGTCGGGGCGGTATAGCTTGCGCCATCCGTGGGATCGGTTGCCGAAGTAGGCGGCCTCATCCTCCAGTCCCAAACGCACGGCCATTTGTGCGAGCGCCCAATCCTGGAAGTTCGACTCGATCGTCATCCCGGCGTTTTTCGGCTGGTAGCCGTGTTCGAGGTAAAATTCCCCGATTCCCTGCATGCCGCCCGGCATATGGTTGCGTTGCATCGTCCGGAAAGCGTGCATCGGGTCGCATTTGCGCATCAGCCCTTTGTTATAGGCCGAGACGATGAGCGGCGTGGCCGGACATCCGGACATGATGTAGGTATATCCTCCGGCGCAGGGCCCCCGGGGAATCAGCCCGCCGTTGTCGGCATAGCGGATGAGCGAGGCCGACATTTCGTCGGGCATTTCGGGCCATCCCAGTCCCCACAGGACGTTGAGGTTCCACTGCGTGAGCCAGAAGGCGTCGGAATTATACATGTGATGCACGACGCGGCCTGCCGCATCGCGCGGGAGCGTGCGGGTCTTGACCCGGATGTTGCGCGTGAAGGAGCCGGCGCGCTGGCCGTCCGTCAGGTCGGGGTATTCGCCGTTCACGTCGTCGATCTTGTGGCGGCCCAGCAGGACATGCCACAGGTCGGTGTAGAATTTTGTCCGTTGTTGCTGCGTGCCGCCTTTTACCTCGATGCGTCCCAGCCATTCGTTCCATTCGTCCTGTGCCGCGCGGCGCACGGCGTCGAAGTCCCAGGTCGTGGCGTCATGCGTGAGGTTCTCCCGTGCATTTTCCGTACTGACGTACGATACGGCCGTGCGGACATGGATGCGGTCGCCCGTACGGACACCGTAATGTGCCGCGACGCCCGATGTGGGGGAGTCCAGGTAACTCAGCGCTTCGCGCGGGTGGCGCCTGGTGATTTCGGAGGAGCCTTCGAGCGAGTCGATTCCGGAATAACGGCGTGTGCCGACCCATCCGTCGAGCCGGTCGAACGGCCGGTCGAAACGGACGACGAAGTAAACTCTGACGTTCTCGGGGCCGCCCCAGTGGCGGCCGTAGGTGTCGAAGCTGCCCTCGATTTCGTGCTCTCCGACCCGCTGCACGCGGGCGTTGCACATGGTCGTCGACGCCAGATAGCCGCCCAGGTTCAGGAGTATGCCGGCTTCGGCGTCCCGGGTGAAGGTCAGGCGGTAGAACCCCGTGCGGTCAGTGGCCGTCTGCTCGACCCAGATGCCGTAATCCTCCAGGAAGAGACGGTGGTAACCCGGCTGGGCGATTTCGCCCTCGTGTCGGAAGTGCGATTTCCAGTGCCCTTCGCCGAGGGTGGGATCGACGTTGCCGGTCGTCGGCATGAGCGTAAGCCCGGCCAGCACCCAGTTGTGTATCTGCGGGAAGCCGAGCACCTCGGTCGAATTGTAGTTGTAGCCCCCGCCGTACTGGTTGCGGTTGCGGGTCAGCGGTGCGGCGCCGATCATGCCGAATGGCTGGTTGCCCGTGATGAAGAAGAAATAGCGCCCCTTGGTCGTTTCGATGAACGGGTCGACCTGCGAGACGAAATCGCCTCCGGCCTCGGCGGGCGGGAATGCCTCGATCTCGGAGAGCCCGACATGGGAACCCACGGCGTCGTTGACCTCGAATTTCACCCATCTGACCCGTTTGGGCGCGAATTCCACGACCTTGGGCTCCCCGTTGTCCGGGATCCCGACTACTCCGATACGTGTACCGTCGCTGAAAAAGAGGTCGCCGCCTGCCGTATGCGCATCGCCCGTCGGCCGGTCGTAGAGGACGATGCGCGAGAGGGTGACCTCCTCGTCCCAGTCGAGCCGGATCCAGGGGTAGGGTAATTGCTGCCAGTAGGGCATCTGCGCTGCCGATACCCATTCGCCCGCATTGTCGAGGCGGATGTAGCCGTCGTTGACTTTCGAGGCATCGCCGTCGGCATTGAGCGACGACGATGCCGTGGCGCGGGCTTTCGGGGCGATATTGTAGGTGCCGCCGAGTGCCGGGAACGAGATTCCCGCCACGCAAAACAGGGTTAACAGCTCTTTTTTCATCGCGATGTGCTTACGTTAAGGTTCGTATTGCATGAATATACGAATAATATCGTCTCGCCGGTTCCTGTTCCGGCCCGCAGCCCGGGAATATACCCGTTATTTCATAAAAGCCTTCACGACCATGATCTCGCGCCCCGAGGTGTTGACGATGCGGTAGGAGCCTGCCGCCGCCGAAATTACCAGCGTTTCGGCATAGCTCAGACGGAAGCGGCTGCCGCCCGCGGTTTCGACCTCGGCGCTTTCGCCCTCGACCAGGTTCAGGACATGGCATTTTCCCTGCGTTGCGACCTCCACCGAGGTGTTGAGCTTGTAACGGTGCACGTCGTAGGAGTGGTTGCGGTGCGTGGGCAGGTGCCACAGTTCCCAGTCCGCCCCCTTGTCGAGCAGCGCGGGGTGCGACACCAGCTCACGTTTCACGGTTTCGCCCTTGCGGTCGAAGCAGAGGTTCTCCATCGCCCGGCGGATGTTCAGCGGGCGCGGTTTCCCGTCGAGGTCGAGCGCCAGCCAGTCGTACATCTTGAAGGTGAAGATGTAGGGCGTGGTGCTGATCTCCAGCACGAGGTTGTTGCGGCCCGAGCTGTGGAGCGTGCCCGGCGGTATGAGGAACAGCTCGTGCTTCGAAGCCGGCTCGGCGTTGATGTAGCGCGGAACGTCGAGCTCCGTACCATTGCGGAAACTCTCGGTGAGCGCCTCTTCGAACTTCTCCGGTACGATGTCCTCTTTGAATCCCAGGTATACCTCGGCCCCGGGACGGCTGTCGAGGATGTAGTAGGTCTCCTCCTGTGTCAAGACCTCGCCGAAATTCTTGCGGATATATTCCCGCTGCGGGTGGCACTGGATCGAGAGGTTCCCGCCGTCGAAGTTGTCGAGGTAGTCCATGCGGATCGGGAATTCGTCGCCGTATTCGCCGTAGCACTCCTTGCCTACGACGTTCTCACCGGCTTCGAACATCACCATGTCGAACGACACTTCGAGCATCTTGCCGCTGCTGCCGAAGATCAGCCCGTTTTCCGGTACGATCAGCTCGAACGACCATGCGTAATTGGGCACGTCGTGGGGCAGTGCGCCGATGTGTTCGCGGATCCATTGGCCTCCCCACGCCCCGGGTTCGAACCACGGCCGGACGCGGAATCCGTTTGCGGCGAGGTGCTCCAGGCCGCGGCGCAGGTCGGTGCCCTCGGCCCAGGTGATCTCCCCTTCGCGCTGCCCGTCGACGATTATGCCGATGCGGGGCAGCAGCTCCTTCTTGTGGCGGTTCAGTACGACCCAGTCGACGAAATAGAACCGCTTGTACATCTTTTTCGGGGGTTCGGGCTGCGTGGCCCCCAGGTTGGCGATGCTGCCCGCACGCGAGCGGAACTGGATCTCGTTCTTCGGGATGTCGATATAGACCAACTCGCCCTGCCAGCCGGCCAGCGCGGCGCCGGTGCCGACGAGTATGTTCATCTCCGCCTCGGGGTCGGGTGCGATCGCCCGCAGTTTTTCCCCGTCGAAGAACTCCTCCAGCCGCAGCGGGGTGCGGAAGCCGAAGATCGGGTCGTCGCCGCCCAGATAGGGGGTGACCAGGCGTTCGATCTCCTCCTGCGGCCGCAGGGCCGCGTCGACGCTCCACCACACGGGGCGGATGCCCAGCTGCGTGAGCGCACGGTTCAGCTCCTGCCGGAAGAGGTCGAAGCGTACGCCGACATAGCCGTCGACGACAACCTGCTTCTGCCCGGCCAGCCGCCGTGCCAGCGACGTGTAGTCGCAGAAAATCTTATCCGCCCCGAGGTCATGTGTCGGGTAGATGTCGTATTGGTTTTTTCCGGTTTCCGGTTTGCATACCGGAAGTGGGTTCTGTGTTGTTTTCCTTAAAAGAGACATGACTATTGTTTGGTTATATGAATAACGATGCTGCGCCGATCAGGGCGGCATGGTCGGGCCGGGCCGGGAGCCCTATCCTGATCCGGTGGCCGTCGGCTTCGAGCCGGCGTTCCATGGCGGGCCCGAACAGCGGGTAGGCCCGCGAGATATTCCCGCCGAGCACCAGCATGTCGGCGCGGAAGCGTTCCGCCACGGGGGCTGCGAATGCCGCCAGCCGCTCCCCGTATTCGTCGAACAGGCGCCGTGCCGCGGGGTCTTCCGCATGGCGTTCGGCAGCTTCGCGTGCGCCGCTTATCTCCTGCCCGGTCAGCTCCCGGTAGCGGCCGCATACCCAGCGGGTCGAGAAGGCCTCGTCGACGATGCCCCCTTCGAACGGCAGGCAGTATACCCAGCCGTTGGCGGGCACCTCGTCGCCCGAGGTCACCAGCCTGCGGCCGGCCACGAAGCCCGACCCGACGCCCGTGCCGAGCGTCAGCGCCACTACGCGTTCGGCGCCATCCGCGACCCCGCCGAGGCATTCGCCCAGCGCGAAGGCCGCCGCGTCGTTGACATAGCGGAACTCCTCCGAGCCACACTCCCGCAGCAGCGGGTAGAGCGTCGCCGCGACGTCGAGCCCGTAGATGCGCTCGAACTTCCGCACGCCCCGGATCAGCGAAATGCCCCGCTCGTAGTCGAACGGCCCGGGGAAGGCGAAGCCTGCGCACCGGATGCGTCCGATGCCCGATGCCGCGGCCGTGCGCCGGATGTTCGCGGCCCAGGCCCCGGCGATCGTGCGGGCCCCGGCTGCCGCGTCGACTTTGTCCGTGTGCGGTTCCCCGCACAGTTGCCCCGTGGCGAGGTCTACCACCGCCGAGCAGACATGGCTGCCGCCGATGTCCACGCCCAGGGCGTAGCGATTATGTGCCGATTGTGCCATGACGGTATATTTTTCGTAGTTATTTGTTCAGCCGGGTGTTGGGCTCCGCGGCGAGGTTCACCCGCAGCGTGCCGCCGCCGACCACTTCGGCGAAGGGAAGCTGTACGCTCTGCAAGGGTTTGCCGTCCAGTTCCAGCGAACCGATATAGTAATTCTCCGGCGTGTTGCCCGTCGTTTCGATCACGAACTCTTTGCCCGTGTAGTAATCGGGGTTGAGGCGGATCGTCACCTTGTCGAACAACGGGCTGCCGATCTGGAACGTCGGGTCGGGGGCGGTGAGCCCCTTCGCGTCGAAGAGTCCCATCGAGGCCATCACGTACCACGCTCCAAGTTGTCCCTGGTCTTCGTCCTGCCCGTAGCCGTAGCCGTGGATCTCCTCCGTGCCGTAGAATTCGTTGCAGATCGTGCGCATCCATTTCTGCGAAAGCCACGGTTTGCCCGAGAAGTTGAACAGCGCCGAGATATGCAGGTTCGGCTGGTTGCCGTGGTTGTAGTAGGCATGCACCCCCGCAAAGGCATTGATCGTTTTGCCGCCGCCGAAGACGTTCTCGCGCGAGATGAGGAACGTGCTGTCGAGGCGGTTGTTGAACTCCTCGCGGCCGACCATCTCGACCAGCCGGTCGATGTCGTGGGGCACGTAGTAGGTGTACTGCACGGCATTGCCCTCCTGGAATCCGGCCCATGCCGCATAGGGGTCGAAGTCGGCGATGAATTCACCGCTGCCATCCCGCGGCCGGATGTACTTGGTTTCGGGGTCGAAAAGCAGCTCCCACCCGCCCGAGAGCTTCTTGAGCTGCTCGTAATCGGCCTCATGGCCCAACTGGCGGGCCATCTGCGCGACGGCATAGGCGCTGAACGAGTATTCGAGCGTATGCGATGCCGCGAATCCCGAGCCGTCGGGCGTGGTCTGCATGCCCAATTCGGGCAGGTAGGGCGAATAGCCCTGACTGACGAATTTCCCCACGTCCAGTTTGCCCGCGCCGGCCGGGCGGCCTTCGCTGCCCAGCTCGTTCTTGCGGGCGGCCTGGTAGCCCAGCGCCACGTCGAAGTTGCGGATGCCGCAGTTGTAGGCCGCGGCAATGGCGAGCCCCGTGAAGTTGGTGCCTACGCCCGAGACGTACTTGCTGCATGCGATGCCGTCGCCGAGCCATCCGGCGTCCTTGTAGACCAGCAGCTGGCTCGCCACCCAGTCGGCATAGTATTCGGGATAGGCGATGCTCCATAGCTGCGTGAGGTTCCAGTAGGCGCCCCAGATCGCATCGGTATTGTAATAGTCGTGCACCGGCCTGCCCGCACCGTCGAGGGCAATTTGTCCGACCGTGCCGTCGTTGGCCGGATAGGCCCCGTTCACGTCGTTGGCCAGGCCGCGTCCCAGCAGGGCGTGGAACAGCCCCGTGTAGAACTTCACGCGGTCATCGTGCAGGCCGCCCTCGACGCGAAGCCGGCCCAGCGCCTCTTCCCACGTGTCGTTCGCCTCGCGGCGCACCCGGTCGAAATCTTTCCTGGCGGCCTCCTTTTCGAGGTTCAGCCGCGCGTTCTCCACCGACGTGTACGACAGGCCGATCTTCAGCCCCACCTGCTGACGCTCGCGGGTGTCGAAACGCAGGTAGAGCCCTGCTCCGGCGCCTGTGCGGCTGCGCTCCCCCGCGAAGGTTTGCTCGCCGCTGAACGCGCCCCAGGCCGCAGGCTCGGCGTCGAGTACGGCGCTGAAATACATTGTCACCGTGGCGCCTTTCTGGTAAATGTCGACATAGGCGGGCTCGGTCACCACCCAGCCCTCGATACGTCCGTCGTCGGTGTAGGTCACCGACGCGTCGCGCACCGGGCCGCTTTCGCCCATGCGCGTCCCGATGTTGAAGATCAGGTTCGCCTCCTCCGTCGCCGGGAAGGTATAGCGGTGGAACCCGACCCGTTCGGTGGCCGTCAGCTCGGCCTTGACGCCGTAATCCTTCAGCAGCACGGAGTAGTAGCCGGGGCGCGCCACCTCGTCCTTCTTGTCGAAGCGCGAACGGTAGCCCGCGTCGGGGTTGTCGAGCGGCCCGGGTACGGTCTGAAGTTCGCCGACCGTCGGAGCCACCACCACGCCGCCGACCTGGAACTCGTGGAAGTTGGCGAAGCCCTCGATCGAGGTGTGGCGTGAGTCGTAGCCCACGGCTTCCCAGCCGTTGGGATTCCCCAGGTGGCCGTCGGTCGTCGGAGCCAGTTTGGCCATGCCGAACGGTACGGCCGCCGGGGTGAAGAAGAACCACCGCGAATGTGCGGTGCCGATGCGCGGGTCGACGTAGTCCGTCAGCGGCTCCTGGGCCGTACATGCCGACAGACAGGCCGTCGCGGAGAAGAGGATCAGTTTGTGCAGGTGTTTTTTCATCGTTGATGTTTGCCGGCGGCCGTTGCGGCCGCCTTTGGGTTATATGGTTTTCTGTTTAATGTATATACATGAGGTGCGGGGCGTCCGTCTATTTCGCGGCGAACCTGCGCAGGGCGAGGGCGCAGCCTGCCAGGTAGAGCATACAGGCCGAAATGACCAGCAGCGAACCGGTCTGGCTGCCCAGGAGGTCGGTCGTGAAGCCCATCAGGGGCGGGATGACGGCGCCGCCGCAGACCCCCGTGATCATCAGCCCCGAAATCTCGTTGGCTTTTTCCGGATGGCATTTCAGCGCCGTCGAGTAGATCACCGAGAAGATGCTCGAGCAGGCGAAGCCGATCAGTCCGACCAGCGCCAGCATTCCCACGGTACCCTGTACGAAGTAGAGGACGGCCATGGCGGCGATGGCTGCGAAGATGTGGATGCGGAAATAACGCACGTCGTTCATGCGCACCAGCAGGATCGAACCGATCAGCGCACCGACCGTGCGGCAGACGAAGTAAACGCTCGACCCGAGTCCGGCCTGCTCGACGGGGTAACCGCCGCGTTCGATCAGCAGCTTGGGCGCCACGGTATTCATCCCCACGTCGACGCCGACGACGAAGACGATCCCGAGGAAGAGGAGGAGTACCGTGCGGTCTTTCAGCAGGGCGAACGTCGCACCGACGGGCGAGGCCTGCGGCGCTTCGGCCTCTTCGCGGATGGGGGTGCACAAGAGCCATGCGGCCGAGAGCAGCGTGATGAGCGCGAAGATCGGGAAGAGGTATTGCCAGTTGCCCAGCGTGCCGGCGGCGAATGCGGCGATGAAGGGGCCGCAGAACGACGAGACGGCCTTGACGACCTGGCCTGCGGTCAGCGAACTGGTCAGCGCGTCCCCCTTGACCACGTTGGTGAGCAGCGGGTTGAGCGATACCTGGAGGATCGTATTGCCGATGCCCAGCAGCACGAATGCCGTCATGCACGTGGCAAGGTTGTAGTGTACGAACGGGATCAGCATACCGACGGCCGTGATGCCGTTGCTGATCTGTACCATGTTCTTGCGGCCGAGGCGGTTCATGGCGAGGGCCGCCGGAATGGAAAGCAGCAGGAACCAGATGAAAACCATCGAGGGGATGAATCCGGCGAGGGTCTCGCTGAGCCCGAAATCTTGCTGGACATAGCTGGTCGAGATACCGACCACGTCGCAGAAGCCCATGACGAAGAAACCGAACAGGACGGGCAGTAATTTGTGGAGTGACTTGTTCATTTGGGTTGTAGTGTTTGTCAGCCGTTGATGAATTCGATCGAGTAGGTGAAGCTGTCGGCGCGGTAATAGCCGATGTTGTATTCCACCGGGGTGTCGTTTACGTCGAGCACGAAACGTTTGCGGACGAGGATCGGCTCCCCTTCGTTGATGTCGAGCTTTTCGGCCAGCTCCGCGTTTGCGCTGCGGGCATATACCATCTCGCGCGAGGTCTTGACGACGATGCCGTAATTCTTCCGGAGGTTTTCGTAGAGCGGGAGCGCCATGTCCTCTTCTCCGGTCATCGGGATCGCGGGGTTGAAATAGGAGATGAAATAGACGAACGGCAGGTTCGGGCGTCCGCGCAGGCGCTCCAGGCACAGCAGCCTGGCTCCTTCCGGGGCATTGAGAAACTCGGAAGCCTCGGCGGGCGGCGTCTTGCGGCTGATGTGCAGTTCGAAATTCTGCACGACCATGCCCTGTGCGTGCATCTCCTGCGAAAAACTCATCCAGTTGCGGGCGTTGCTCATCACGTTCTGGGGCGCCACGGTCGTCCCGTATCCTTTCTTGCGGATGAGCAGCCCTTCGAACACCAGCCGGTTGATGGCCTGCCGCAGGGTGTTGCGCGAGATGTTCAGTTCTTTGGATAGCTCCACCTCGTTGGGAAGCAGTTTGCCTTTGCGGTACTCTTCCTGCTGGATCATCCGGCGCAGCAGATCCTCGGCCTGCTGGTGCAGCGGTTTGGAAGAGTTCGGGTCGAGTTGTAATTTCATGTCGTTCGGGCTTTTGTGTTATCCCCGGATTATAGCCGTGCCGGGATCGGCGTATAGCATGGCGTGTAGGGCGGTTTGCTGCGGGCATCGGCGCAGGCCTTTCCCGGGGGGCTTTCCCCTGAGTCATTCCTGAGGGGAATTTTTACCCTGTTCGACCCGCTATGTTCACCTTTGTATCTTGTATATGTTCTGATATTTGTCAATATGTTCATGCAAATAAACGTAAAATATCCGAATTGTCAAAATCTATGTTCCCGATAATGTCGGTACAGGGCGGATATTTTTTTCAAAAGCCTCGTTCGTTGCCTGTCATTGTCCTGTATTACTGGTGATTGCGTTTTTTGCGGCCGATAGCCGTTTTTTTTTGCCCGGGCCGAGCCTGCCCGCGGTTTTGTCCGTATCCGGATGGTGCCGCGCCCAGTCTGCGCCCGGTCGCTGCAGGATGATAGAGGGGAATATTTGTGGATGCAGGGGACGGATTCCGATAAAAAAATAAGGATGGACTTGTGTCCATCCTTACCGGGGTTGTGGAGAATACCAGGGTCGAACTGGTGACCTCTTGCATGCCATGCAAGCGCTCTAGCCAACTGAGCTAATCCCCCGTTGTGGGTGCAAAGATAACGGAATTTTTTTTATTTCCAAATAGCGGACGCAAAAAATCAACTGTTGAATTGCCATTGCTACCGTTCGGATAAAGGGTAGGGCCGGAGGCGTCCGCAGCCGTTTTTTCGCCTGCCACGTGGATTATGAGACTGTTGCCGCGTCTTTGCGGGTAGTACCCACGTCCGTATGGGATGCTAATGCGCGGTGAGGTTTCTGCCGCCGCTGCCTTTGCAAGCCCGTGCGGCCTGTGCCGTCCTGTCTATGGGGTTACGTTGCTTCGTACCCGACGTTGCGCCGCTCCGTTTTTTTGCTTGCGCCGCTCCAGTTCTGATGTCGCGCGATTTCGTTTTTTGGGTTGCACCGCACCAGCCCAGACATTGCGAGGTTCCGTTTTTGGGGTTGCGCCGCTCCAGCCCTGATGTTGCGCCGTCCTGTCTTTGGGGCGAGCCGCCCCATCCTTGGTGTTGCTCCATCCTTGGTGTTGCACCGTCCTTGGTGTTACGCCGTCCTTGGTGTTGCGCCGTCCGGGGCTTTCGTGCCGGCAGGCGGGGGGGGGCTTGCGGCATACAGGAGGGTGCCGGGCGATCCTTCCTCCGGGTTGCCGTTTGTTTGTCCCGACCCCATGGAAAAAGCCGGCGCCTGAAGCGCCGGCTTTCCCATATGCCGGGATGGCTCCCCGGTCAGTGTCGTGTCCGTTATTCGATCTCCCACGTGGCGCCCGAATGCAGCAACTCGTCCACCGAGCGGATCTTGCTCTGTGCCTTGACCTCCTCGACCTGCCGGGCCACCTCGCGGTCGTAAACCGTGGCGTCCTCGACAGCGCGGATCACGCCCAGGGCAACGGGG
>ULWN01020326.1_pt1 | contig 21835 bp, 12 predicted proteins | sample 1960371 | NCBI WGS metagenome assembly ULWN01 (sample SAMEA4835813, study PRJEB28245) | human gut metagenome | biome: gut microbiome; material: fecal sample | place: Denmark | collected 2008 | reverse complement strand
CACAATCTGGTAGGTCTTTTTTACATTGTTAGTTGGTTTATGATGCTTCTTTCCGTCTTAAATACCTACTAAATATGTCACATCTCACACTTTAGTAGGTCTTTTCCTGATACATCTGTAATATTAGTCACATCTTGTCAGCTAAAAAACCTACTATTCTCGCATAAATCACAACTTTAGTAGGCAATTTTCTTTAGCAACCTTAATTCCCATCAAAATTTCTTCTCAAAAGACCTACTATTTCATCTCATTTAGCAGCATTAGTAGGCTTTTTACCAACTTATGCACTGGTTTCATATGCTATTTGACACTGCCAGAATGCGAAAAGCATTTCAAAAAAGTTTTATTTTCAACTACAAGTTTCTCTCAAACAACACATAATTGTCTGCTGTTCCAGTCTGAATCTTATAATAACAAGTCTCCTCTGTTCCATCATCATATATAACTTCTGCCTCTATAAGTATGGCGTTAAGCATGTCATTTCTTTCCTTGCGTACCGTATCTGGTGATTGTTTATTCATATACCATGAGTATGTACTTGTTGGAAATTCCATATACAATATTAAATCCAGTTCTTCCTGCTCTGCTCCCGATATCTTTTTACTTTGCGTCTTAATAACCTTTTTATCAAGGAATTCCTTAAGCTGCACCTCTCTCTTTTCAAACTGCACACGTGCATTATACGCAGTGTATTCTATAAACTTTACAGACTCTTTATCATACAGCACTGGCCACGAAAATCCCATTATATAAAGATATGATGTATCTGTGTCATGTACATCCTGTTCTACAGACCTGCTGTTTATTTTGAATTCACCCACTTGTGCCCAGTCTCCATATGTATCTTCTTTTTCGGGATACTCCACCTCCTGTCTGGCTAAACGGCTGCTTTCACTTGCTGTCTTGTCACTCTCCTGTACTTCTTTATTCTTACATCCAACTGATACACAGCCACATATAATCATCATCATTATCACAAACTGTTTGATTCTCATACATCCCCCTCACATAATAATACATAATATAGCAGTATTAATAACTATAATCAGAGGTATTCCTTTCCCCGAATTCTTTTTAAAAATGTGCCTTGAAGCGAATACTGTTTCAAGTCCAACCGCTACTGCGAATAGTATCTCCTCTACCATGAGAATAAGCATATACTGGCTTATCGTTATATTCCTGAATACCTTTGCTGTATTCATATATGTAAGGCTTATAAGCGGTGCATTAATATATGGCATGCCATAAGCCTTATACATTATTATCATTTCGATTATATACAGTAAAAATGCACTTACCCCCACCAATATACATACAGCAGCTGCCTTAACTGTACGTTCCCATCTTCTTCCTCTCTTAGACGAGCCAATAAGCACATTCATTCCGTTCTTATATTCCACTGAGCTTTCAGTCTCTGCAATAAGAACAACTCCAAATCCGAGTATAATATATATAAGCAGTTTTCTCGTTGCTCCTTTACTGCCAAATATCTGGTCGTATCCCCGTTGTGACATAACATACGCATCTATTCCGTACTGCTCTTTTATCTGTGAAACATATTCAATCTGCTGCATATATTCGCTCATGTTATCAAGCAGTCTCGTAGCATCCATGAGGTTGTACACATATCTGCTTACATCATCCTCACTAAGTTCTCCCCTCTCATACTGTTCTCTTGCAGCATCCAGCTTTGCCTGTGCCTCATAAACATCATTTTGTCTCTGCTCTATAAGACTGGTAAATCCACTGTAATCCCTGCCACCATACTGCTGATAATATTCATCACGCTTCTTTTCATCTTCAGAATATGCTATTTTCTGGTTATTACATATAAATATTGTTATAAACACAACAACACATATTACAATCCAGCCTCTTGCTGTTATTAAAAATTTGTACATTTCTTTCCAGAAATGCGGAAGTCTGGACAAAATCCTTTGAACCACATGTCCGATTTTTTCAATCATTTTTCCTATAAAGCCAGCGGTTCTTCCCGGACGGATAACCTTTCCAAGTAATACAAGAAATATTGCTGATATTACAGCTATAATAATACACACCATGCACAGCACATTTACCATGCTCACAGGAACACCTGCTATCATGATATTATCATACTTCCTAAGTATATTGCTTACATTCATCACATTTATTATATTAATCTTCTTGAAAATTCTTAACCTGCCCTGCATTGATATATTCTGGTATGCAAATGCTTCCGCTCCGGCAATTATACCCACCAGCACAACTGAACTGATTCTTTTCCTGCATAACGAAAATACCAGTGATATAACAAGCACTATTGCAATAACTATCAAAGATATAATCATATATCTTATAAAAAGATATGTCATTACGCTTATCGGATAAGTGAAATTATTATACCCTTTCAGACACTGTACAGGTGCGGTAAGGAAATCCCAGCCACCATACACCACAAGCATAGAGACAAGACCGCATAACTGCATAATCAGTGATACAAATAAAGCACCCAATCCGACTGCTGCAGTGTCCTTAACTGCAATTCTCATTCTTCCATTGACAGCAGTATAGATAATCTGCCACATTCCATTATTATCCCTGTATTCGTAAATGTTATAAATAATATATATCATCAACGCAAGAACGATATAGATAGAAATATCATTCTTCAGAAACTGCTCAACTGCCCTGCTGTTTAATTCCCTAACCTGTACATTTTCAATCCTTTTATAATCATTTTCCGTTTTATTGATATTAGCTATTGATTCTGATGTACCGAACACACTGAATTTTTTCATATTCGAGGCATTTGTAATAACTGCTTTGACACTTTCTGTATATCCATCAATATAATCAGACTTTTCCTTGTATTCCTTTGCAAGTCTCTTAAATATTCTTCTATCATCCTGTGCCAGTTCGTCAGCATGCTCCTGTATCTGTTCATCTGTATGCCCATTAATCAGCCAGTTGTACTCTCTTACTTTAATCTTATAATTATCTATTCCACAGTCTGAAAAGTCCCCTGCAAAAACAGCCACGACACATATACATGCCGTAGCAAGAATTAGCAATATTGTTTTTCTATTAAGCAGTCTCCCCAGTTCCTTCATCTACCTAAGCTCCTTAATATCCCCTTTTTCAATGTTGCTCTTATCAATATATACAATTCTATTATTCACAGATGAGAACATAAACATCTTCCTGCTGTCCCCGTGCATAATTGAAAATATCTTTTCCTCGTCTGGAATCGTTCTCTTTGCTATAAGCTTTCCATCTAAGCCTAACTGATATATCGTATAATCAAGTGAACTGCTCTGTTTGTTAAAATACATTGCCATACTCTTATATCCTTCATCATCCATCCAGATATAATTTCCGTCAAATGTTATATAAAAATATCCTGTATCATTATCGCTTTTATATATGCTTTCTGACTTGCCGCTGCCAAGATCATATTCATATATCGTTCCATCTCCAAGCCCGCTGTAATACAGCTTGTTATTATCTGCATCTATACAGTAACTATACACATTCTTATCAAGCAGACATTCAGTATTTTCCCCTGTAATTCTGAATATTCCTTTTCCTTCCAACGAATATAATCCCTTATCATCTTTTGAAACAGATGTCTTTAAAAAAAATGTGTCACTGCCATATGTTTTAAGTGAATTAATTCCTATACCATATCCCGTTTCTTCATATATTTTATCGCTCGAACCTGTATCAAGATTAAATCTGTGCAGCCTTACTGTTACATTACCTTCTATATCTCCCGTTATCTCTTGAGATACATATGCATATCCATCATTGAAGCACATTGACACACTATCCTGTCCACTCAGGACGCATATGCTTCCAAGGTCTGTTCTCTGTGTTCCATCAGCACTTATCCGTACAAGATTTCCCTTGGAACTTATCATATATATGTACGAATTATAGTAATACAACTCACTTTTAAACTCACTTCCTGAAATATATGCCATGCACTCTTCTCCATCATGCCCACATTGTGGTTTATTACATAACACAATGCTTTCTTCTGACTTATCATCATAAAACATAAGATTATCAGCTGATGCGCCACATTTATCAAGGTAATAATATCCTGAATCACATCTTGCTGCCTTATGCATGCTTTCAGAAAAATATGACTGCGTATTATCAAGCTTATCACTTCCTACTGTTATCGTATTCCCTGTTTTCCCCTTACATGACACAAGCAAAACTGACATTATAACAATTAATCCTGCTGCTATTCTTCTCATTGTAATCCCCCTTAAAGTTACTACATCTATAGTTAGTTTAATTAACTATAGATATTATGTCAAGCGTAAACAACCAAACCGGACACTATTAATCATGGTCTTGGAACACGAAGCATTAAAAGAATTGTTGACAGTTACGATGGCATCATGCAATAGTTTTGGCATATTCTGCAATATATGGCATATTCGGTAATATACGTCACATTTGTATCGGATAGTTTTGGCACATTCGGTAATATATGGCACATTCTGCACTTGACAACATAAAAAAATCAGGGATTCCAGTTATATTTAATAACCGAAATCCCTGATTTTTTATATTAATTTTCTTATTATTCTATCATCTTAGAAAAGACTCTTAACAGTATTAACTACATTCTCTACTGTGAATCCAAAATGCTCGAATAACTGGTTAGCCGGACCTGAAGCTCCAAAGGTCTTCATGCAGATTACCTTACCGTCAAGTCCTACATATCTGTACCATCCGAAGTCTGAAAGTGCCTCAACTGCAACTCTCTTTCTTACACTCTTAGGAAGGACTGATTCCTTGTATTCGTCTGACTGCTTCTCGAATACGTCCATAGATGGCATACTTACTACTCTTACATCTATTCCTGCATTCTTAAGCTCTGCCTTTGCTGATACAGCAAGGTTTACTTCTGAACCACTTGCAATGATGATTCCATCCGGAGTCTCTTTATCTGAATCCTCAAGAATATATGCTCCCTTAAGTGCTTCCTTTGATGAACCAGCCATCTGTGGAAGGTTCTGTCTTGTAAGAACTAAAGCTGTTGGCTCGTCCTTAGATTCAATAGCATATTCCCATGCAAGTGCTGTCTCTGTTCTGTCACATGGTCTGAATACTGTGAAGTCCGGCATTGAACGAAATGCTGCAAGCTGCTCAATTGGCTCATGTGTAGGTCCGTCCTCACCAACTCCGATACTGTCATGTGTAAATACATATATAAGTGGAAGCTTCATAAGTGATGTAAGTCTTGCCATTGGCTTTGTGTAATCACTGAATACGAAGAATGTTGCAACGAATGGTCTTAATCCACCATGAAGTGCAAGTCCGTTACCAATTGCTGCCATAGCCTGTTCTCTTACACCAAAGTGAAGATTAGTTCCTGCATAATTCTCCTTAGAGAAATCTCCTGCATCCTTCATGTTAGTCTTATTAGATGGTGCTAAATCTGCTGAACCACCAATAAGGTTAGGCATGAGATTCTTAATCATGTTAAGAATTGTTCCACTTGAACTTCTTGTTGCTTCTGCCTTCTCTGGCTTCGCAAGGTATTCCTCAGAATTGAATAAATCGGACATATCACATCCATTGTAATATTTATCCCAGAGTTCCTTCATCTCAGGGAACTTCTCACAGTATTCAGCAAAGAGCTTATTCCATTCTTTCTCTGGCTCAGCCATTCTTGCTGCTATCTCTTTATAATGGTCATATACTTCCTGTGGTACTTCAAAATCACCCTTGCATGGCCAGTTAAGATTTTCCTTAAGTGCTGCAACATTATCAATACCAAGAGGCTCACCGTGTGCGCTTGCCTTACCCTGCTTTGCAGGACAACCGTATCCGATAAGTGTATTAACCTTGATAAGTGAAGGTCTTTCCTTATCAGCCTTAGCCTCCTCAATAGCCTTGCCGATAGCTTCGATATCATTGCCATCAGCAACCTCGATTGTCTGGAAGCCAAATGCTTCAAATCTCTTCATTACATTTTCTGTAAATGCAATATCTGTGCTTCCTTCAATTGATATATTGTTAGAATCATAGAATACAATAAGCTTTGAAAGACCTAATGTTCCTGCAAGTGAGAAACACTCTGATGAAATACCTTCCATCATACAGCCGTCTCCACCAAGTACATATGTGTAATGGTCTACTACATTGTATCCATCCTTATTAAATACTGATGCAAGATGTGCTTCTGCCATAGCCATACCTACTGCCATAGCCATACCCTGTCCAAGAGGTCCAGTTGTTGCTTCAACACCAACTGTATGACCATACTCTGGATGTCCTGGTGTCTTTGAGCCCATCTGTCTGAAATTCTTTACATCATCTAAAGAAAGATTGCCAATTCCAAGTAAATGGAACAATGAGTAAAGAAGCATTGAACCATGTCCGCCAGAAAGAACGAATCTGTCTCTGTTCTCCCATTCTGGATCAGCCGGGTTGTAATTCATATGGTTAGTCCATAATTCATAAGCTGTTGGTGCAGTTCCAAGTGGAAGTCCAGGATGTCCTGAATTAGCCTTCTGGATTGCATCTGCTGACAATACCCTGATTGCATTAATTGACATTTCATCGATGTTAGTCATAGTTTCCTCCCTGTGTAAGCACATCTGTGCATAATATTATAAGTTATCTGTCTTTAAAATCTGCCTCTGTCAAGAATATAACATCACCATTCTCGCTTCTCTTCTTCTTAAGTCCACCAAAGAATCTTCTTGATGCTCTTCTTTCAGAGTTGACAATTGCCTGATTGATAATTTCCTTGATATCATCAAGTTTAATATTATCATTCACGTTATGAAGTTTGTCAATCTTAAGATACAGTTCCAGTAATGCATCATCATCAACCTCATACTGTCTCTTTCTTGCGAATCTCTTCGCCATCTCAACAAGCTCATTAACAGTGTACTGCTTAAGAACAATTCTGTGATTGAATGTCTTGGTAAGCTCAGGATTAAAGTTGATAAGAACATTCATGTCTGTATCTGAATCTTCAAATATGACAATCATTCTTCCTGTATCCTGTTCAAGACAGTTAAGCAGTTCATTAATTCTCTTAGGCTGGATTGTTCCTGCGCCTTCAACGATAAGAGCTGTTCCCTTAAGTCTTCCCATTGCCTTGGCAATACCTCTCTGGTTAATACTCTCTCCTGATGTCTTAGCAATCTTCTTTGGCTGGTCTGGATATAAAGTATTAATAGCTCTAATTATAGTTCTTGCAAGGTCTGTCTTATCAGAACTTGAATTACCAGAAATAAGAATATTTCCTGATGCTGATGAATTCATCTGCATTTCATCGTCAATTGTATCGAAAAGATCAGCTAACTGTTCCTCAAGTCCTGGCATATCTCTGTACTTTCTGAATATCTTTGCCAGCTCTCCTGTAAGCTTCTTCTCTATCTGCTCAGTTTCTTCAATCTCTTCTTCCATAGTCAATGGCTGTTCTTCTTCTTGTCTGGTGAATGGAATTACTGTTTCTTCCGGCTCAACACCTGCAGCTACCTCATCTAGTACAACAGCCTCCTCACCTTCTTCTTTATTGTCTTTATTATCAATATCTTCATTCATAATTGAATTGATATCTGAAATCATTGATTCTGACACAGTTGGTATCTGTGCTGTAACTAAAGGAATATCTTCATTCTCTATAGCAGTTGCTGCCTGCTCTAGTCTCGCTGCAGCCTTACCTGTTCTTATTGCAAGATCCATTCTCGCTGAATCAACTGCCATCTGTGCAAGAGCTGCTCTCTTTGCTTCTTCCTTATCAATCTCCTTACCATCAGCCAGTGCTTCTGCTTTCTTCTGCTCTACCAGCTTTTCATAAGCTGCACTTTTCTCGTCTTTCTCATCAAGATAACGCTCAAGCTCTGACTTTGAGAATTCCTTAGTATCCTGCTTGCCATACTTTTCTTCTCTTACAGACTGCATCCACTCTGTTATATCCATCTGGCCTTCAATCTGGTCATCATCTTCCTGAACTTCTGCATCATCATTAACAACCTGTTCAGTTACAGGAGCCGGAGTCTTAACCTCCTCTGCAGGCTGTTCTTCCTTATTCTTAGAAGCTGATACAAATGTCTTAACATCAGCATCTTCTTCCTCATCACCGAACAAGTCACTCATCTTGGCAGCAAGCTCTTCCTGAAGATTTCTTGTATCATATAAATTGTTATATTCAGGTACAGGAACATTAATATCTATATTCTCTGCTTCCTTATTGATTCTTTCCTCAGCTTCTTTTCTCTGTTCAGCTTCGTCTTCTTTATTGATCTGCTCATAGTTATCAGCTAACTTCTGCTTTGCATTCTCAATAAGCTCCTTAAGTGAGACATTTGCCTTATTAATCTCGCTTGAGAAATTCTTCTCTCCATCTTTGCTAAGTGTCTCAGAAACCTCTGGCTTCTCCACCTGAGGAGTCTCTATCTTAGACATAACAACAGAGCTGTCCTTAGTATTATCTGCATCTTCATCCTTATTCAGAGCTTTCATTAAAAATGCTTTGATATCATCATTCTGGTCGTTCTGTACAAGGTCTATTGAAAGAGGTCCTTCCTCCTTTTCCTTAGCAAACTCAGGAACATTCAGACTTACCTCTGGCACTGGCTGTTTACCAGTTGATTTCTGTTCTTTCTCATCTTCTTCACGGAAAACATCTTCAACTTCATCTCTCTTAAGATTAGCAAGTTCCTTCTGCTTTGCAAAAAGCTCCTCCTTAGTTGCCTCTATATCTTCCTTTCTTTTTCTTACATCTTCTAAGATACCTTTCTGTGTCTTAGTAAGAACAACACCAAGCTTTTCCTTTAACTGTACTGCTTTCTCAACGTATATACCATCCTGAAACCACAGAACGATATTATCACATGTCTTAATACATTCTTCTTTTCTTCCAGTCTTATAATACAGCTTTGCAAGCTCATACATATACTTCTCATCAATCTCATGATCCCTGTAATCCTCTAAGATTCCTACAAGTTCATTATCTGATGCATTCTGTGCCTTTCTAAGGTCATAATACAGGATGAATCTGCTCACATCATGCTGTGAAGATTTGCTGTATTCTTCATAAAGCTCGTTAGCATTATCAAAATCTCCAACTTTAATAAAGAATTCAGTAAGCTTATAAACCAGCTTTCTTCCGCCAAGGTTTCTGTTATAAGCAAGAATTGCCATGTCTCTTGCTTCTTCATAGTCCCCGACTGCTTCCTGCACATTAATGGCTGTGGCAAGTGCCTGCCAGTCTTTAACCTTAGTCCAGTTAATATCCTTAGCTATGGCTGCCGCTTCTGTGTATTCCTTTTTCGCTGCCAGCTTCTTAATCTGGTCTATCTTAATTCCTAATTCGTATTTATTCATGATTATATATTCCTCATTCCAATGCTTACTTGATGAATGTTGTGAATAATTTATTTATCGCATTTTACAACTCATTAAAGTTTAGCACAGCCTAAGTTCATTGTAAACCAAGTTCACAGAATTGTTACAAATATGTTACAAAAAATCAAATGTAGCCTGTTCGTAATCCATTCTCGTGTATTCCAATTCTGATTCCTTCGTGCTGCTGTAATAATCAACAACCACAGTCTGCTGCCTTGAATCAACAAGCTTCTGACCAAGTATGTAATTAACATCGAATCTTCCTGTAATAGCAGGAGTTGCACCTCTTGCCGGAACAATAAGCTGGACATGATTAGTTGCAAGCAGCTTGAATATTGGCTCCCATATGTATATATCCTTTGCCGCACCGAATGGGTTATCTATGAATATTGTCTTACCCTCAACACCTTCATTACCTGAAGAATTCATATTAGATATGTAGTTGATAATCGCAATAAGGAACTGGATATATATACCCTGTGACTGTCCTGTTGAACCAACCGCTTCCTCATATCTTAAATAACGGCTCTGGTCCTTGATTCTTTCTCTCTTATACAGATTAATCCTGATTGAGTTCATATCTGTAACAATGACTGAGAAAAGTCTCTTCCATGACAGTCTGTTTCTTATATACTTAAGTCTTTCCGCAGGCTCCTTAAAGCTTTCCGCCATAAATACAGTTTCATCAATATATTCAGACATCTTTTCCTTATATAATTCTTCCTTTATATAAGGAATCTGCAAACTGATTATTGCAATCTGTTCTCCGTCAAGATTGATATTAGACAACTGTGGCAGACGGTCAAGCTCAGTCTTAATATTACTGCATGTCTGGATACAACGATTTTCAAAGTTATCCTTAATCATCTGCATATCCTCTATACCCTTGGCAATGCGGTCTTTTTCTAACTGTATAAATGTGTTCGTCTCATTTAACGATTCAATCATACTTCTGGTCTTAGCCACATTTTCAGGAACATTAAGTGATATCCTTACTTCATCAGCAAGCTCGACTGCATTAAATCCGTTAAGCAGGTCAATAAGCTTAGATTTATTCTTATTAAATTCATCAACCTTCTTATACTCTAATCTGGTAATTGAAGCATATTCTTTATGAACAGCCTCATATTCTGTAAGATTAGCTGTAATTCCCTGTGCATCCTCAGGACGGAATTCTTCTGGAACATGCATGCCCGCATCAGACACGATTCTTTCAAGGTCTTTTCTGCATACAAGAATGTCTTTTAATGAATCAGACATCTGTCTGCGTGTCTTTTCCTGAACCTTGGTGTTATCCTCTAACTTCTTAATAAGTACCTTGTGCTGTGTAATGAATTCATCCGGGTCATCGCATGGGAATTCATTAAAGCTTCCATAATTATTCTCAATCTGGTTAATACCATGTGCGATACTTCCCTCAAGTCTATTAAGAAGTGCTTCCTGTGACTCAAGCTCTTCCCTTACAGAATCACTGCTCTTCACAAGATTATTAAGAGCATCCTTGGCATTCCTTAACTGCTGTGAACCTGCTGCCATAATCTCACCGGCTTCATACTTTGCCTTAATATCGTCAAATGTATAACCTCTGTACTCTATTGCATCACGACATTTGTTCATAGATGCAGACAGATGGTTCATCAGCGCCTGCTTATCTGCAAAGTCACTGTTCTTCTGTGAAAGTGCTGTCTTTAATCCGGTGAATCTGCTCTCTATTTCATCCTTATCAAGACGGTATGTATCGTCATCGATTTCTATTGAAACATTTTCATCATAATAAGGTGCGTACTGCTCCTCCCATGACTTAATGATTTCATCATATGCCTTTCTTGTACTGTCCTCGAAATCTCTCGCGGTATCATACTCAGAATTAGCAGAAGCTGCTGCCTCCTCGCACTCATATATGCGGTTTCTTGCACTGTCCACATCAGCCTTCAGTCCCTTTAAGCGCTCATACTTTTTATCTATAGAAGTATTCATCTCCATAATACGCGAGAGCAGGCTGCATGCTGTTTCCTTCTCTTCTATATCATCTCTTGTCTGTGCGAGGTTCCTTGAAAGCTGCTCTTTAACCTCATTTAACACACTTCTCTTCTTCTCAGCCTCAATAATTGCAGCCTCGCTGTCAGCAATCTTTAATCTGATTGCTTCTGCCTCGGACGCATCCACCTTTCCAGACGCAGCATTATATACAAGTGCAAATGTATAATCATTCCACACAAGCTCCATTCTGTCGGCCAGCTTTCCTGCCTGCGCCTTATGCGACTCAAGCTCCTCCTGTGCAAGCTTAATCTGTGTCTCAAGCTTTGCCTCATCACGCAGGAACGACATATCCTTTAATGCGAATACAATCAGGTCTTTGTTAATCTCTAACTTAGTATCAATAAGCACCTGCTCGCTTATAACAGGATAAGCAGCCGCACCCTTGCCAAAATCCTTAAGCATCTCATCTGCTTTGATTCTCTCGAAATCGTTCTTTATTATAAATGCGTACTCAATGAAAGGTGTTCTCTTTAACACATCTCTTTTCTGTCCTGCATTCAGGGCTGCAAACCACTCATGTCCCTCAACAACATCTGAACCGTACTGGCTCTCAAGGTATTCCTTAAGCCTGTCTCTCTCAGGACTCTTACAGATATATGTTCCCTTTCTTGCATTGTCAATAAAGTTCTCAAGTTCCTGTGCTGCCTTACACTCTTCTGTAAATTCACTGCGCATCTTCTGGTAAGTCTCAAGAATAACCGAAAGCATTGCCTCGTCATTATCTGCACTATATATTTCACGGATTTTGCCCATACACTCAGCATCTGCATTACCAGCTTCATCAGCCTTTTCTAGCTTTTCTGACTGCTCTGTGAATATATCAATAAGTGCTTTATTGGCAGATATTGTCTCATTAAGTGACATTAACTGCTGCTGCACATCATTGAATTTTTCGGACATTCTTGTCTCTTCATTCTTTAACAGTTCTTTATCCCTGAATGACTTATCATATTCTTCAGACGCATTTTCACATACGACAGTTCCTGCCTCTGATAAAGCTACTCCAAGCTGTGTCTGTAATTCCTGTATCTCATTCTCAAGATTATCCGAAAGACTGCCAAGACCTGCCGCCTCTTTGTCAGCATTTCTAAGATTATCCTTAGCCTCTGATAATCTGTCTTCCAGAGCCTTAACACGGTTAGCTGCTATATCAAGCTTTTCCTTAAGTCTTCTGGTCTCTGTCTCATAGAATTTTCTGTAACCTGCAGCAAGTATCTTTAACTCTGCTGTTATATCAGTATCTTCTCTTAATCTGTTATCTATCGCAATCTGAAGTCCTTTATAGGACTTCTCGTATTCTGCATAATCTTTATAATCACCCGCAGACTCCATCAAAGAAAGCTTTCCTCTTGCCTCTTCAATTGCAGCGTTCTTGAGTTCAAGTGCCTTTCTTGTCTCATTAACAAGGCTCTCAACTCCTGCCATCGAATTCTTTTCAGACATAACCTCTGCAACTGCTATAGCTTCCTTCTCGTGTGCAAGCTCATCATACATCTTAGTGATAAGGTCATCCTGACTCTTAAGTTCCTTATCCTTCTTATCACTTTCCCGCATAGCAACAAGAAGCAGGTCATATAGCTGCTTCTCTATTTCTTCTTTTCTGTTGTAAAATGCTTCATATGTCGACAGATATTCTTTAAAACTGTCGATAGCTGCAATCTGGCTGTCATATGCTCCAAGCTGTGAGTGTTTCTTTGAAAGCTCCACTAACTTGTCCTTAATATCCATAAGAGTCTGCGCCATCATGCCCTCGTCATTGTCAACTGACAGCTTGTTATTGAAGGATTTCTGGATAATCTCTTCTATAAGCAGATCCTCAACAACCTTACGGCTTGTCTTATAATTTGACTCAAAATATGTTCTTACATGCCCCTCTGTCTTGTTAATTCCACGCACAATTTCCCATGCACTCTCATATATTCCGTAGTTGCTTATGAAGCTCTGGTAATCACCTTTTCTGTCAAATATCTTAACAACATATTTGTACCCGCCCTTCTCAAGGTCACGAAGATAAGCCTTAAGTCCGTTATATGTAATTCTCTCTCCATTACTTACAAGTGGAAGATTCTTAATATCGTTATCGCCAAACTCCCTGTAGAATATGCAGTAATTAAAGTATTCAACACTTGCTGTCGGTGCAGCTGTCTGTTCCTGTCCATCCTGATTCTCATCGTCTGTGCCTCTTCCCTTTCTTGCACAGAAACCAGTTGTCATGAACCTGAAACCATCCTTCTGATAACATGGATCTAACTTCCACTCAACCAAAGAATGAATACATGTATTACCGCTTCCCTGTCTGAAAAGCTTCTCAATAGGCTGCTTGTCATCAAGTGTGCAGTTAGGAAGCATATTCTGCATAAGAAGCAGCATAAGCAGACTCTTACCACCGCCATTGGCAAGGTCATATATAGTATTCTGGCAGTTGAAGCGCATCACGAAATCGTCGTACACCTGTGTACCGAAATTATATTTAACATTATTAACTCTGATTCTGTTAATCTGTGGCATCGCGTCCTCCATTCATAAGTTCGGCAAATCGTCCTCTGTAATCATCAAAATAATTCTCTATAAGACTTCTGAATCTGTCTGTCGGATAATATCTGTCCTGACTCTCAACTAAAAGTTCCTGCGCAACGCAGAAATTGAGCACAAGCTTTACCATACCCGACTTTGAATTTCTTGCTGCTCTCGCTCCTGTCTGATCCTCTACTGTTGTCACCGGAAGCTCGTCCCATGTAAGTGCTATCTGCTTAAAGCTGTTCTCCTCAACCTCATCAAGCACAAGCCCTGCGCTCTTATCGACAATACCACCTGTTGTCTTATCAACATTTTTAATGATGTCCTCAAGTCTTATGAACTCAGCATAAGTTGAACTCATTGTATCTGAATAAAACTCTGTTATTATGTTGTAGATTATGAAATACGCAAGATATAATTCTTTATTAACTCTTAATCCAAGTACATTTCTTAATTCCTCGTTGGAATATCCAAACACCCTGTTATTATCACCTGCACTCACATACAGACCATTGTTATATTCATATATGTTAAGATTAAGTTTCTTAAGTGACATATGAACGATGTCATACACTTCTGCATTATTATTGTATTCCTGATAAAGAGCTGCATTCTCGCCCCTCTCAGACACATTTTCCCCTGTGATAAGCTTGGAAACTATGTCCAGCGCCTTATCTAGATTTCTATTCTCCATGTGCTTCCTTTCGTACCAATTCAACATCTGCCATCATACAGTTATCCGACAATATAACCTGCCCGCCAAGCCCTTTTCTTATTGCAAATGTAAAGCTTTCCGTATCTTTAAAGCCTTCCCCTAAGTATGCATCAAGAAATGTATCTTCTCCCGCATCACCGCCAAGCTGGCACTCATCCTTCTGGCACAGATTAACAAAGAAAGAGAAGAAATCTGCATTTCTTAGAATCTGCTCACCATACGCCCTCTTCATTGCATCTGCAAACTGACCGAGTGTTATAATGTCCGATTTTTTCAAACACGCAATGAGATTTTTCATAAGGAATACGTAATTATCCTTAATTCTCTTTTCTTCAATCTCATCTGCGAATTCAATATCTTCCGGTCTTTCGTTGCTTATAAGCTCTTTCTCCTCATATCTTGGAGGCTTCACCATAAGCGCATCATCAATGCTTATCAGGTCAAATGTCTTTCTTATGTTCGGCTTTAGAAGCGGACTTAACATTGTGACTAATATATCTGCATTGTCCCTCTTAATCATATCTGAAAGTGCCGATGTGAAATCCATATGGCTTCTTAATCTGCCAAGCTTGGCGCGTCTTACTGCGTCATCGGTCATCTTCTGCATTTCTGTACAATCCTTTAACAGCTCGCTGTGCCTGTTCATTGCCTGCTTAAGCTGAGTCTCAAGACTGTATATTTCGTTCATCGTCCTGTAATAGCCTTCGCCTGTGCTGCCCGATGCATTAAGCTTCTCAATTGATTTTGCAATAAGGTCACGGTTCTTCTTAAAAAGCTTTTCTTCATCATCAAACCATTTCATTCCTGTCTTGACGAATTCCTCATAAGCCTCTATTCCTGCAAATACATCGCCCGACAGAATTGTCAGCACTTCATTCTTCTTTAACTTAAGACGGTTGACCTCTTCGTTAATTCTTTCAACCACTTCAACTCCGCCACGGAAGTTCTGTGAATTAATCATTTTTTCAAGAAGAAGCTGGGATACGCTTATCCTGCTCTCGTCCTTGATTTCCTTGGTATCAAGATAGAATTCAATAGCATCAGGGCTTATCGAATACCACACGGTATTGTCTCTTATCGAACTCTCGATTATCTTCATTCTTGATACTCTCTTTTTCCTGTCCACCGGATCAAAATACGAGAATTCAAATGGCCTGCCATCATTCTTTATCTTGTCAAATATATAATCAGCAATCTCCTTGCTGTCCTGTTCATTCAAATCAAGCCCGAAATCTCTCTTAAGTATCAGCCTTAAGAAATCGAGATATTCGGGATATGTAACATCCTTTTCCTTAAAATTATTCTCCTCTATAAAGAAACGGAGAACCGCCATAACTATATAGCCCATATCAAGGATTTCGTATTTGCCATCCTTGAAATTAGAAAATGATGTGTCTATCAGTCTGAAGAAAGGATAATATTTCTTCAGATTAAGCATTCGTTCACGGTGATCCGATATGATATCACCTGTCATATTCTCTGCCATAGTATTCTTCATTTCTGCGCACGCATTTTACACATATTGTCTTAACGCCCGGTGCGCCAGGACATTAAGCTTAAAGCTTGGTTCTTCACCAAATTTAAAGCTCGGTTCTTCCATCCAGCGCTCTTAAAAGAGTAACCTCATCGATATATTCAAGATCGCCGCCGACAGGAACTCCGCTTGCAATTCTTGTCACCTTAATTCCTGTTGGCTTTATCATTTTGCTTATGTACATTGCTGTTGTCTCACCCTCCAGATTGGAATTAGTTGCGATAATAACCTCGTCAACATCTCCCTGAAGCCTTACCATAAGCTCCTTTAATCTGATATCAGCCGGTCCGATTCCAAGCATCGGGCTTATTGCTCCATGAAGAACATGATATACGCCCTCGTACTTTCCTGTCTTTTCATATGCCGCCATATCTCTTGTATGTTCAACTACCATAATTGTCTTATGGTCTCTTTTCTGGTCGCGGCATATCGGACACAGTTCTTCATCTGTAAGTGTAAAACACTCCTTACAGTAGTGTATATGCTGCTTTGCATCAATCATTGTGTCTGCAAGGCTCTTAACCTCAGACTCAGGCATGTTTATAATGTGAAATGCCAGGCGCTGGGCGCTCTTCGCCCCAACCCCTGGTAATCTCGACAATTCTTCAATTAATCTGTTAATATGACCACTGTAGATGTCCATTAGAATAAGCCTCCGCCTAATCCTCCAAGTCCTCCAGTAATCTTAGCCATCTGTGCCTGTGACTCTTCTTCGCATTTTCTTAAAGCTTCATTAGTAGCTGCTACGATTAAATCCTCAAGCATCTCTACATCATCTGGATCAACTGCTTCAGGGTCAATCTTAACCTTAGATACTTCTCTCTTACCTGTAACAGTTACCTCAACTACTCCGCCGCCTGCTGTCGCACTGAATTCCTTATTCTCAAGCTCTGCCTGCTGCTCCTCCATCTGACGCTGCATTCTCTGTGCCTGCTTCATCAGATTATTCATATTACCAGGCATTCCTCCTGGAAAACCACCTCTTTTAGCCATTATATAAGTTCCTCCTTATCATCTACTTCTATATCTATGCCTACGAGTTCCTTAAGATCCACGAATCTGCTGTGGAAATCCTCATCATCGTTAAGCTTAGTCACTTTAATTGAAACCCTTACTCCTGTTCTCTCCTCAATTACATTCTCTATGCTCTCCATAACTTCCTGTCTGCTGAGTGAATTATAGGCACTAAGTGATTCTACCATAATTTCAAGACTAATTCCATCTTCTGCTAATGTAACATGTGCAGCCTGTAAAAATGTCTGATTAACCGGATCATCTATCGTTGCAATGATATCCTTCCAGCCTGCCGCAATTGCCTTAACATCTTCCGGAACAGCGTCATATACACGCTTAACTACAGGCTTCTTTGGAGTCTGCTGCTGTACTGCTGCCTGGCCTCCCGCAGCACCTGCATTTACAAGTCTGCCGCTTTTAATATCATCAAGTACTTTCTGTAACTGCCCTTCAAGCATTGTCACACGGCTTACAACATCGCCGATATCCTGACTGTTATCCATTGCCGGACGCATCAGCTTTATAAATGTTATCTCTGTCTTAACTCTCTTCTGTGTTGAAAACTTCAGGTCATTTGATAATTCTGACAACACTCTTATATAGTACATAAGCGTATCTATATCAACATTCTGTGCATCTTTCTTCAGGTCTTCAAGATTATCTGCCGATACTTCTATTACATCTTCAATTCTTTCTGCATCTTTAGTTGTCTTAATAAGAAGCAGATTTCTAAGATACCATATAAAATCTGTAACAAACTGTGAAAGGTCTCTTCCCTGCATTATCAAATCTTCCATAAGTGACATGCACACGGCAACATCTCCTGACAGAATTGTTGAAAGCATTTTACTAAATACCGCCGTGTCAACTGCCCCAAGTACATCTAATACATTTTCATACTTAAGGTCTTTTCCCAGATAGAATGCCAGACACTGGTCTAACAGACTTAACGCATCTCGCATAGAACCATCTGCAGCTTTGGCAACATATTTTATTGCCTTGTCCTCTACATTCAGCCCCTCCGCCTTCATAAGTTCTGACAGTCTTGCGGCAATTGTCTCTATTGTTATCCTGTGAAAGTCATATCTCTGACATCTTGAAAGGATTGTAATAGGAATCTTTGCCACTTCTGTAGTAGCCAGTATAAATATTACATATGCAGGAGGTTCTTCCAATGTCTTTAACAATGCATTGAACGCTCCTATTGAAAGCATATGAACCTCATCAATTATATAGACTTTGAATCTTCCTTCTGTCGGTGAGTACTGTACTTCTTCTCTTATCTGTCTTATATTATCGACACCATTGTTAGATGCCGCATCTATCTCTATTACATTCATGCTTGTTCCAGCCGCAATCGCCTTGCATGTCGGACACTCCCCACAAGGGTTGCCATCAACCGGATGCTCACAATTAACTGCCTTCGCAAATATCTTGGCAACTGATGTCTTACCAGTTCCTCTTGTTCCGCAGAACAGATATGCATGGCCTATTCTGTCTGCATTAATCTGATTTCGCAGAGTTGTTACTATTGTATCCTGTCCTTTGACATCATTGAAATTGTCCGGACGCCATTTTCTGTATAAAGCCTGATATGACATGGTTACCTCCCTCTGCGCTGTCTTTACTTTCGCAGCCCTTAACCTCATGCGCAAAACCATCCGCCTCCGGCGTCTGCCGCTGCTTCGCAGCTTATGTTTTACTTATGTCGGTTAAGTTCCTGCTTCGCAGGATAATTTAGGAATATCATACAGTTTCTTACATGCAAGCATGACGAATCTGCCTGACATTCCTAAATTAGCTGCGACGAGTAACATTTTAATAACAAAAGCCGTGCGTCCGGCTTCGAACTGATATCCACAGACGTTACCGATGCAGTTAGCTCGATCCAGGCACCCTTTCAACACCCGGAAGGTCCCACTTAATGCTGCTTCATTCCTGACCTGACATGGTTCGTGGATTTCCGTCGTGAAAGACCCAAATGTCAACACCACTTACACCGGGCTGCTCCATAAATATCAGCCCTCTGCCGAACATCACCCCTGCTATAGCGGATTGCAGGTTCAAGGTGCCGCTACTACCCCGGCTGCACGGTATTTCAATTATACTTGTTACATATGCCTGTTGTCAAGGTGTGAAGCATTGACAAAATAAGACAGCTAAATAAGCCAGTCCCTAAGAATCATTTCCTAAGGACCGGCTTTAGCAATCCTTGTCAGAACAGGCGGCAAAACCAACTTCTTACCACTCCCGAATATCACCAGAAACTTGCCAAAACCTACTATCCTCTATCAACTTCGCTATTGCGCAGGTCTTTTCAAGCACTGTGAGACTGTCATCCCCTCTTGCTAACCTACTCAATCATTATATTCTTGCCTTTTCGTAGGTCTTTTTCCAAACTTTCTTCTATTCAATGATACTCTTACCTCTCCAAAGACCTACTACCTCCACTGTATTAGCTTGATTAGTGGGTTTTTCTCTTCCCAACACGTCTTTTTCTCATAATTTCAACCCACCCATTCTGCATATTGTGAAGCTTGCGTAGGTCTTTCCCTCTTCAACACGCTGTAACCATCAACCCCCACGAAATTAACAATCTCCACACACAAAAAAGACAGCCTCCGCAATCCACGCAGAAGCTGCCTTAAACCATTACCTTAAACGTATTACTCCAAACATATTATTCCTGTTCTTCATACCTAGGAAGCTCAACTATCACCGCCTCATGATGAACAGCCGGAAGGAATTTCTCCATCACTTCCTTAGTCTTTAATTTAAGACTTGATGTATTAATGCAAGGGTGGCATCCAAGAGTTTCACCCTCAAGCACTTCCTTATCCATCAGTAACTGCACATGGTTGTCCGTATCATTCATAAGTCCCATTATGGATACCGAACCCGGTGTTATATCAAGGAATTCCTCCATATATGATTCATCTGCAAATGAAAGTCTCGCTGAATTAATCTGCTTACTCAGATCCTTTGTCTTAAATGGCTTGTCACCCGGCATCATAAGCATATAAAAATTCGTCTTCTGTCTGTTACATAAGAAAAGATTCTTACATATAAGTGTGTCCAGAATCTTATCTATGTCATTACACACTTCCATTGTTGTAGCAGGCTCATGGTCTGTTCTGTAATATTCCATTCCAAGCTTGTCCAACAAATCATATACTCTGATTTCTTTTTCTAATCTTCCTGTTTCATCGGCAGGTCTTCCTTTAATAAGTTCCATGATATTTCTCCCTGACAATCTGATATTCCGTTATTCCGACTATCTCATAATCTGATATTCCAATATTCCGATTATCTCATAATCTGATAATCTACTCAAAATAATACAGATATACATCCTCAAGGTCAATATTATCTCCAACTTTTACTGCTTCTTCTGGCAGCTCATCACCTACAACTCTTAACGCAAGACCGTTCTTTCTCTGTCTGATATTGCCAATCTTGTATTCCTTCTGCAGCTCGCCGACCTCGTCAAGCGTGCATGTTATCTCACCGACTTTTCCAGCCATGCTTTCAATAAGTTCAACAGGTGTTCCTGTCGCAATTATCTCTCCGCTCTTTAGAAGAAGTACTTTATCAGCAATACATTCAATATCACTTACAACATGAGTTGCAAAAAGAATTATCTTGTCCTTAGACAACTCTGCAATATAGTTTCTGATTGAAATTCTCTCTTTAGGGTCAAGTCCTGCTGTCGGCTCATCAAGTATAAGAATCTTAGGATTACCAAGAAGTGCCTGCGCAAGCAGCACTCTCTGCTTCATTCCTCCTGAAAATCCTCCAATCTTCTTATATGCAACCTTAGTAAGATTAACTACCTCTAACAGCTCGTCAATCTGCTGGTTGACTGTCTTGACAACCTCATTGCCATTGTCATCAGTAGTCTTAATCTTCTTAACCCCCTTAATCTCTGCCATATATTTAAGAAATGCTTTAGGCGAAAAATCCTCATAAAATCCCTGCTGCTGCGGCATGTATCCAACCAGACCCCTGAACTGTTTGCCAAGCTTTAATATATCTTCCTCGGCACTGTCCTCTCCAAAAAGAATACTTCCGCCATTCATCTTGTCTCTTGATACATTATCAGTGATAAGATTAATCATCGTACTCTTTCCTGCTCCATTAGCACCAAGAATACCATATACTCCCGGTGTAAATGTATAATTAATCCCCTTCAGTGCCTGAACTGTACCATAAGTTTTCTTTAAATTTCTCACCTCTAATTTCATACCCTATACCTTCTCTTTCCTAATGATTTTCCAACCTTCATCATAACCAGCATAATAATAAGCTCAGCCACTAACTCTGACACATAACGCACAATCATGAATTGTCCTACCGATGCATGAAGTATAAGACTTTTGATACCCCCCGATACTGCCTGCTTATATAATCATTATACTACTACTCTGTGCCAGTGCAATCATAATTCTGCGCACGTTCCCTCCTTTTATGATTAATACGAAAAATGTTCCTGATAAGTTGACGCATTTTCACAAAAAAGTTAAAATTTTTATAATATTTTGTGGAGGATAATCTAGTGGAGAATACTCAGGTGGTTTTTGAAAAAGATGATTACAGATATATGAAACAGGCAATCACACAGGCTAAGAAGGCTTATAAACTCAATG